>Ga0172369_10002836_pt1 | contig 23320 bp, 22 predicted proteins | sample LakKiv25m_FD_114539 | JGI IMG/M metagenome (GOLD analysis project Ga0172369, IMG submission 114539) | Freshwater microbial communities from Kabuno Bay, South-Kivu, Congo - kab_022012_11.25m | ecosystem: Environmental > Aquatic > Freshwater > Lake | place: Democratic Republic of the Congo...
TAAAAGAGCTTAAAAAAATCTAAGAAAAAATCTTCACAAATTGGTTTTAAAATGGATAAAAACTAAGATTGAAGAGAAGAAAGGAATAATTAAATCTTTGTGACTTTACTAAACTTATTCCTTGTACATGTACAAGGAATATTTGCGAGCCCGTACATGTTAGGGCGAGCGAACAGTTTAGCGGAACAAAGATTTAATTATTCCTTTCCTCCCTTTTCCATTTTTATAATCCCCATAACAACTTTGACAAACTCGCAAGTAATTTTAAGAACGGCCTAAGTAAGCCAAAAACTAGCCCTTTCCGAACATAAACATGCCATTTTCGCCTGTCAAAAGCCATTCCCTTAAAACAAATCTCTTGATTTGGCTAAGCGCACGCATATAATGCACACGGGCTTTAACAAGCACTTCCAATATTATTTATCTTTAACCAATCCTTATATGACAAAACAGGATCTAGTAGCTGGCGCAGCTGAATCAGCTGGTGTCACAAAAAAGGCAGCAGGAGCAGTTCTAGACGCAGTTCTAGGAATGATCACAAAAAGCCTTAAGAAAGGGGAAAACGTAACAGTAACTGGATTTGGAACATTCCGTGTTTCAAAGAGAGCTGCTCGTACAGGTGTTAACCCAAGAAACCCAAGGGAGAAAATCAAAATCCCTGCAATGAAACTTCCTGCTTTCAAAGCTGGAAAATCTCTTAAAGATGCTGTTAGATAATCATCTTTAGAAAGTTTAACTTTCAAAAAGCCTCGGGGTAACTCGGGGCTTTTTTGTTGCCAAATCCCTATAAAACGACTAAATTACCTTCGTAAATTTGTAAAACATTCATGCAAGAAACTTTAAAAAGATTAGAAACGGAAGCGTTATCCGCACTTGAAAAAGCGGATACACTGGAGCGTACAAAAGAAATTGAAAGCGAATATTTGGGCAGAAGCGGACACATAACAATGATATTAAGAGGAATGAAAGATCTTTCTGACGAAGAAAAACGCATAGTCGGACCACTTTGTAACGCAACAAGAACTACACTAGAAGAACATTTCGCAAAAAAAATCAAAAAATTTGAAGACGAACAATTGGCAAAAGAACTTTCAAAAGAATTTTTCGACACAACAATTCCCGCATCAGCAAGACCACTAGGTCACATTCATCCACTTTCACAATTACAAGAAGAGGTCGAAAAAATTTTTTCACAAATGGGTTTTCAGGTTGCAGATGGCCCAGAAATTGAATCCGAACATTACAATTTTGAAAGTTTAAATATCCCAAAAGATCATCCTGCCAGAGACATGCAAGACACATTTTTCATCCAAGAAAAAGACGATACAGATCACGGAAGAATGGTTTTACGCACACAAACATCGCCTGTCCAAATTCGCTCAATGGAAAAATACGGAGCACCACTAAGACTGATCGTTCCGGGAAGAGTTTTCCGTTTCGAGGCGACAGATGCAAGCCACGACAGCATGTTTTATCAAGTTGAAGGACTACTTATAGACAAAAATGTCTCACTCGCACATTTGAAAGGAGTTTTAGCGGAATTTTTGACACGACTTTTTAAGAAAACCGTAAAAGTAAGATTCAGACCTGGATATTTTCCATTCGTTGAACCTGGACTTGAGGTCGACTTTTCGTGTCTACTATGCGAAGGAAAAGGATGCCGAGTTTGCAAACATTCAGGTTGGATGGAATTCATGGGCGCAGGAATGGTTCATGAAAATGTGCTAAAAGCCGGCGGAATAAATTCAAAAGAATACCAAGGTTGGGCCTTCGGTTTTGGGCTTACACGCCTCGTAATGATGCGTTACGGAATCGACGACATCCGTCTTCTCACAAACAGCGACTTGAGATTCAATAAACAATTTTAAAAATGTTCGTATCCCTAAATTGGCTTAAAGACTTCGTAGACTTACCAAAAGACACAGACGGAAAAACTCTTGGGGATTTACTGACCTTAAAAACAGCTGAAGTAGATCACGTAATCGACGAGGCGGCGGATTACGAAAATATTGTGGTTGGCCAAATTGTAGAAATTGCAGCACATCCAAATGCAGACAAATTAAAAGTCACAAAAACCTCTATTGGAAAAGAAACTTTGCAAATTGTTTGCGGAGGAGCAAACATAAAAGAAGGAATGTACGTCGCGGTAGCTTGTCTAGGCGCAAAAGTAAAATGGCACGGGGAAGGCGAACCGGTTGTTATGGAAAAAGCGGTAATTCGCGGAGTTGAAAGCTACGGGATGATTTGTGCAAGCATCGAAATAGGGCTAAGCAATCCAAATGAAGGCCCTCACGATATTCTAGATCTCTCAGCGCTAAAACCGGAAGTGGGAACTCCTATAAAAGACGTTTTACACAAAGACGATATCATTCTTGAATTCGACAATAAATCTTTGACACACAGACCTGATCTTTGGGGTCACATCGGAATTGCACGCGAAATCGCAGCAATCACAAACAGCAAGTTCAAGCCATTAAAAGTCGATGTCAAAATTCCGGAAACAGGAAAAAGCGTCGACGTAAAAATAAAAGACAAAGAACTATGCCCAAGATATTGCGGACTAATCATCAATAATATAAAAATCGGACCATCGCCAGATTGGCTTGTAAGAAGGCTAAAAGCCACAGGCCACGGAATCCACAACAACATTGTCGATGTTACAAATTACGTAATGATGGAACTCGGACAGCCAATGCACGCCTTCGACAAGGCATTAATCAAAAACGGAATAATTGTAAGAACAGCGAAGAAAAATGAAAAAATTCGCACACTCGACGGAAAAGATCAAAATCTCGACACCAATATGCTTGTAATCGCCGACCATGAAAAACCTGTTGCCGTAGCGGGAATCATAGGAGGAGAACACAGCGGAATAAACGAAAACACAACTTCAATCATCCTAGAATCCGCAAATTTCAATAGCTCATCGGTCAGAAGAACTTCAACAAAACTTGGAATTCGAACAGACTCAGTCCAAAGATTTGAAAAGGCTTTAGATCCTCTACTTGCCGAAACCGCAATTCGCCGCGCAGCAGAACTTATTTTACAAATTTGTCCGGAAGCTTTAGTAGCAGGACCGATAACAGACATCCAAAAATTCAACAAAAAACCTTTAAAAATCACACTAGATATTGAAAAGGCAAAATCAAAAATCGGCGCAGAAATAAGCGCAGAAGAAATGAAAAAAATTCTAGAAAGTTTGGAATTTAAAATCACAGAAAAAGGCAAAAAAACAAAAACATTTGTTGTAGAAATCCCAACTTTCAGAGCAACAAAAGATGTTCTTGCCGAAGATGATTTGATTGAAGAAATAGCGAGAATCTATGGCTACGACAACATCGAACCTATTCTTCCAAATTTGCCAACAAAACTTCCACTCGAAAACAACGAACGTACAAAAAAACACCGCACACGTGAACTTTTTTCTTACGGACTTGGATTTGACGAAGTGTACAATTATTCGTTTTACGGGCTTGCAGATATCAAAAAATCACTTCTCGTAGAATCACAACACTTGAAACTCCAAAATTATTTGTCAGAAGAACAAACACACATGGTGACTTCTCTTGCGCCAAATATTTTGAAAAATTTACAAGAAAATGTGAAAAATTTCAGTGAAATAAAGATTTATGAAATTGGCCACACATACCTCGAAATCGGAGAATATTTCCCTCTCGAAGAAAAGAAAATTTGCGGAGCAATCTTAGTAAAAGGAAAATCAGACAAAATATTTTACGAGGCAAAAGGATGCGTAGAATCATTCATACAAAAATTTAATTTGTATCACATTTCAAAAGCAAAAGGCGCAAAAAACACACCATATGCGCATCCGACAAAATCACTAACATTCATTGACCATAGCGGAAAATCACTCGCAACTTGTTTCATGATTCACCCAACAGTTCAAAAAAATTACGACCTCGAAAAATATTCAATCGCGCTTTTTGAAATAAATTTCACAGAAGCATTGAAACTCGAAGAAACAAAAAATTCATACAAACGTATTCCAAAATTCCCAAGCATTTCGTTCGATGTTTCAGTTAGCGTAGACAAAAACATCGAAATCGGAACATTACAATCAACAATCGAAAACGCAGAAAAAGACCTCATAAACGAAGTAAAACTTTTCGACATTTACGAAGGAGACAAAATCGAATCCGACAAAAAAGCCGTGGCCTTCAGCATCACAATTCAATCTGAAGACCGAACCCTCACAGACGCAGAAATGGCAGAAGCTCAATCAAAAATCTTCACTGCTTTAGAAAATCTTGGAGGAAAAATCAGAGGCAAAAACTACTAAAACTTCGACAAAACTAATCCCTAAGATCTACATCTTTCCAACCCTGAACTTCTCTCACTTTTGCAGAGATGTCTATTCCGCATTCACTCTTAAGCAAAGAAATAATCGCCAAAACTTCTCCGGCAAAATGATTGAAAGATTCAAGATCTCTATCTACAAATTCTTCATTCATAGGAGAACTTCTCAAATTTGCAAATAACCTCGGCAAAACAACTCCATAAGGAGAACAAACATGAATAAGATCCCTAGCTTTAGCCGCAGCCACCTCGCCGCTACCTAAAAGTCCGCGAATCACCAAAGGTTTCATATCTCCAAATGTAGTTTTCTCCGCAACAACCGAATCATCTTCATCAATTCCAAAATTTTCAAGTTTCTGTCCAAGATTTTGCTCAATCATCATCAAAACTTTTTTCCTATCTGAAACCTCTACACAACTCAAAGGCCAAACACTAAACACATCTTCACTAGAATCAACTTCCTTATCCCAATCAATATCCTCAATAGGCAATTTATAAGGAGCACTATCGCGTTTTTCAGGATCATCAGCCCTCAAATCAGGCTTCCTGATAGAGAAAGTAATCCGCCAAAGCGCATCATTATATCCGGCATATACTCCAGGTGTAATTGAAATATCATAAATCTTTGCTCCCTTCATCGTAAGATATCCTATTATTTCAAAATATTGCTCAAGTGAAAGCATCGAACTCGAATGTCTAGTATTATCAAACGGATTAAGCGTAACGCTTGTCATTTTATCGGTCGCCTCACAATGAATAGGATCAGTAACATAAAGAAAACCTCCAGGTTTAATTTTCCCATATAACTTCAATATATAAGCAAAAGGATTCTCAGTTTCATGCAAACTATCCGCCGCAACGCCAATATCCGCCTGTCCATCAAATTGCGCAAACACTCTTTCTATTCTATTTCTGTCAGCATCTTTTCCTCTCGCAACCTTAGCAAAATGACCTCTATCTCCAACTTCAGTTTCTTCAACCAAATCCAAATCATTCTTGTCATGCAAATCAACTCCGATAACCTCAGACACCATAGAATTTTCTCCAGGCTTTAAAAGTTCTTTCTCCAAAACTCCATCTCCATGTCCAAGCGAAAAAACCTTTGCAGGAACACCAGAATATTCCTTCATTGCAATCAAATTATCCTGCAAAGACCTTCTCTTTACTCCCTTATTCAAATGAAACTTTTTAACGAAACTAAGATGCCTCAACTTGAATATAGCCGCAAAAATCTGCTCAAATTCTTTATAAATTTCCATTTTTTTCGCGAGACCCATAAGATCAACCAAAACAAAATCTTCCTGAATAATATCTCCATTTAAATTTCCTTCTTCATCAAAGAGAGAAATATCTTTTCCACCACAATATTTCGCCTTATCTGGCAAAATAAGAGACAACATAGCCTTAATATAAACTCGCGCCTTTTCGGTATCTTTCTTTTTAAACATCGCCATAGAAGGCACATCAAAAATCCTTTGATCATTAGAAAGAGGAATAGAACGCCTAGCGCCAACATGTTTACCTATCAATGTAGACAATTGAGCCGCCATATACGGAGTACGATGATCCTTGTCCCTCTCGAAAGCATCATGCGAAGCCTTTAAAAAAAGGACCTTATATTTCAAAGCCTGGATCGGATCATTTTTATCTTCTTCTGAAACCCCAAGACCTGTTAAATCCTGATCATCTCCAGGAAATCTTGGACACTTCAAGGCCGTCTTAACACTAAAACCATTCATCCCGGAACCAAAACCCGGAATTCTCAAAAAAGCACGACCTTCACTTTTCCAAACAGAAGAGACATCCCTGGTCATACGAAGCCTCATTTCCTCCCTAGCTATCGCTCCACCGGTAGAAACACGCGAAGTTGAAAAAAGCGCCTTATTGGGAATTCTTGAGATAAAAGCCTCAACATCAAAATCTTGAACAGATAAACTCGACGAAGCAGAATCTCGAGGCAAAGTCTCAACAATCGCATTCATCGCCGCCCCATGAGTTAAAGCTACATTTTTGAAAAAACCATCAAGACAACTTTCAGCCCTTCCATATTCATCAAGTCTAAAAGGCCTAGCACCCTCTTCTGCATCAACAATTCCCGTAGTTCTCTCTGAAACAAATCCAAGAGCCTCAGAAATACTTCCGACCTCAACTGCTGAAGCACAATCACTACCAGAATCAATCCCTTCCCCAAATCGCCCCTCATCATTCACAGAATCATTCTCACCTTCAACCCCAAAACCACCCACAAAATCAACACCACAAAAATTACCGACACAATATCCATTATTTGCAAGGGTATCATTATCCGCATCTAGATCACCTTTCTGGGCCTCATCTTTTGGTTCCGACATATTTTCTTGACATAGTCAAATTTTAGGGGAGAATGATAGTAAATACAGTCCCTATTGTCAACTAAAATGACCTTAAAAAAAGCCCTTACAGACAGGAAAATCCTCAATGATGCCGTCCAATCTGAGAACATTGCGGAAGCGATGAATGAGTGCTTATGGGTTGGAGACAAAAAACATAACACAATATACGTCAATCCAACGTTCGAAAAAACATCCGAATATACGCTTGCTGAAGCCGTAACCATGTATTGTACGGATTTCTTTGACGACGAAGGGAAAAAAATAATAGAAGATCATCACAAACTGCGAGAACATGGACTTTCTTCACAATATGAAGCAAACATGTTGTCAAAAAGCGGAAAAAAAATTCCGCTTTTAATTAGTGGTGCGCCGACAAAAAGTGGAGGAACAATAGGAATTTTCACAAATTTATCAAAATTAAAGAAACTTGCCGAAAAAGAACGACTATCAAACCAGATCATCAAAAACTCAATGGAAGCGATCGTTGTACTCGACAAAAACAGAAAAATTAAACTTTGGAACACAAGTGCACAAAAAATATTCGGATACAAAGAAGTCGATATTATCGGCAAAAGTATCGACATGATAATTCCAAAAGAAGAAGAAGATGCTAATCAAAGACTCATTGAAGAAGTAGAAAAAAATAAAGTAATCAGAAACTACGAAACAGTCAGAATAACAAAAGATGGAGAAAAAATTCCAGTTTCAGTTTCTGTTTCAAAAGTAACAGACGAAAAAGAAAAATTTATCGGTTATTTAATCACATATAGAGACATTGCAAACCAAAAACGAACTTCAACAGAACTACAAAAAAGATTTGAAACAATCCAAGACGCATACAAAGAATTAGGCTTCCAGAGGCGACAAATGGACTATCTTGCAGAAATAACAGAAGCCGCAGTTTCAAGTTCATCTCTAGAATCTTTATTAAATTTGATAATGTCAGCGATCGTACTTTTATCAAAAGCTGATGCCGCAGTTTTAAGACTCTACAACAAAAAAACGAATTTTCTTGAAATGGCCGCCCACATGGGAATAGACAAAAAATGGCAGAACAAAAACAGAATAGAATTCCAAAATAGTATCGCTCAAGATGCATTCGAAATAAAAAGACCTCTTCTCGTCGACAATGTTGAATCTGCAGACCTCCACAAAAGCAAACAACTCGCAAAAAGCCACAAATTCAAAACACTCATCGCAATTCCACTTTTCGTTTCAAACGAATATCTTGGATCTTTGAACATGTATTCAAAAGATCCGGAAAAATTCAGATTAATAGAAACCGACTTTCTTCAAAAATTTGGGCAACAATGCTCGATGGCAATATACGTAAAACTTCAAAAACAGAGGTAAACCCTTTACTTGAAGCCAATCTTGTATTAAAATGCGCGCATGCTTAGAAAAATCATACCAGAAAGGTTCTGGCCGAAAAAAGACGCTGAAACAAAGCAAAAAATCATATTTTGGGCATCAACCGGAATAGTTGGTTTCCTAATGATTTCAATAGTTCTTTTTGTAGGAACCATCGGAATTCTTTCGATTGGACTTCCTGACGTAACAGATCTTGAAAAACTACAGGCCGACCAATCAACAGAAATCTACGACAAAGATGGGGCATTGCTCTACACAATCCACGGAGAAGAAAACCGCGCACAAGTTTCATATAACCAAATTTCTCCATACTTAATAAATGCAACTGTTGCGATTGAGGATGATAGATTTTGGGAACACAGTGGATTCGATCTTATGGGAATAGGAAGCGCAGCATTGTACGAAATTTTCGGAATAGGAGTTAAACGTGGAGGATCAACAATCACTCAACAATACGTTAAAAATAGTTTCCTTTCTTCGGAAAGAAGTTACGTCAGAAAAGCGAAAGAATTGATCCTTTCAGTTCGACTGGAAAGGACATACGACAAAAAGAAAATTCTTGAACTTTATTTAAACAGAATCCCTTATGGAAACAACGCATACGGTTCAGAAAAAGGAGCACAGATATATTTCAGTAAGGCCGCAAAAGATCTTACTTTAGCTGAAAGTGCAGTACTTGCATCTCTTCCTCAAGCGCCAACAAAATACAATCCATATGGCAATAATAAATATTCACATCTATTAAAAGAATTCACTCCTGAAGAAATTCGCTACAGAAACATCAAAGGCGAAACAGACCTAAATACGCCAGATTACGTTCGCGGCCTTATCGGAAGTTTTGTGGACCTTGGAAACGGCCAAAAAATTTACATACAAGGACGAACAGATCTTGTTTTGAAAAGGATGTTTGAACTTGGAACAATCACCGAAAAAGAGCGAAAAGAAGCCTTAAACGAACTACAAGTTATTCAATTTCAGAAACACGTAGAAAGAATTAAACATCCACATTTTGTTCTTTACGTGAAACAACTTCTTGAAGAGAAATACGGAAAAGATGTCGTAGAAAAAGGTGGACTAAAAGTATACACAACTCTTGATTCAAACCTTCAAGATTATGCAGAAAAAACAGCAGAAGAAATCGGTAAAAACAACGCAAAAAGTTACGGAACAAACAATGCCGCAATCCTTACCGTAAACGCAAAAACAGGACAAATTTTAGCAATGGTCGGATCACGTGATTACTACGACGAATCTATCGACGGAAACGTAAATGTCGTCGTTCGTCCACGCCAACCAGGATCTTCATTTAAACCAATTGTTTACGCAGAAGCCTTCTACAATGGCTTTGCTCCGGCAACTCCACTATATGACGTACCACTAAGAGTAGGCGAAGACAGACCACAAAATTACAGCGGAAACTGGCTTGGACAAATCTCTATTCGCCGTGCACTAGGACAATCAAGAAATATCCCGGCAATCCAAGCTTATTTCCTTGCAGGACAACAAGGTCCGGTCATCGCCCTTGCAGAAAAATTAGGAATCACAACTCTAGATCCAACACACAGTTATGGTTATCCACTTGCGATCGGAGCAGGAGAAATTCCACTTTCAGAAATGGTTACAGCTTATGCAACATTTGCAAATGGAGGTAAAAAACCTGAGCTAACAGCCATTTTAAAAGTCGTAAATTCAAACGGAGATATTTTAGAAGAATGGAAACAAAAAGAATTTGATGAAGTTTTGGATCCACAAATCGCATATTGCATAAACAGCATTTTGTCAGACAAAGCCAACGCCGTAAGCTCAAGATTACATATAAATGGACACACAAATGCCGCAAAAACAGGAACATCTACAAAAGAAAACAAGAAAGAAGCCGCAGGAAAAACAGTTGCACCAGCCGATGGATGGACAATCGGATATACTCCAACTATCGTAACTGGAGTTTGGACAGGAAACACAGATGGCTCAGGACTAGCATATTCTGCAGATGGAGTAACTACAGCCGCACCTATTTTCAATGCCGTAATGTCATACGCATTAAAAAATCTTCCTGAAGAATCATTCCCACGACCGGAAGGCATAAAAGAAGTTTCTGTCTCTACAGCATCAGGAAAACTCCCAGGAACAAACACACCAAAATCATTGATAACTACAGACATTTTCCCAAGTTTTGGAATTCCTACGGAAGTCGAAACAAATTCATTCTACAAAGTAAAAATCGATAAAGTTTCAGGATTACTTGCGACGCAGTTCACTCCACAAGATTCAATCCAAGAAGTACTTTATCAAAATTACGAAATTCCACCACAACTTTCTATTTTCAAAGAAGACATCCGAAAATATTTCGCATCAAAAGCCGACGCAGCGCTTAAAGAGGGCGAAACTTCAGTTGGAGGCATCGACGAAACCACAGGAGTAAAAATAATGATAGGAGTTCCGCCTACAGAATATGACAATATTCACACAGCAGATACTGCAAAAAATCCACCAACAATTTCGATCTTAAGCCCAGTTTCTCAATCAATAATTTCCCTTGGAGACAGCAAAAACAAAATTGTTGTAAATGTGAAAGCAGAGGCAAAAAATGGAATATCAGAAGTTCAATTCTTCGTAGATGACAAACAAGAATTAACAACAAATCTCTCTCCATACACAGGATATTTAACATTCTCTAAATTCTTCACTTCAGGAAAACATTTGATCGTCGCAAAAGTTATCGATAAATTAGGATACAGCACATCATCTGCAATAGAGATAAAAATAGAAAACCCATCTTCAATAGGCACACCTGAAGTCCCTACGACACCTGTAATTCCAGCCCCTACAGAAGCAACTTCAACGATTCCAACCACAATCCCAGAACCTCAAGGCGCTCCCGCAAAACCACAACCTTAATCTTCTCCAACAGTTTAACCATTTACTTTTAAGCATATTTATGTTAGAATATTACGATATATTCGAATATAAATATGCAATATACAAAGGAAAAACTGGAGTCCCTTCAACGAAGATGGACGACAACAAGAGGCAAAAAACTGGTTACAGCAATCAAAAAAACACATTGCTACCTAAATCCAACCCTTTTTCGCGAAAAAGTAAAAGGACTTCCTGGAATCAATGATCCGGAATTAGAATATGGCGTAGATCTGCGAGGAATATCGCTTTCAGGATTCGATTTTAGAATTCAAGTCCAAGAAGATGATGGATTTTCTGAATCTTTAGCCATTCTTGCAAACATACATTTCGAAGGAGCAACTCTTCGCCATTGTAATTTTCAGGAAGGAAAAATTCACGATTGCGACTTTGAAGATGCACAATTAGCACATTCAGACTTCAAAAATGCACACATCACAAATTGTTCATTCGAAAACTCAGACATGACAGGAATAAATTTTATAGATGCAAATATAACAAATTGTAATTTTTCAAGCGCAGATTTAAATGATATATCTACTGCCGGCGCATTAATTGACGAAAAATCAACATTTGGGAAAATGCTAAAATCAGAAGAAGAAAAGAATTATCATTCAGCAGCAATCGAATACAAACAAATCAAAGAAATGTACAAGACCTCAAGTCTGCATGGACAAGCCGACAATTTTCATTACAGGGAAATGGTTTCAAAAAGAAAAAGACTTTCAGTCCTAAATCCAGTTAGATGGTCTTCATATATTTTCGGAGATCTTCTTTGTAAATATGGAACTTCGTTTATCAATGTATTTTTGGCTTCAGCACTTGTAGTAATAGCCTGCGCGTTATCTTTCCAAATTTTCGATAGCCTGATGTTTTACAACACAAAGGTCACGGATTATACATTCATGGACTCTCTCTATTTTAGCATCACAACCTTCACAACACTCGGTTATGGCGATTATCATGCCGTCGGGGCAGTCCGCTTCATTGCCGCGGCAGAAAGCTTCATAGGCATAGCCCTAACCTCTCTATTCACCGTCATTGTTGCCAGAAGTATTATCAGGGATTAAGTCTTTACTCCTGACAAACGGCACATATTCGTATATACTAACTTTAACTGTTCTTAAAATTTAATATAGACAATTTAATATGGAGAATTTAATCCCAGGAATAATAATGTCATTCAGAGAAGGATTAGAAGCATTTTTAATCGTGGCATTAATCCTAAAATTCCTAGAAAAAACAAGCAACAAACATTTGAACAAAAGCGTAGGCTATGGACTTACAGCAAGCATTTTATTCTCCTTGATTATAGGTTTCTTATTATATCTACTCGGAGTTCAGTTCGACAAAATGGATGCAATCGGAAAATTATGGGAAAGTATTGCCAGTTTGATTGCAGTAGGCTTAGTAACATCATTTATTATATGGATGATCCAGCAAAGAGGTGAGATTAAACATTATGTTGAACAGAAAACAGCAACCAATCTGACAAAACTCGGAGTATTCATAGTTTCATTCGTTCTAATTTCCAGAGAAGGAGTGGAAATCGCAATCTTCGCATTTGCAGGCCAATACCATTACCTTTCTATCCTTATCGGAATAATTATTGCAATGGTTGTAACTCTTGGAGTTTATTTTTCATTGGTTAAAATCAGCATTTCGACATTATTCAAAATAACTTTGCTATATCTAATAATTCAAGCCGGATATTTATTTGGATATGGCATTCACGAAGGCTTATCTGCGTTACACAATCTTAACTATATAGATTCAAATCATATCCTTTTAGTAAAAGCATTTGACGTTTCCAAGACAATTTTAAACCACAAAGAAGGGCTAATCGGCTTACCCTTAAATGTTTTACTTGGTTGGTATTCAAAACCGGAATGGATTCAATTATTCACACAATATTTATTTACGGTTATACTTTTGGCATACTGGCTAAAACCAACAAAAAATAATTCAAAATAATTAATCAATATTATGAAAATAATAAAATCAATTTTAGCCACATTTTTAGTTTTAACATTTATTCCAACAGCTTTAGCTCAGGCCACTTTTTCCGACATCGACAGCCAAGAATTATACCCTGATGCAATCCAATTTCTATACAATAATCAGATAGTAAAAGGATACGACGATGGAACTTTCAGACCACAAAACACGATAAACAGAGCGGAAATGGTCAAAATAATCGCCGAAGCAAAATTGAAATACAATGGCCTTTCTCCCGATTTTCTAGAAAATTATTCAGGTTCAAATTGCTTCACGGATGTACCCGCATACGAGTGGTACACAAAATATGTTTGCTACGGAAAAGAACAAGGATGGATTATCGGTTACGAAAACGGCCAATATTTCAGACCGGAAAATACAGTCACTTTCGTTGAAGGATTAAAAATAACTTTTGAAGGATTTGACTTAAACTACATCGAAACTTCACCTGTCTGGTACAAAGGACTCGTACAAACAGCATCCGTAAATAACTACATTCCATTCGATGTATATAGCTTTACCAACGGGCTTAAACGAAATCAAATGGCCGACCTTATCACACGTATTTTAAAATACGAGATAGGAAACTTTTCTTTAGACACTTATCTTGGAGACAGAAAAGACATAATCGTTACTTATGAAACTATCGAAGCCGGAGCTGATTTATCAAAAACAAGCCCTCAAGATAGCCAAGATCCAATCGTCGAACCACCAGTCGTTGTTGATCCAGTTGTAATCGATCCGCCAATAGCAGTTGAACCTGTCGTCACAAAGCCAAGCGCACCATATGTCTATTTCGATTACAATTCAATGAAAGATACAAGTTTTGACATAACCGTTTATGATGGATTTAGCGATGGAGGAAAACCAATTGTTTCATACAACGTATACAACCAAATAACAGGAACTAATAAATTATTCAAAGTGCTCTACAAAGAAAAATACGCAGAAGGAAGATTCACACTAAACAATTTAGTAAAAGATGCAGAATATATATTTGTAATAAAAGCCGTAAATGAAGAAGGACTAGAGTCAGAAAACGGAGATTTATTGGCCGTAACTAGCGGTGCACAAACTTACTACATTGTTCAATTCGCAGGATTTGATAAACCGGAAGTTCCTAGTCTTTCAATAACAGACCAAACTTCAAGCTACATCACTCTAAATTTTACCGCTCCGGCAAAAGGGAATATAGAACATTACGCTGTTGAAATCAGAGATGGTGAAAACTATGTACCATACAAAATTATATCCTTATCAGACTTCGGAAACGGGAAAAAAGACGGACCAATAACATTATCCGGACTGACAGCGGACGAACAATACGACATGCGGATAACCTCAGTAAGTAGCGACAGACAATGGGGAAAAGAATCATTAATTTTGAAATTCATAGCCAAAAAGAATGGTTATAATTTAATTTCAAAAGAGTAAACATTCATGCCTGTCGTTACAAAAGCAACAACACTTTTTTAGCATATAATGTTGCCGAAAAATCAGATTTTGATAACATAACAATCCAGGACAATATTGACCCAAGGAAAACTTTAAAGTATACTTAGTATGTTAAAAGTAACACTAAGTAAACCTATGACAACAGTATCATTCAAAGCAGAAGAATCTTTTAAAGCAAAACTGGAAATGCTAGCAACTAAAAAAGGAATAAACACTTCCGCCTACATCAAGATGATCATAACGAAAGGAATCAACGACGACTTATCTGAGATTACAGAAAACGGCCTTACTGTAGCAGAAGAACTCGACATTCTTTCCAAAGAAAAAGAAGACAAAGCGCACGGACCATTCAAAACGACAAAATCAATCATGAACGCATTAAGAAAATGAAATGGAAATTATATTTACAGACAGTTTCAAATCAAGATTTAACAAACTGCCCAAAAAAATACAAGAAAAATTCGAGAATCGCCTAGAAATTTTCATAAAAGAACCTGCTAATCCACTACTAAAAATTCACACACTAAAAGGAAACCTACTCGGACTTCGGGCTTTTTCGGTAACCGGAGATTATCGAGTTCTTTACAGAATGGTTAACCCCTTAACAGCAAAATTGATAGATATCGGCACGCATAATCAAGTCTATTAATAAACACCAAACGCCTACTTTCCAAAACCCTTCTTTCAGATTTTTTTAGAACTGTTTACGAAAATTCCTAGGCAAGTTATAATGTTCTCCTTTGTTATTTAACCACTAAACATATGCTAGGAACAGGAACAGAACCAGCAGCACCAGGAGAACAAATCGATTTTACAGCTCCAGGAGCCGTTGAATCATTAGTTACACAAGGACAAATTCCAAGAAATTTTCACCAAACAGGAAACACAATAAGATTTGACCTACCTCCACGAGGAACAAAAATCGGAGATAGCGCACACTTAGATGCAACCGGAAAAAGAGTAATAGTAAGTCCAAACGGAGACGTAGTAGGATTCTTGAGTGAACACGAGGTACCAACAGACATAGGAAAAACAATACAAGAAGCCGCATCAAGAGCAACATCACAACTACACGCAGAGTCGTAATGTGATATTATTTAGGCATGAACCCAAAAATCCAAAACCTGTTAAAAAAACTCGCACTCACACGCGAAATTTTTTGGAATATTCACGAAGAAGTTGGAGAATTTTTAAATCTTTTAATAACTTCTCAAAAATATAAAACAGTTTTAGAAATAGGAACATCAAACGGCTACTCAGGAATTTGGCTAGCAGAAGCACTTTCTCAAGTCGCAAAAACTTGCAAATCCCCACAAAAACCACAGCTCTACACGCTCGAATCAAATTTCAAAAAGCGCTTCCCGCTCGCCACTGAAAATTTCAAAAAAGCAGGACTTTTAAAACACATCACACAAATTCTCGGACATGCCCCTGACGTAATCCCAAAGACTCCACGGAAATTCGACCTAGCATTTTTTGACGCCACAAAATATGAACACATTCTCTACTGGAACGCACTAAAAAACCGCATCAACAAGGGCGGAATGATCATCGCCGACAACATAACTTCCCACAAAGACGCACTAAAAGATTTCACAAAAGAAGTCCAAAAAGACGCCGCGTTCACAACAGTAATTTTGCCGTTAGGAACAGGTTTACTGGTGGCAGTAAAAAACTAAAACAACCATCACGTTTTAACTATTCCCTTTCAGGCTTGGCCGCAAACATTGCAAGCATTTCAGATCCATCTCCTCCATGGAAATTAGAATCAACAGCCTCAATCTTACCAGGTGTTGGACATCCAACATCATGCCCTCCCCCAACAAGGTTTTGAACAGCTTTTCCAATTTTATCAGCTTCTCCATAAACAAATCCAGCCCTTCGAAGCTGCCTCAACGTTTGTCCCTCAGGAATCTCGACAGACTCTCCATTCCTAGTAAGCTCAACAACAATACCCTTAGAATCCAATCCCATATAAACAATTTTTAAAAATAGGGGCACATTATACCTCTAACAATTCTTATTTCAAGCACTCATTTAAAAATTTTTTCACTTTCCCCATCGCCTTCCCCCTATGGCTAATCACGTTTTTCTCTTCAGCCGACAATGCAGCATAGACTTTTTCCATTCCCTCAGGCAAAAAACACGAGCTCAAAGGAAGTCCTCCCAAGATAGGCGCCTCAAGTTTTTCAGTAATTTTTCCGAAAGTTTCGCCTTCAAAAATCGTACAAACATCTCCACCACCGACCTCAACTTCTCCGCACACACAAGCACAACAAACAAACTTTGCACTTCGATCTTTTTCCACACTCATCTTCTTCATAAAAAATTCAATCCATTCCTCATCACTCGCTTTCTCTCCGGCACCCCATCTTCTTGTTTTCACCCCAAGCTCTCCATCTAGAGCAGAAACCACGATTCCAGAGTCCTCCGCAACCGTCAAAAGTCCAGTTTTTTCATGATAGAATCTCGCTTTTTTCTCAGCATTTTCTTTAAAAGTTTCGCCATCTTCTTCAAGTCCATCAAAATCCGACATCGAAAAACTTCGATCCTCTACGCCAAAAGACTCATCACTATCACACAAATCCCGCAAAGAAATCACACGAAAAATCCCACCATTTGAAATATCCAATTTACCCAAGACTTCAAAAATTTCTCTAAACTTCCCCTGATTTGTCGTCGCTATAAGCAGATATTTTGGCTCCATAAGTTTTCAAGAATTTTTTAACACGCCACTGCTCATCATTTTTAACAAATTTATACTCCATCTTCCAGTCTTTTATCGCGACATTTACCTGCAAAGTTGTATCATCAACTTTCTTCACATCAAGACTTTCAACCTTAAACGCACCACAAGCCTGATCAACTATTTGGCTTGTTATAGATCTTTTTTCTGCGTCATAAAATTTACCATCACCTTTCACAGGGTTATTACTTGGCAAAATTCCACCCAAAATTCCTCCAGAAAAATCTACGACTCCAGCCTTTGCTGCCGCGCAAACTGTCGGATATCCACGTTCGATTTTTCCATTGAAAACAAAAATATTTAACGCAACATATCCGGCAACAACAAAAAACAAAAATATCGGCGCACCAATAAGAACCCCTTTCCATCTTTCCAAAAGTTCCATCACAAATTCAGATCTATTTTCCTCATATTCCTCTACAACTTGCGCTGTTTTCTCCCAAGGAGCTTTCGCAGGTTCATTCGTCTCAACATCACTTCCATCAAATCCAGATTTCGCTTCTTCAGAAACAGAGCTCACATAAGCCATTTCGGCCTCTTCTCGTAATTCTTGTTCTTCAATTTTCCTAATCTTTTCTTGTTTTTCTTTTTCCAAGTCAGCCCAATCTGCCTCCGTCATTTCCTGCGAAGCCTTCACAAAAACCTTCGCCGGATCATCACTTCCAACACTCAAAATATCTTTCTCAGATTTGATTTCAATCACTCCGTCATCACCAAAAACCGGTTCCTCAAAAGGATTCACACTCTCCCTTCTTTCCTCACTACGAACCTCTTTATCCGCGATTACCTCAGCATCAAGCGCAAAATCTTGCCTATCTATTTTATTTGAAATCGTTGTACGAAGTTCAAGTTTAAAAATATCTTGAATTTCTATCTGCTCAAGCGTTCTAGCTTTTTCAAAAAGTCCACTCACATCACCAAAATAAACTCCAGTTTTTGTTCTATTGTCGCCAAAAAGCAAGAAATGAAGTCTTTTCAAAACACGATAAATTTTTATCCCAACACTTTCTTCCGAAAGTCCCAAAACCGTCATCACATCGCCATCAGAGACCTGTTCAAAAAACTTAAGTCTCACTATTTCCCTTTCCTCAAGCGTCATTTTCTTAATAACTTTTTCCGTCATATGGACAACATCGCTATCCTCAGCGCTTCGTCCCTCTACCTCTTCAGCAATCCCAGCTTCAGAAAAACTCGCCTTCGCAATACTATCCGAAACTCTAGGAAACGCCAAAGCATAGGCCCAAACCAAATATCCGCTATCCTCAGGCGTACTTTGAATCTGTCCAAGAGCATCAAGAAAAGTTAATCTGACGATTTTTCGAATATCCGCAGGACTATCCACTCTTCTCGCAACATACTTATAAACATCGTCAAAAACCGCATCAAAAAGCATCAAAAACTGTCTCGCATTTCCAGCTTTCATTTGGCTTACACACTGCTTTTCTACGTACAAATCCATACTCCTTAAATAAAGGGGCTTATCCTACCACATTTCCCTGTATAGTCAAAGTGAAAAAAGGAAACACACCCCCTCACGACTAAATCAGCTTTATCCCTTAGCCCCATCAACTTTTCGATAAGTTGCTTTACGACTTGGGAAATTGCCATCTCTAGGAGGCACGGTCCCATGACCCAACTCATTTTTGTAAGCACTAACTCCAAATTGCCTAAATAAATCCATCAAAATCCTTCTATTGTCTCTAGCAGTTCTGATCACCTCTTCATCAACACTCGTAACCCCATCAGATTCAAAATATCTCCTGAAAAAAGGATCTTGTTCAAGTAACTTCTCTACCTTCCTAGGAGTAGCCCCCTCATAAAAGTCCAAACGTTGATATGGACCAGGAACATCAAGAGGAGCCCCCATAAACAAACGTCCACCACCATTCGCCGTATCCGTAATCCCAACATTAAAACTTCTTCCCAAATTATGAATAGTAGTTGCAGTACTTACATCAACTCTTAAATCAGCCCTTCCGGAAGACGCCCTATACGCAAGCAACTCTAGCAACAAAGAATCCACAGATTTTCCAACCCCACAATTAACCATGTCGAAAAGTTCTCTCATTAAACCAATATCTTGCTTACAAATATCCATAGCTTGAGAAACTTCAGGTCCATTAACGTCCAAAAGCCTCGCCATACTTCCTCCACCGGCAGAATCCGCCCATTTACCAGCATCCATTTCACCCAAAGGATCGAGATCACTCGGATTTTTTAAGGACTGAAGACGTTTAAATTTCTCAAACTGTACCTCGGGAGAAATAAATCCACTATAAACATCCAGACTCATTCCAAAATCTCTCAATAAATTATCCATAGAGCGCAAAACCTTAGCAACACTCGGATAAACAAAAATTCTTTTATCATCCTTCAACCCATCCGGAAAAAGATCTGGATCAGTTATTCCAATTCGATCTACCGCCTTAGTTCCGTCAAAATAAACCGGAGAAGTCTTCACCATTCCGGTAATATCCACCACCCTACTACGAGAATTACCGGTTCCCTCAGAATAAGAATCCTTGTGTTCTCCAGGCCCACAAGTTACAGGATCCAAATGCTCAAAATCTTTATCCATTTTTTATAGTTAATGGCTAAGAGCACATTCTACAAGAATACTGGGGAATGTCAACCACCCGACCTTGATTTCTGAGCTAGAATCCGATTGGCCGGTTTGGTTTGTTATCTGGAGGATTAGTCAGATCTTCAATTGCCTTCCAAACTTTTTTAAATTCACGATCAGTTTGATTGGATTGTTTCAACATAAAACTGCGAATTTCCATAAGTTGGTTTTCCATATTTTTTTGCGAAGCAAGCACGTAACGAAGCTGAACAAAAGCTTTAACGACCTCAATACTCATCCGAATTGCACGTTTACTTCTTAAGACACTAGCCAACATAACCGCTCCGTGTTCAGTGAAAACTAATGGCCATTTTCTGCGCCCTCCCCAACTTGAAGTCACAAATTGTGACTTCAAGTTTACAAATTCCTCAACAGATAATTTAAACATAAAATCTTCAGGAAACCTTTCCTTATTTCGACGAACCGCTTGATTGAGAACTTTAGTTTCAACGCCATAAATCTTCGCCAAATCTTCATCCAACATGACTTTTTCCCCACGAACCAGATGAATTACACTGGAAATTGTTTGGTCATCTAAGTGCAAATTTTTAGATTGTTTTTCTGTCATAAAACAATAGATAGCACACAAACATTAAATTTTTATTAAAAAAACTTAAAATTTTTCTAAAACCCAACTTCACTATCATCCACTCCGTTGAGATATCCTTTCGGTTGCGATTCGAACCAGAATTCAGCAAACACCCGATTGCACAACCAAACAAGTTCGAATATACTTCAACAAGACAATAACGTTTAAATAATAAAAATTATGAGCAAAGAAACATTCACAATCCATTTCATCATGACCGGAGGAACAATTGATTCTCATTACGATGGCAGCAAAGATACAGCCGTGAACTCAAACGCGAAGATTTGGAAAACACGCTAAAAGCCATTGAAAAAAGTAAATATAACAAAATTATAGTCACTCATGGAACATACACAATGCCGGACACTGCACGCTTTATAAAAGCCAACCTCAAGCGAAACGATCAAACAATAGTCCTTACGGCATCCGCTATTCCAATCGTAGGATTTTCACCTTCGGACGGACCATTTAATTTAGGCTATGCTATCTCAAAACTTGAAGACCTTGAACCGGGGATTTATGTAGCCATTAATGGTGCAGTTTTTTCGCCGGAAGAGGTTATGAAGGTTATAAGCGAAGCCCGCTTTGATTCAATCTTCAACAAGAAAAAAACAAAATAAAAAGGAGTATCTGACAAAAAAAACGATATAGATGTTTACGAGTAATTTGTTATTGTGCCAATTCAAGCATCATGATGCTTGAATTTTTTGCATGTCTAACATGTACGACATGCAAAATAGCACAATGAAATTACGAGTAGACATCTATATCGTTTCTTCGATCCATTTACTCCTTCTTCCTATCATACTGCCCCGCCCTTTCGTAAGCCAAAACAAACATCTTTTTAAACGCGTCCGCGACTTCTTTTCCCTCCACAATAAACCCAGTTTTTTCCTTTAAAGACACAACCGCAACTTTATTATCATAAATATTTATTTCAGAAGAAATCGCAAATCTCTCTGGCAAAGTTTTCGCAGAAATTTTGTATTCGCCCAAAAGCTCTTTTTGCTCATTAGTAAGTCCAGATTCAGCCACAAAAGATTCCGTTTCTATTCCCTTCTCGGCTTTTTTCTCATAATAATCGCCAAAAAATCCAGGCAAAATGCCGTCTCTATCTTCGGAAGTTGAATAAGAAAAAATCTTCGATTTCGTCGTCAAAGTATCATCATAAACCGCCATAATTCCCTCAACTCCATCAAAATATTTAATATTCGTTTTTTGTTCCGGATCACGATAAAGAGACTTAAATTCAGGCATCAAGCTCTCCGCTTCTTTATAACTATTCGCAGCCTTATTCATTTTTTCTCTAACAAAAGCCAAAAGTTTCTCAGGCCGCTGCGCTACAAACATCGTTTTACTATCACCCTGTTCGCCTATAACAAGCCCATACGAAGACAACGCGCCAAGCAAATGATAAGTATTCGTTCTGGTCACTCGCGCTTTTCTAGCAATATCAGTCACAGAAGCCTCGCCCAACTCCATCAAAGCCAAGTAAACTTTTGCTTCTTTTTCCGAAAGACCAAATTCAACAAGTTTCTCAAACATACAAAAAATATTATACAACAGAAAAATATTCCGAAAAGGGTTAAATGTCAACGTAATTTCACAAAATACACGACAATGGTCGTTTTCCAATCATTCGCTTACACAAAACAACAAAACACGTAAAGCCGCCAGCCATTCCCAACACCAGGACATTCAGTCAAACAACATTCACAATGTTTGACTATATCAAAACTTAGGAATAACATAGTCACGTAAATTTATCACAAAATATGACATTCACTCCCGAACAATTCGTCACATCATCTATCGTTAGATACGGAAAATTGAATGAATACATTCAAGAAAAACTCGTTTCCGATTTTTCCGCAATAAAAGGAAATATCATGATCGCCGAAGGTCTTCGCAAATACATCAAAGAAAATCTGGAAACATTGAAAGAAAAACAAAAAATCGAAATACTCGACATTGGCCCAGCCATAGGCGCACTTTCGACTTTATTCACTCTTCAAACATTAAACGAATTCGGACTTATGGAAAAAGCCCAAATCCACCTTTTCGACGTTTCCGCAAAGGTAATCGAACAAACTCTAAACTGTAAATTCTTCTTCCCGGACAGCATAATCGACCCAAAATTAAAAAATCCCATTCATCAAAAATTGAGACAAGCAAAAGGAGAAGTTGGATCTGCCGAAAAACTTCCATGGAAAAATGAAAAATTCGACATCGTTCTTGCAGGATTTCTTTTCTGTCACCTCCATGACTCGGTAAAACCGCTAGTGGCAAACGAAATTGAGCGTGTGACAAAAAAAACCGGATTCATGGGAATTGCGGAAACTTCAGCAAAAACTAAATCTCAAACATTTTCATCTCCAATTTCAACAAAACTATTGGAAAAACTTTTCAAGAATACGGAAATCAAATTCAAAAGTGGAAAGCCAAAAGACAAGGCCTATGCGATTTGCGGACAGAAATAAATTGCAAAGAATATAGGTGTCATCTAGAATTAACTCATGGGAAAATTCGAAAAACATGAGAAAAAACCCGAGCAAAAAAAACTTCCTGGCACGACTCCTAGGGCCATTCTAATTCAAAAACTCCGAGAACGCGCAAAAATAGAGAAAGAAGAAAGAGAAAAAGAATTAATTTTGGAATTAAGCCAAAAACTAAAAGCGAAGAAAAAACCGGAAATTCCAAAAGCCCAACCGATAACACCAAAAGCCGCGCCGACAAAACCAAAAGCTCCACAAAAAACACCTTTAGTCCCGCTGACTCCACAAAAAGCCACAAAAAAATCTCCCGAGAAACCAAAATATTTCTCCTTACCAAAAGACATAAAAGCCCGAATCTTAAGCCAACGCGAAAAAATTCGACTGGGAATAAAAGAAAATCCAGACCCAATCGGACATAAATTAAAGAGAAAAGGGAAA
>Ga0172369_10002839_pt1 | contig 23305 bp, 25 predicted proteins | sample LakKiv25m_FD_114539 | JGI IMG/M metagenome (GOLD analysis project Ga0172369, IMG submission 114539) | Freshwater microbial communities from Kabuno Bay, South-Kivu, Congo - kab_022012_11.25m | ecosystem: Environmental > Aquatic > Freshwater > Lake | place: Democratic Republic of the Congo...
GCTAACACGCATATCGTTGAACGTGTTCCAAAACCTGGTTATGGAGACACAAAATAATATTATCTAAATTTACTGGGATTCTGTCTCATTTCAGTTCTGATAGCGTCCCTCACTCTCCGCAGATTGTCAATATCGGTGTTTTTAGCAGAATTAGCTAGGGTCTCAAAGGGTTCTTTGAAACTAACCTTAGCTAATTTTTTGTTGTCTATAGTTAAGTTCCAAACTAATCCAGATATCATTTTTCTTTTATCATCTAAACTGACTTTGAAAAAAGCTTTTTTCTGCTTTTTAGGGGATAAAAAGAATTCTTTGGTAAGTTCCAAATCTTTTTCTGTTAAGACTACTTTTTGTTCACTTTCTAACTTTTTTAGAGCACAAGTAAAACTATTTATTTCTGCTAATATAATCTTTTCTCTTTCTTCGTAAGCCTCTTTAGTTATCGTTTTATCAAGCAAGAGATTAAATAGCTCATCTTTTCTACTCTCTTGCTTTCTAAGCTCATTTTCTAGCCCCTGCTTAGCTTCTAGATACTCTCTGCGCTCTGGATTATTGTTAATGAAAAACTCTAAACTATTTTGATGCATTATCTCCACCATTTCTTCACTCACTACTAATCTATCAAATACCTCCGATAGCGCCTTAATAGCTTCATCTTCTTTTAAGTAATGATTATGTTCAGAACAATTGCCTTTCGCATTAGTGCAGTAATAATAGACATATTTTTTCTTTTTTCTGGTTGCCGTTAATAGGCAACCACATTTAGCACAAGTCATTAAACCTCTAAAAGGGAAATAGATCCGCTTTTTCTTAGGATGTTGTTTTTCTTGCATCGCTTTTTGACATTCATCAAATAGCTTTCTAGAGATTATTGTTTCGTGCTTTCCTGGATATTCTTTCCCATGAAATAACATAGTCCCACAATAGAACGGGTCATTAATTAGCTTATATATTTTACTCTTATGATATTTAACATTGCTTCTGCTCCTAAATCCCTCTTTATACATTAAGTCCGCTAATTCTTTCATAGTATAGTTTCCGCTAGAGTATAGTTTAAATATCTTCTTAATATATCGAGCTCTAACCCTATCAACAATAATTCCGCCTTTTCCGTCATTGAGATATCCAATAGGCGCAAAATTTGGCCATAATCCTTTTTCTATCTTAGTCTGTATTCCTCTTTTAACATTTCTACTCAAATCTAAAATATATTGAGTAGCCATTGAGCCCTCAATGTTTAGCAAGAGAACATTATCACTAGGCAAATATTGCCTATCGCTTGTTTGAATAACTTTAATCTTACCTTGTTGGAGTAGCCATTGAATCTTTCCGCTATCAATTGGATTCCTAGATAACCTATCTATCTTCCAACAAATAATGCCATAGTCATCCGAGCTATTTTCAAGTAGTTTAATCATCTCAGAAAACATTGGTCTATTGTTTGGTAGTTTTGCCGACTTGCTCTCGGTATAGGCCAAAGCAATATCTAGTCCAAGACTCATGGCTAACTTCTTCATCTCAGCAACTTGGCTCTCAAGCGATAAGATCTGTTTGCTTTTATCTTCACTAGACTTTCTAGCATAGAGGATGTATTTCATATATTTTTAGCTAAATTATTAATAATGGTTAAATAGTGTTTTAAGAAAACGGCCCGGTGTGTGCGTATAGTCAAGTTAATTATATAGGGAGGGGCCGGGCCAACATTTCTAGTCTCAAGTCTCAATGCCGCCTGCCTTTTCCTTTTTCGGCTCCCCCAAGGGGATGCCGCCAAAAAAGGAAAAAGGGCAGCAGTCGGCTACTGGCAAAACCATATCAGAGGGTAGTTTAGAAAAGTTTAGAGCACTTTTTTCTTAACTACTCAAAAACAGCTATTTTATTGGACTTTATACTATTATTTTTTCTTAACTATCATAGCAAATCCGAGTTCTGAAAAGTTCCTGTACCATTTTTCAGAACATAGTCATTGTGTGTAATTTGTTGGTGTTTTGGGTATAAGTTTTCAGAATTTTACTTGAAAATAAGCGGAGCTAAGAGTAGAATTATAATATAAGTATTATTAGTAAAATTATGAAAAATAAGATTATCAAATATTCTTTTTTATTATGTGTAGTGATGTTATTATCAGCTTGTTCTAATAGTAAGACCTGGACTGGATATTATTATTCTGACAGAGACAACATAAACGATGAGAGTACTTGGGTTATTCAACCTGGTTTTGAAAACATTGAGAAATGCAGGGGCTGGGTCGATAGCATTGCTAAAAATAATAGCAATTATGATTATGAGTGTGGCTATAATTGTACATATAGACAAGAGTATAAGATGAACGTTTGTGAGAAAACAGAGAAATAAAAATTAAGTTAAATATATGAAAAATTTTTTTATTTTATTAAGCATAATTATTATATTTTGTTTAATTCAATTATTTTTGGGTTCTGATTCGGTTTTACGTATAGCAACAGCTTTTTCAATGTCGTCTATCGCGATTGGTGTTTGGCTTTCACTAGAAGCCCATAGTTTAAAAACAAAATCGGAAAAAGCGGAAATAGATATAAAACTAATGAGTTTATTTACTAAAATAATGGGCACTGCTCATGGGAGAGGAGGATATTATTCTTCTGAAAAAACAGTTGAAAAAGCATTTGACTGCGGATTGTTTGGAGAAGGTAGTATTGCTGATAAAAGTAAGATTAAGGAATTTGATCTATTAAATAAAAAAATTGCAGCGTTATCTATTTTAACTACTCCGGTTGGCGAAGCAGAACAGGATGCGGCTATTGCGGCCATTGGCAAATTAGCAGAGAGACATGAGGTTTTAAGAGACGTTGCTATTGAGGGCTTGCAGTCTTTAAGTAATTTTAAACCAGATATTGCAATGAAATATTTAGAAAAACTACAAAAATAATTATTATGACCAATTGGACAAATCAACAAAAACCAGACAATGCATTAATGAGCTCGTTTCCATCGGTTAAAGTTAAAAAATATATTGGTATTAATGACAATTTTCCGCAGGGAGGAGCTTCTTGTTGGTTTTTAGATTCATTTCAACTTACAAATTTAAATTGGCCAAATAATTATAGTGATTATTCATTTATTGTAATTTCAGCCTCTAAAGCCTTAGAAAGCTGGGTTTTTAAACTAGCTGATGATTTAGGGATTGAAACAAATTCGAATCGAGCCGGGCTCGTAAGGGATCAAATAGAGAATCGTTTAGATGATTTTCTTGATGGCGTTGAAGAGAAATTGGGAGAAAGTATAAAGATAGATATTTCTTATTTAAAGAATTTTATTCAAGAATATAGGAATGATATTGTCCACTGTAGTAAAAAGATTGAAACTCCAGAATCTGCTAAAAATAAAGTCTTTTCTATTTATGAAAGAATTAATTCTATAACGGAAAAATTAATTAATGCTAATATTATTAAAGTTTTGTAAAATATTAAAATTATGAATAGAAAAAGAATCCTTTGTTTTGGTGATTCATATACTTGGGGTTATATTCCGGGGACTAATCATGAAAGATTCTCCGAAGAAATAAGATTTCCAAAGGTCCTGCAAAAATTATTAGGAAATGATTTTGAAATAATTGAAGAAGGACTAAACAGCAGAACCCTTGTTTCAGAAGATGAAAGGCCTGGCAAGCAAGGGCGAAACGGGAGTCAATATTTAATCCCATGCCTAGATTCGCATGATCCGCTTGATTTAGTGATTATTATGCTCGGCACTAATGAGATGAAGCATAAATTTCAAACATCGTCTGAAGAAATAGGCAGCCTATTTGAGGAGAATTTTATTAAGGTAATTCTGAATAGAAAATCTCAGTTTAGAGATAGCTATCCCAAATTATTAATAATTTCTTTGCCTGTTATAAACGAATCTGCTGAATATGCTCTTGTAAGATATGTTGGCGGAACAGCGAAGTCTAAGCAGTTAAGCAAAATATACTCAGATATTGCTAAAACAAATGAATGTTACTTTGTTGATGCTAGCAAATTAGCAGTCGGCATTGATGGTGTTCATTTAACAGAAGAAAGTCATGTTAAGCTTGCTGAAATGCTTTATAATGCAGTTAATCAAATATATTAATTGTTAACGAGCTTCTTTCCAACATGGTACCAAGCTCTCCGCTAACAAAAATAACCCAACCTGCGTTGGGTTATTTTTGTTAATGTTGAAGTCCGGGAGGGATTCGAAAGGCGAAGGCGATGCGCACTTGTGCACCGCCGAGTCCCGGGTAGTGAATCCCTGCCTCTCCGCAGTTTGTAAATAGCCCTAAACACGGGCTATTTTTGATAGGGAGTTTATCACTTTGGAACGACATGCTATAATATTAGCGTAAATAATGACAGGCAAAAAATTTTCAATCTTATGTTATTAAAAATATTAGGCAGCGGAACTTGTGTGCCGTCAATAAAAAGAAGCTCTCCCGCTAACTATCTTAAAATTGGTAATACTCAAATTTTAGTTGATTGTGGGGCGGGAACGCTATCTCAATTATCAAAAGCTAAACTAGATTATAAAACCATTAATATGGTTTGTATTTCCCATTTTCATACGGATCATATTTCCGATTTAAATGCTTTAATCCAGGCTTTAAATTGGACACCAAAGTTTAATAGAAAGGCAGACTTGATTCTTGTAGGCTCTAAAGGTTTTAAAGCTTTTTATAATAAATATTTAAAACCAATTTCTGGTAGTCCTCGGCCGAATACTTATAAAATAATTGTTAAAGAAATAGGTAATAAACTTAGTTTTAAAGATTTTTCAATTCATTCTTTTAAGACTAAACATAATAAAGAAAGTGTCGCTTATAAATTCGTTCAAGACTCTAAATCTTTAGTTATTTCTGGCGATACAGATTTTGACGAAAATCTGGCTAGATTTGCTAAAAGTTCTAATGTTTTAGTATTAGAATGTGCATTTACCAATAGAGATAAAGAAAAAGGGCATTTAATTCCAAGAGAATGTGGCCAAATAGCTAAATTAGCTGATACCAAAAAATTAATATTAACTCATATTTATCCTTTGGGTTCGGGAGAAGAAAGGCTGAAAGAAGCTAAAGTAGTATTTTCAAAGACTATTCTCGCTAAGGATTTAATGAGTATAAATATTTAGGGATATTTTAGCCAATACTGTTCCAACACGGGGCCATTACCCCAAGTACGTCCTCATAGCTCTTACCAATAAAAGTATAGCCCAGTTGCTATACTTTTATTATACGAAGTGCGTCCCACCCTCTCCGCGGACCATAACAAGGCTAGATTACTCTACGAAAATTTTTTTATCTCTGATTTAACTACAATTGTAAAATGTGTCCATAGAATATTTTATATATTTAATAAAGTTAAGAAAATATGGATTTAGGAAAAACACTTTATGTGACTGATAGAAAGCAATGGCGTTCATGGTTAACTAAAAACTATAATAAAGAAAAAGATATCTGGCTTATTTATTATAGAAAATCGTCTGGCAAAAAAAAGGTTCCCTATAATGATGCCGTTGAAGAGGCGCTTTGCTACGGATGGATAGACAGCATCCAAAAAAGTATAGATAAAGAAAAATTTGTTCAAAGATTCTCTCCAAGGAAGCCGAATAGCGTGCTTTCTCAAATGAATAGGGAACGTATTTATAGACTTATTAAGCAAAAGAAGATGACATCTAATGGGCTTAGGGCCGTTAAACATGTTTTTGATGAATCATTAGAAAATTCGAAATGCCTAATCAAGGGAGATATTCTCAAATTGTTAAAGAAAGATGAAAAAACTTGGGAGAATTTTCAAAAATTTCCCGAATCATACAAACGTATTCGCATTGGCTGGATAGAAGAAGCTAGAATTCGCCCAGAACTTTTTAAGAAGAGACTAGAATATTTTCTTAAAATGACTTCAAAGAATAAAAGATATGGCATGGTGCAGTAATAGCTCGATGACGATATGCCTACGGCATCTCATTCTCATATAATGTTAGCATAATTTAGATATAGAGTTATAAATAAGTTATTGTTTTATGGATTATAATAACTTCAAAAAACATCGGGATTGGGTAAAAGTTTGGTCTGGACGCTGGAGTTTGCACTCAGATAGTAACTTTAGTTGTCACTGGACAATCATGAATAAAATAGCTGGTCGACCAGTTTATAAAAAAATCATTTATATCTATAAAAATGGTATTACCGATTGCTGGGTTTCTGAATCCGAGAAAGCTGATTTAGGCGAACGGCTTGTTAATACCTATAGAGATATCAAAAATATAAAGATATTAGCCAATGAGCTCAAGGCAAAGGCTGAAGAAGTATTTAGTTTTATAAAATTACATAGCCCTAAACATATCACTAAAAAGGATTATCAAGATTTTTGGCGTTTAGCAGGAGAATATTACTTGCCACACTTAAGTGTAAAATATATTGTTGATTATTTTTCAGCCGGTCAACTTAAAAAGTTTTTATCCATTTTAGAAGATGCCAGGTTATTTTCTGAGCCAGTTTTTCGAGATATAGAAAATTTTATGGAAGCCATTGCTAAAGATATTGCCAGAAGAAATGGTTATCATCAAAATCAAATTATTGCGACTACTTCCGATGAATTGTTAGAATATTTTAAGGGCAATAAATTACCAAATAAGAAAATATTATCAGAAAGATATAAAAAATCTGCTATTTTAGCTGAGAGAGGAAAATACCAAATATATACTGGTAAGGCGACCAATGGAATTGATAGTATTCTATGTTCACCGAAAAACTCCCAATTAATTAAAGGTAGCATAGCCTATCCGGGTATTGCTCGAGGTCAAGTTAGATTGATAATAAATCCCAAGAAAGACAGTTCATCCTTTCGAGCCGGAGAGATTTTGGTAACGGGCATGACTAGATCAGAATTTTTGCCTATAATGAAAAAAGCAGTCGCTTTTATCACTGATGCTGGTGGCATATTATCTCACGCTGCTATTGTTGCCCGAGAACTAAAAAAGCCTTGTATTATTGGTACTCATATCGCTACCCGCCTATTAAAAAACGGTGATTTAGTAGAGGTGGATGCTAATAGCGGGGTAATTAAAAAATTATCGTAAATTGCAAAATTATGATCAAAGCAGTTATTTTTGACATTGACGGCGTACTTCTAGACTCACTTCAATCTAATTTGAAGTTTTTTCAAGATATTATGGTTTATAGCGGCTATCAACCTCCTACCTTAGAAAGATATCGTTCACTATTTCATTTAACCATGCGGGATGCCATCAAAGAATTAACTGGTTTATCATCAGAAGATGAAATCAGAAAAATATGGGAAATTGGTCGGAATCGTCTGGTTAGATATCCCATAGAATTACAGGCGGCTCCCGAAGGATTAGAAGAAGTTATTCGTGGTTTAAATAGAAATTATCTTTTAGGTATTGTCACCAGTCGTGTTCGAAATGGCATCTATGAACATCCGGAATTAATTAAAATAAAAGAATGTTTTCAAGTGGCCGTTTCTTCCGAAGACGTTGCTCATCCTAAGCCCCATCCCGAATCCCTCTTATTAGCCGCTCAAAAATTAGAAGTTAAACCAGAGGAGGCAGTTTATATTGGTGACGTTGACAATGATATCCAAGCAGCTCGGGCGGCGGGCATGAAAGTTATAATTTATTCCCCAGAACAAATAGTTGGTGCCGATGCGCGAACAGCCATATTTAAAGATTTGCCAGGTTTAATTAATAATTTATAAATTATATGAAAATAACCAAGCAGGAAGCCGAAAGAAAATCTAAGTGTGGTATTGAACTTTGGATCTATAAAACCGAAACTGATAAAGCTGGTTTTGCCTACATTGAAGTTAGCCAGGGTCATTTAACTGAATTCTATAATAAAGTTAGCACTTTTATCTATTATGTTTTGGAGGGTTCCGGTAGTTTCTTTTTAAACGGAGAAGAAATACCGGTTCAAGCCACCGATTTGGTGGTGATACCGCCTAATACTAAAATTTATTATTTAGGTCAGATGAAATTAAATTTGATGACAGTGCCAGCCTGGGCAGCGGAAAATGAAGTGCATTTTAGGGATATTGAACTAAATGAAAATTAGGCTTATTTTTGATCTAATTTTCTAACAGCATAAAATGGCGAATTTAAAAGTTAAATTTGTCCTTTTTATTATCTAGTGTAAAGATTTTACATTTTCTATAGGAATATTTTATAGAAACATCATGGTCAATATGTTATACTGATGATGCATATAAATTTTTATGAAACAAGAAAAAAACAACCAGCAGATAGCTATTTATCAAACTAAATCAGGGGCCCTAGAGTTGCGCGTTGATGTTGCTAATGAAACATTTTGGGCTAGCAGAATGCAAATGGCTAAAATATTTAATGTTAAACCCCCGGCAATTTCTAAACATATTCAGAATATATATAAGGAAAAAGAACTATCACGAAAATCAACTAGTTCCAAAATGGAACTAGTTCAAAATGAGGCTGGCAGGCGAGTAAAACGTCAAGTAGATATATATAACTTAGATGTTTTAATAGGAGTTGGTTATCGGATTAATTCTCTGGTGGGTACTAAATTTAGACAATGGGCCACTAAAACTCTACGCTCTTATATTATTAATGGCTACGCTATAAATAAAAATAAAATTACTAAAAATTATCAGCAATTCTTAGAAGCGGTTAATGATGTTAAAAAACTTTTACCAAAAAATGTTAATATCAACACTAAAGATGTTTTAGAACTCGTTAGTATGTTCGCCAGCACCTGGTTGTCTCTTGATGCCTATGATAAGGACTTGCTGACAACTAGAGGCATTACCAAAAGAAAAGTTCATTTGACGGCTAAGAAATTGTCGGGAAATTTAGATAAATTAAAAAAAGAGCTTATTAAAAAGAAACAAGCAACCAACTTGTTTGGTTCAGAAAGGCGAAACGGTTCTTTGGCGGGAATTGTTGGCAATATTATGCAGACATTTGGTGGTCGAGAATCATACAATAGTGTTGAAGAAAAGGCTGCTCATCTTTTATATTTTATAGTAAAAGATCATCCCTTTATGGATGGTAATAAACGTAGCGGTGCCTTTAGCTTTATTTGGTTTTTACAACAAGCTAAAATATTAGATAAAATTAAAATAACCCCGCCAGCTCTAACCGCCCTGACCATTTTAGTGGCTGAAAGTAATCCTCGCGAAAAAGATAGAATAATAAAACTTATTTTAACTATATTAAAATAAAAATTAATTTATATATGGCTCAAATTTTAGATATAGTTAATAAAAACGATGAAATTATTGGTCAAGATACTAGAGAAAATATTCATCAAAAGGGTTTACTTCACCGCGAAGTCCATGTTTATTTTATTACCCCCAATAGAGAAGTAATTTTTCAACATCGAGCTAAAGACAAGGACTTATTCCCTGATAAACTTGATGCTGCCGTTGGCGGTCACCTGAAAAGCAATGAAAGCTATGAACAGGCGGCTGTTAGGGAAACTGAAGAGGAGACCGGAGTTAAAGTTGAGGTTAACGAATTAGTGCCCATCAATAAAGTAGCCAAATGTTTTAAAGATGAAGTTAATAATAAAATTAATAATGTTATTAATTATCGATTTGCGTATGTTTACCCCGGAAACATTCAAGATCTTAGGGCGGAAACCGGTAAGGCTATTGGATTTGAAGTCTGGCCGATAGATAAATTACTTAATTTAACAGAACAAGAAAAAGATCGATTTTTACCAATGATTCTTGAATTTACAGTTAATGAATTGGCTGATTTTATAAAATTAAGGATTAATTAAATTAGAAATTTTTTATGCCACCAACCCTAATCACCTGCTATGTTAACCCCGACTTAGATGGCCTAGCCAGCGCTTTTGCCTATGCTGAATTTTTAAATAAACAAGGGCAGCAAGCCCAGGCGGCTATCTTGGGCGTCCCCCATGATGAAGCTAAATATGTTTTAGACAGATTTAAAATTAATAATTTACCAAGCATAATTAATGACAAGGACTTTTCTCAGGTTATTTTAGTTGATTCCAGCGATTTAATCGGCTTGGAAGGACGAGTGTCGCCGGATAAGGTTATAGAAATTATTGATCATCGTCAGATAAATGAGGCCGATAAATTTCCTCATACTAAAGTACAAATAGAATTAGTTGGAGCTGCCGCCACCCTTATTGCCGAAAAGTTTTACCAAAAAAATATTCCCATTTCCCAGGAATCAGCTATTTTAATTTATAGCGCCATTATCTCCAATACTCTGAATTTTCGCAGTAGCACCACCACTGTCAGAGATAGAGAAATGGCTCAGCGGCTACAAACTATTATTAATCTGCCGACTGACTATTGGCAAGAATTATTCAAAGCTAAATCAGATTTAACCGGTTCTAAGTTGGCAGAACGAATTAATGGAGATTTTGCTTGGTTTATTTTAGCTGATAAAAGAATTGGCATTGCTCAGTTGGAAATTATGGATGTTGAAGAATTATTGAAGCGTCGTCAATCAGAAATTATTTTTATTTTAGACAAAATTAAAATTGATCTAAACTTAGACTTTATTTTTCAAAATATTATTGATTTGAAAAATTTTCGCAATTTCATAATCACTAATAACCATCTGGCTAAAAGTATTTTAGAGAAGGCTTTAGACATAAAATTTCAAGATAATCTAGCTGTTCGAGACCAACTAATTATGCGCAAACAAATTGTTCCGCTGGTTAAGAAGGAATTAGAGAGTTAATTTTTTTACTGAATGAGCAGGGAAGAGATAATAGTTTAAATTATTTTTTATAAAAAACAGACCCGTTGAATTAACGGGTCTTTTATAAAATTAAATAACTTGACGAGCATAGTTGACAACCTCCAGGGCTTTTTCCCGGGATTTGCCAACGTATTTTTCCGGAGCCATAATTATAGTCATAACTTCTGCTGGAATTTTTTCAATGGTTTTTTCCAATTCTCCATTGGTTTCGGCCAATTCCATCAAATGAGTCAAGATCGATTTACCGCTTTTTTTAGCTTTAGGGGTCAGAACATTATTGATCAATTCATGGGCATCTCCCTCATAACCCGCTAATTGTAAACTGATATAAATGGGCTCAGCCATAATCAAGTGAGCATTAGTTCTGAAATTTCTCATCAGTCGCTGTTCATTAACTTTAATTCTTTTAATGAATGGCAATTTACTATCCGGATCTTTTCTCAGTAGGGTGTTGAGCTGGTAGACCAGGTTAATCAGAATAATGGGGAAATCCCTCATTACTGAACTGTTAACCAAGTCACGTTGATGTTCACTGATCAACGTATCCATTACTTTACCGAATTCGTTCTTGCTGCGGATGAATTGTCCTTCAGTGTTCTCAAAGTTGATAGGGTTGACTTTATGGGCCATAGTGGATGATCCCACGTCAGTTTTGCCTTTTCCCTCCACAATCTCGGCAATTTCCGTCCGCATCAGGTGTCGGCCGTCACGACCCAATTGGGCTAGGGCGGCTGAAAACATAGTAGCGCTGAACAGGAAGTAAGCAATGGCTTCCGGCGGCAGAATCTGAGTGCTGATTAGGGCGGGTTTAAGGTGAAGTTTTTGCAGAACCCGCTCTTCAAAAGTAAGCGGAGCACTTTTTTCTTCAAAGCCTAGAGCCACCTGAGCATTATGGGCGCCCACACCTCCAGAAATTTTACCCCGTAGTTTTTCGGTTCTCTCCCGCATTTCTAAATAATTATAAACGATCCGATCTAGCAGAGTTGCCAACCAAAAACCAACGGTGATCGGCAAAGCTTGCTGTCCATGGGTTCGGCCGATTTGTAAAGTAGAGGCGAAAGACTCAGTCAGGTCAGCTAACCCAGAGATTAATTCCCGGGATAAAGGATCAATCACTATATGAAAAGCGCTCCTAAAATTCATTACGTAAGCGTTATGAATTTTGTCATAACTGGTGAAGGGCATATGTAAGTAGCGACCAATTTCCGGTGGCAAAATTTCTTTCATCAACCGGACATGAGCGTTAACATCATGTTTAGTGATTTTTTTCTCTATCTCATCGGTGGCAGTGGTGGTAATGTTAAAGATTTGGTTAATCATTTTTTGGGAAAGTAAATTCCAGGCTGAGGCCGGGATCATGCCAATTTCCCACATCACAGTTAATTTAGCCAGTTCAATTTCACCCCAGGGGCGGTAGAGGTTGTCATAACCAAAGAATGATGTTAAATTTTTTGGTTGATACCGTTGATTGCCGGGCAAAGACAGATTCTTTTCCATTTCTCTTTCTTTTTAATGTTTGATATTTGGGTTGTTAAATTACTTTGATAATTTCTAGTATTTAATCATTATTTTGTTAAAAAGTCAATTTTTGTTATAATTTTAATATATTATTAATTACAACATTATGAAAAAATTAATTGGTTTATTTATTTTAATTATTGTTTTAATTTTTGCCGGACTACTCTATTGGCTAGGATTTTTTGATAAGGTGGTGGTGACAGAAATGGAGCAGGGCCCCTATATCTTAGTCTATGAAAATCATCAGGGTGATTATCGCAACATTAACTTCGCCATCGATACCGTCTATTATCGCTTGCTCAACGAAGAGCAAATACAAACTACCCAGGGCTTTGGCGTCTACTATGATAATCCCAAATTAGTTGCCAAAGAAGATTTGCGTAGTATTGGTGGCGTTATTTTGGATCCGATGTATGAAAATCAAGTGGGTGATCTGGAGAGACGTTTTAACATTAAAAAAATATCAGCCCAACCAGCGGTAGTCGTAGAATTCCCCTATAAAAACAAATTATCAATTATCGCCGGCGTCTATCGGGTTTATCCGGTTATTCAAAAATATTTGACCGAAAAAAATTATCCCACCAAAGAAATGATGGAAATCTATGATTCAGCAAATCATAAAATAACCTATTTAATGTTTTTAGATTAATATGAAATTAAAATTAGTTTTATTTTTTAGCTTTTTAATATTTTTCCTGCTCATCGCTTCAGTCACATCAGCCCATAATCCCCGATTAGTCTTTGATCAGGAATCTTCCTTGGATAATCCTTTTATAATCACTAAACCCGATATTTCCCAGGCTTTCTATGGTCAACTGCGTGGCCATGAAGATTATTATCGGGTTAACCTGGATATAGAACAGCCCTTTTATTTCCAAATTTTAGTTCCGGATATTACTGACATTGATAAAAATATTTCGGCTCAATTAATTAATTTAGAAAATCAAGAAGTGATTACAGTTTTGAATCCTGAGGCAGCGGTTTGGAGTAATTTCTATGAACCCTTTGGCGGTGATAGTTATTGGCAAGGGCCAGGAGAAACCATTGAATTATTAGCCGGCGGTTATTTAATTAAAATAGCCAATCCAGCCAATGAAGGAAAACATGTTTTAATAGTTGGTCAAAAAGAATCATTTCCTCTTTCCGAGATTGCCCGCACCACTAAAGATCTGCCTCTCCTTAAAACCTATTTTAATAAATCCCCTCTCACGGCTTATTTTAATTATAGCGGCTTGTTCCTGGGCGGCAGCTTGCTGATTTTAGTGATTTTGATTATAGTAATAAGGTTAGTTTATAAAAAACTTAGAAAACATGATAAATAGAAAAATAACACAATTTAGTTTAGCTCTAATTATTGGCCTGCTATCTCTAGGAATGTTTTTGCCAGTTTGGGCGGCTAATAATTTATATATTTCCAAGGTGCCCTTTACATCTCAGGCTCCCTTGGCAGAATGGAAAGATCAGCGCCAGCAGGATGGCTGCGAAGAAGCGACGGCGGCCATGGCCATGGCCTGGGTCGGTAATGAGCAAAATATCAGTAAAGCTAACTGGCGTCTACGTATTTTAATTTTATCTAATTTCGAATATCGTAAATATGGTGAATATCGCGATGTTTCCTTGGAGGATATGGTAGTCTGGTTATTTAATGATTATTTTAACTATCAAAAAGTAGAGATAAAAAATATTGAAACTAAAGATGATATTATCAGGGAATTGGAACAGGGGAACATTGTTCTGACTCCCATGGATGGCCGACTCCTTAAAAATCCTTTCTTCACTCCGCCGGGGCCAGAACGACATATGATTTTAATTCGCGGCTACGATTATCAAACCAAGGAATTTATCACCAATGATCCAGGTACCCGCCGTGGAGAAAATTATCGTTATTCAGAAAACACCCTTATCAAAGCCATTCGGGCCTATTCTACCGGTTATCACAACAAGATAGAGAAGATTGAAAAAAAGATGATTGTGGTCAGCAAATAATCCTCTTGACTAATTAACTATTTTTATCTATTATTAGGAGATAAAAATAGTTTTTTATTAATCACACATTTAAAAAGGAGGATTTATGTGTATTAAAGCTAAGGTCCGCGATACCAGAGCGGCCATCAGTTTCGGTTTACGGCCTGGAGAAGAAGTTCAGGTATGTCCCCGACTCAGCAGCATCCCCAGCGGGTTAACGGTTTTCAACGAAACCGGCCCCCATCGCGGTATGCCCTGGAGTATTTTAAAGCTTGAACCAGCTGAAACCGAAGTTTTGATTCAAAGAATTAAACAGCAGGATGAATTCCCCTGCTTCTAAACAAAAAAGGCTATCAATCCGATAGCCTTTTTTATATTGATTATTTTTATTCAATGCAGCAGTCGATTACTTTTTTTACCAACTCACCCAATTTACCAGCCAAGCCTTTTTTTTTGGTATTTAGAGCATCATCATCAATTTTTTTAACCTGGCCAACGTCAATTAGTTTCATATTCAAACCCCAAAACAGGGAATAGAGGTCATAGGCTTTTTGAAACATTTCTTGGGCGCCTTTCTTATCGCCCTTTCCCTGGGTCTTGGTGCCAACTTCCATGAGACGATAGGAAGCGGCCAATAGATGTTTGGAGATACACCAAACTTCTCCTTCATATTCTTTGATGATTTTTTTCAGAAGGTCCTTGCGCATTTCTCGGACTTCGCCTAATAAATCATAATATTTAGGGTTGCCAGTTTTGGCTCCAGTAAAAAAGAAATGTTCCTCAATGCTGATCAGGTTCATAATAGCGATGCTGAGATCCTGATCAGAGGAAAGATCTAAATTATGATCTTTTTTAGCTTGGTCAACTTTATCAATTAATTCATTGAGTTCTAAAATATTATTACTCATATAACTATTTGGTTATAAAATAAAAAATAAGGCTAAAGATAATTAGAGCACCCACTGGCATGGCAATTTTTTGGAAAGGGAAATAGGCTCGATTATTATTCTTTGCTTTTAAACAGAAATACCAACTGGCCATTCCCCAAAAAATCAAACTACCTAGAATAGTACCTAGAATTAGTTTATCTATCCCCCAAAGCTGATTATCTAAATTGCCGATAAACCCCTGGGAAAATAGGGGCCAGGCCACTAGGCCATAGTAGATAATTATCACCAAGACGTCTCGCAGTGTTTTTGGTCCGAATTGCCAATTTTTTTTATTAAGCCAATTTATAGTCCAGGCGCTGAGAGCTACCAGTAGGCCGCCAATCCACAGACCAGCAATACTATCATCAATTCCTAGATACTCACTCAAACCCAAGCCAGCGCCTACGGCCACTACACAGAGGGGGCAGATGGCTTTGGCTGGCAGAGCCGCTAAAGATAAAGCCAGGGGGATGAAATAAAGGATCTTTTTCATTTTATTTACTGAAAAAATTAATTATGTCCTGATCTCCCAGATAGCAATTTTGACCGTCGAAGAAGAAGGGAACGCCCATGCCCTGGCTGGTATCCAAACCGCATTGGCGGGTCTTTTGCGCCATTAACTGAGCATTCTGCTTATTATTAAAAATTTCCAATTTCTGAAATTGGTATTTGTCTTTTACATTATTATTAGCGATGTATTCATCAACAATTTCGCAGTGAGGGCAACCGTCGCCATAGAATAGAATCATGGCTGGTTTTTTGTTTAGCTGTCCCAGGGCGACTATCAACCCTAAAACGGCAATAATAATTAATATAATTATTAATAGTTTATATTTTTTCATAGCTTAGAATTTAATGGTAGATTTATAATATCACAAAAATATCTAGTCGCCAATTAGTCACGATTTTTTATTTTATTTAAGACCTCATTAATGAATTTATCTTTACCAATGGCTCGAGTTTCCTGCTGGCCACGATCACGAATCTGCAGGGTAGGAGAATTAAGTTCTTGGTCACCGATTACCAGCATATAGGGAACTTTCTCGGCCACTGCCTTGCGAATTTTATTGCCCACGGTTTCATTGGCCGCATCAATTTCTACTCGGATTCCTTGATTTTTAAATTCACTAGCCAATTCATAGCAATAATCCAAATGTTTTTCCCCGACAGAAATTATCTTGACCTGCATGGGCGATAACCAGATGGGGAAGGCGCCGGCATAGTGTTCGATGAGTAGACCGATAAATCTTTCAAAGGAACCAAAGAGGGCTCGATGGAGCATATAGGGTTTTTCTTTTTCACCCTGGCTATTGGTAAAATCCATGGCAAAGCGTTCGGGCAAATTAAAATCAAATTGTAGAGTGGAACATTGCCATTGGCGACCCAAGGCATCTTTTATTTTGAAATCCAATTTTGGACCATAAAAGACGGCTCCACCAATATCTTTTTGGTAATTTAGTTTTTTCTCCTGGGCAATTTTTTCTAGAACTTTTTCCGTGAATTCCCAGCCCCGATTGTCGCCGGCATATTTATCATTTTGGGGATCGCGGACAGATAAATAAACTTGAATGTCTTTTAGCTTAAAGCCGAAGGATCGGTAAATAAACAGAATAAAATCAACCACTCGGCCCAATTCAGCTTCCACCTGGTCAGCTCGACAAATAATGTGAGCATCGTCCTGGGTAAAGCCCCGTACCCGGGTCAGACCATTTAGTTCACCTTTTTTTTCAAAGCGATAGACAGTTCCGCATTCCGCCCAGCGGAGGGGCAGATCGCGGTAGGAATGAAGGTTATTTTTATAGATCTGAACATGGAAGGGACAATTCATGGGTTTAAGTAAATAGCTTTCGGATTCCTTAACCTTATTTTTATTTTGACTATCCAGCAGATTTTGGCCCACTTCCAGAGGTGGGTACATACTGTCATTGTAGAATCCCCAGTGGCCGGAGGTTTCCCATAATTTTTTGTGGCCGATGTGGGGTGATCGGACTAAATCATAACCATTATTTAGATGGGCTTCATACCAAAAATCTTCGATTACTCGCCACAGCTGGGCACCCCGGGGATGCCAGAGGGGTAATCCCAAGCCAACGGTTTCATCAATGTGAAATAACTCCAATTCTTTCCCTAGTTTGCGATGATCTCGCTTTTCCGCTTCCTGGAGCATTTTTAAATAGTTAGCTAAATCTTCCTTGGTTTCAAAGGCTAGACCATAAATACGGGTTAACATTTTATTTTTTTCATCACCTCGCCAGTAGGCGCCAGCTAGTTTGTCTAGCTTAAAACTGCCGGCCTTGATTTGGCTAGTTGATTCCACGTGAGGACCGCGACAGAGATCAACAAATTTACCCACCGTGTAATAGTTCACTGTTTTTTCTCCCTGATCTTTCAGTCCCCGAATTAATTCTAATTTGTATTCATTTTTTTCTTTCTTGGCTTGAGCTAGAGCGGTTTCAATGGCTTCTTCCTGGCGGCTGAAAGTCAGATTTTGTTTTAGGAAATGATTGATTTTTTTCTCTATTTCTTTGAGATTTTCTTCGGTTATTTTAGCGTCGCCAAAATCAATGTCATAGTAAAAGCCAGTATCAATGGCTGGACCGATGGCTAATTTTGCCTGGGGCCATAGCTCCATGACCGCCGCCGCCAATAGGTGGGCTAGAGAATGGCGCTTAACTTCTAAACTTACTTCAGTTTTTTCCATATGATTATAATAATTTAAAAAAAGTCCCCTCCTCATAAAAACAGACTAGCTGTTTTTACCAGGACGGGACTAATTAGTCTCGCGGTTCCACCCGGCTTCCTCATTAAGAGGCGCTTAATTTAAAGCTCTGCAAACTTTAGGAAGATTTTTCTTATATCCCAGGGATATAACCAAGTTTGGTCGGCTTGGCAATCAGTCCAGAGAGCTGATTTAATTATAGGGGATATTAATTGTTTTGTAAATATTTAATGGTTTTTCCTGCAAAATTTTGTTATAATTAGCCATATGTTTAAAATTTCAGTGATTATCCCTTGCTACAACGAAGCCCAATCCATTGGCGGGCTTTTAAAACAACTCTCAACCATGGTTGCAGAAGTTATTGTGGTTGATAATAACTCTACCGATCAAACCGCCAATCTTGCTCGGGAGCAGGGAGCTAAAGTAATTAGTGAGACTAAGCAGGGCTATGGAATCGCCATTCGGGCTGGTTTGAAAGTTGCCCGGGGAGATATTCTGGTTGTTCTAGACGGTGATGGCCAGTATCCGGCCCACCAGATAACCGAGATGGTGGAGTATTTAAAAGTTCAGAAATTAGATTTTATTTCAGCCAGTCGTTTTCCTTTGGTTAATAAAAAATCTTTACCGTTTTTAAGAAAACTTGGTAATCATCTATTCAATTTAGCTACAGTGTTTATTTTCGGAACCAGAATTAAGGATTCCCAGTCGGGTATGTGGGTTTTCCGTCGAACTGTTTTGGACCAAATAAAATTAGAAAGTGACAGCATGCCTCTGTCCGAAGAAATTAAACTTCGAGTTATTAATGAACCAGTTCTGCGTTTCGCTGAATATCCCATTGATTATCATCCCCGCCAGGCCCCCTCTAAACTCTTGCCCCTAAAACACGGCTGGTTAAATTTTATTTATCTTCTGAAATTAAAAAAAGAATTTTTAAAGATTGATGGTCGTCCTCTATGGTTCTTTCTTGGCACGCTAGTTTTTTCTCTGGTGTTTGTATTGCTAGCCAGTTTTCATATTAGCGAACCCTTTTATCACGTGACCGCCGACGTCAATGGGGCTAATGGTTTAGCTGCCCAGAATATTGTTAATAACGGGGCAGTAAAAATGAAATTTGGTTTATACACCAATGCCTTTACGGACAATCCCCTAACCGGTCAATTCTATAGTCACCACCCGGCCGGTTTTATTTGGCCGACTGTCTGGTCCTATGAATTATTTGGTGTTAGCGAATTAACCACTCGACTGGGCCCCTTATTATTCATGCTGCTGGGTTTTTGGTTTTGGGCCTACGGACTACGTAAAATTTTTTTTTCAAGAATTACTTTCCCTCTGATTATTTTAGGTATTTTTTCTATTCTGCCGGGTGTAGTTTTCTATGGAGAAACCTTGGAATTGGCTATCTTTTCTTTGCCCGCCGCCCTAATTAGTTGGTCGTTATTGGTGGCCTGGCAAACCCGGGAGGAGAAATTTTATCTGATTAGCTTTTATCTATCAGTTCTACTGGGCGGTTTAATCGGCTGGTTTTTTAATGTTATGGTTTTGGGAATGTTAATAGTAATTTTATTATCCCCTAGATTTAAAAAAAGAATATCGATCTTAATTATTACTCCTTTACTATCTTTGGTCAGCGTGGCTCTAAATTTACTTCATTTTTGGTGGCTGAATGGTAATTATTGGTCTGATTTATTAGCCTCCTTAGCTCAACGAACTGCTCGTCCCGGAGCGTTTTATTTTTGGTGGCAACGCTTCCAGCAATTATTGGAACTTCATTTTACCGACCTGTTTCTCTATTTGGCTTTAGTGGGTCTAATTATTTTTATTGTTCAATATTTTCGTCGTCGAGAGGAAGTTATTAAATATTTTTGGCCCTGGTTAATTTTTCCTTTGTTAATTTTTCTTATCTTTTCCCAATGGTCCACTCATCCTTTTGGAGTAATCTTTTTAGCACCGGCCATCGCCATTTTGGCGGCCTGGTTTATTAATTTTTTAATTAATTTCATTAATTCTCGCAGTCGGGAAAAATTTAGTGCTGGATTGATTGTTTTAATTATTTTTGGCGCCGGTCTAGGATTGAGTATTGATAGGTTAGATTTCTTTTTTAATGATTATAAAATTTTGCAGCCGGCCGATTTGCAATTAATTAAAGATCTGGGTCCAAAAGTGAATGACCGGGAAGTTTGTTTGGGACAAAATGATTTGGGTATTGGCTTTGAGGGAATTGTCCAATGGGATTTAGGAAAAAATGTCAGTTACTCACCCCAGTGTCGGGAGGAGGGAGCCTCCCTGGCTTTAATTTTTAACCCCACCTTTGGCCCCTTTTACCAAAATGAAGCCGGTTTATTTCTCCAGGCCGGTTGGCAGCCGCTTAGTTGTTCTGGTAATTTTTGTCTGCTAAAAAAATAATATTAATATTAATAATTAATAAAAATACCTCCAGTAAGGAGGTGTTTTTGTCGGTCATTGATAATGGGTATTATCGTAATTTAACGCTGTAGATTAAACCAGTTTGTTTATCAGTGAAATAGAGAATATCCTGGGCGGTGGGGACCATTATTTGGGAAATGTTATAGGTACCGTCGGGTACAGCAATCAGTTTTTTCGTGCCAGTGCTTAGATCAATTTTATAGAGATCATCCTTGGTTTTGTCAGCTAATTCTGGGAACAAACCAGCACCTCTTTCCAAAGTTTCCGGCACCGCGCAATAGATTTCTGTATTGGAAGCAAAGGTGCATTTGTTGGCCCAGGTTTGGAGGTCAAAGCTGCGACGATTTTGACTAATGGTATCACTCTTGGCATCCACAATCCAGAGACGTGGTTTTAGATCATCTCGGGTGTGATAGACGCTGTAGAGCAGGCGATCACCGGTGGTCGACCACTGATATTGAAAACCACGGCCCTCAACAATGGTTGATTTAAAGTTTTCATCATTTAAACCCACAAAGAAAATCTCCTGACGATCAAAATCAACCCCCTTGGTATACATGGCCACAATTTGATTATTGGGCGACCAGGAAGGGTAGACAGTATCGGCATAATTTCCTAAAGTTTCTAGGGCCTTGGCCTGGGAGCTGTCATTATTAGAAACCACTAGCCAATTATTTTCTGGATCCAACCCTAAACTTTTGGCGACGATTTTATCGCTGGACGGGGAAAAGGAAAATTCTTCCCAGTGATCCGGCAGAGAGACCTGTTTATTGGTGTTAAAATTATAAAGAATTTTACTGCCATCAGGATATTCTAAAATTGCTTGATCCTTATTGGGTGCCCAGGTAACGTTGCTGACTTGATAGAAAACTTTATCGCTTAGTTTTATTAAATTACCATTTTTATCTAGACGATAGAAATAGCCGTCGCTACGATTGTAGTATTGGACAGTTCCATTACTGGAAATAGTCGGATCCAAAACTGGTGCGTCAGACATAATAGTGGTTTCAGTAAGGCCACCCACGGCAATATTATTCGGTTCAGTTATGCCTGGGCCAGTGGCCCCACTTCCCAGGATTTGTCCGCCCACTTGATCGCCGGGCAAATTTCCCGACCCAGTGATTTCTCCGCCTATCCCACCGCCCAGACCAGCGCTAGGCAAAGTTCCCGGTGTGCCGACATTTGATCCGGAAGGACCTAGGGGGCTGGTTGTTTTGAAAAAAAGTTGCCAAATAAAGTAACCGATCAAAAAAACCAGGACCAAAAAAGCCAGTATCAGGAATAGTTTTTTATGGCGGGCAAAAAAATTCATATTCGGCTTGTTTATTGTTTATAAATATTATATAATTATTATATACTAAGCCAAAAGATAATTCAATTTAAACTCCGCATTTTTATATTAAGCCTATGAGCCTAATTTCTTTCGGTGGGGATAATCTTTTTTTAGGAATTGACATCGGCGATTCTTCTCTCAAGATGGTGGAATTAAGAAAAAAGAATCGTAAGATCTATCTCTCCAACTATGCCTTTAGTGAAAATGTTAGCGAAGTTAATTTTACTAAAATTGACGATGTTAATTATTTAGCTAAAGCCATCCTTAAGGTTAAAGATGATGCTGGTATTATGGGTGGTCGAGTCACCGCTTCTTTGCCGACCTTTGCTGTTTTTTCTTCTATTATCAATATTGGCAGTGTTGATAAAAAGAATTTAGCTGAAGCGGTTAGCCAGGAGGCTAAAAAAGTTATTCCTCTGCCTCTGGAAGAAATGATTTTAGACTGGAAGGTGGTGCCCGATGCCAATGGCAAGACAGCCAACAAAGGAAACATGCGTGTCTTTTTGACCGGCAGCCCTAAAAAGCTAGTTCGCAAATACATCGATGTTTTTAAAAAGGCTAAATTAAATTTAGCCAGTCTCGAAACGGAAACTTTTTCTTTGGTTCGCTCTCTGGTGGGTGATGATAAATCAACGGTCATGATTGTGGAGATTGGCGCCAACAGCACCGACCTGTCGATCGTCAAAGAAAGTATCCCAGTTCTCAATCGCAGCCTATCAGTTTGTGCGGCCACAGTTACTAAGGTGTTAGCTGAAAAAATGGGTATTAGTTATGCTCAAGCCGAGCAATTTAAATTAGATTTAAGTGTTACTCTTAATCAGAATAGCGCCGAAGAACTGCCCCAATTAATTATTAAAACCCTGGAACCCATTGTTACCGAAATGCAGTATATGTTAGATTTTTTTCGTTCCCAGAATAGCGGGGGAGTGGAGAAGATTATTTTATCCGGCGGTGGCGCCCTTCTACTTAATTTAACAGAATATTTTTCCAAGCGTTTGAATATCCAGGTAATTATCGGCGACCCCTGGAATCGAGTGAACTATTCTCCGGAATTGAAACCAATTCTTAGTGAAATCGGTCCAAAGTTGGCGGTCGCCATTGGTTTAGCCATGCGTGAGATTGAATAATAAACTTTCATGTTTTTTCTCAAGAAAGAAAACCGCAAGGAAGACAATAAAAGAAGCTCCCTCCAGAATCCTAAGATTTTGGAGGTTAACTTGATTAAAGATGAAGTCAGGGTATCTTTTGATTGGAATAAAAATTTATCAGTTTTAATTATTGTTTTGTTTATTACCAGTTTATTCGTTGCTGAAATTTATTTTGGTTTAGATTGGTGGGAGAAACAGGAGATAATTAAGGCCCAAACGATCAACGAGGATATTGCCAAAGTTTCTCAGGAAATCAGTGAATTGCGGAGTAAAACCGAAGACGCTCTAGCCTATCGCGACAAAACCATTGAAGTCACTAATCTATTAAACAACCATATTTATTGGAGTAATTTTTTCAGTTGGTTGGAAAAGAATACTCTCAGTACCGTCAAATTTGGCAGTTTTAGTGGTGATTTAACGGGTAATTATAACTTGGACGCCAAAACCACTTCCTTTGCCGAAGTTTCCTGGCAGGTGAAAGCTTTTTCCAATGATCCTCTAACTAAAACAGTAAAAGTACTCCAGGCTGGCTCTTCGGCCAGTA
>Ga0172369_10002840_pt1 | contig 23300 bp, 22 predicted proteins | sample LakKiv25m_FD_114539 | JGI IMG/M metagenome (GOLD analysis project Ga0172369, IMG submission 114539) | Freshwater microbial communities from Kabuno Bay, South-Kivu, Congo - kab_022012_11.25m | ecosystem: Environmental > Aquatic > Freshwater > Lake | place: Democratic Republic of the Congo...
AGAAGGTAATAGAATTCCTTAAAGAATTCAATGCTGAATATTATGTAAGGGATGTAATCCTGTCACCTGAAGACGAAGATTCTTTAAAGCTGGGTCAAACATAATATTTTTGTCCCAAAGCCCCACGCTTCGAAAGTCTTATATCGTTTAATGTCACAAAATATGAAACTATTCAAACAGGTGATTTAGGTTTTGGAAGATTGGAAAATAAAGATTTCAGTGCTGTGGTTGTTTAGTGCAGTGGCTTTCTTGGCTCACCAGATATTGGCGCTTATGGAGCCCGGTGTAATAGCTGGAATAATGGCTGGAGAAGTAGAGGGCACGAAAATAGGACCTGAACTGATATTCCTATTTGCAGTATTATTCTTAGTACCATTGATAATGGCTTTCCTGTCCCTAACTTTAAAGAATTCGATAAATCGCTGGGCAAACATCATCGTGGGCGCAGTCTTTGCCGCCCTTTTCATTGGCGTGATTGTGAGTGTGGCAAAACTGTCCGGGGAGACACTAATGACGTTTTCAACAGTTGTGGCTCTTGTATTGATTGTCAGGTATGCGTGGAAGTCTAAACAGAAAGTCTGAGTCTTTCATATCGAGATTTCAGAATGTATCTTTATGAAACAAACGCGACTATCTATACTAATCCCTTATAAATCGCATCCCGGCCCTAAAAACCTGCCTCGATGAGATAAACCTTACAATTGGCGGAATTATACTAATTGGTGTTATAGAGACTTTTGCTTTCATTTTCCATTCCAGGATAGGTTTTGTGAAATCAGGAGTCCACCGTATGTTTTTTCTTACTCGCAAATAACCGAATATTGAATGCAGTATCCCTGTAATAATGCCGGTATGGGCAGGGTCTTTCAAGCCAAATGTGATGCCAATATCCAGATATTTTAATCTGAAAGCATAAATCAATTCTTTAATAAGTCGTAACACCGGTCCTGAAAGAGATAAAATATCTCCAGGATGTGACATAGGTTTCTTTATCTCTCTATTTTTTTCTTTTTCCACATACATCGGATGTTTTTCTTTATGCTGCAACCTGGCTACCTTTCGTCCGAAAACCAGTATATCGGTTTGCCTGTCTTTTAATGTATATCTAAAAAGAAATATTATCCAGCTCATGCTGAAAAATCCATCAATTTTTCCTTCAACCCTTGTGGAATTGACGCTGACCGTTACCGGAGATAGCAGCATCACCAGGGCCAAAAAAAATAGAATAATTATTATTACTCCGATCATCAGGCACTTTTTTAGCTTATTCCTGACTTATTCTTCTTTCTTGCACTCTTCACTCATTGATTTGCATTTTTCCAATATCTCAGGAATTACCGCAGTTATCCTTTCGATCACGCCTTTCTCTTTAATCGCAAATACTTGCACATCATCCTTTGAAACTACAAGAAAAGCAATCGGCTGGACACAAGCTCCTCCGCCTCCGCCAGCTCCGGTGCCCTGATCGCCAGCTTTCCCTTTCCCTTCGCCTCCCCCGCTTCCGAATCCAAAACTTACCTTTGTAACAGGTATGATTGTTCGTCCTTCTATTACTATGTGTTCACCAACAACGGTCTTTGTGGAGATCATATTGGCGATTTCTTCGGTGATGACCTTAAGGGTTTCTTCAATATTCATTCAATCCACTCTCCTTAATTTATTATGTTTTTGGTGATATTTATACTTAACGCAAAATGATAACAGTATAAAAAATTTTAAAGAACATCTCTAGATTTCCCATGAAACATATCTTTGCAGCTTCAACCCGGGAGACTAACTTATACCATCATAACAACAAGATTTTTCAATAAATATTCACTGCCCATATCAATTATTTAAGAATCGGAAGAACTAATAAAGGTTTTTCATGTTTCATGCATGAGGCGAAGCCTCATGAGCGTTTACAGGATATGTCACTAAAATCGTATCCTGTCGATCCTGTAAATCCGGTCAAATGACTCTAATCCGCGCGTATCCGTGGCATCCGCGTCCCTTTGATTTGATGAATACTATTTCATCACCTAAAACAACAACGCCTAAAATCCCTTCTATTCCATATCCTGCTGTCATTTCTGCGCCTCCATTTATGAAATCCCAAAAAAATCTATTGATGATGTAACAATTATAAAGGTTGAAATAGAGAATATCACTGGAAAAGAATCGGGATATTCATGAGAATTCATTCACTACAGCATGAACCTTTCGAAGGTTTAGGAAACATCGAAGTATGGGCAAAGAATAAAGGTCACAGCATCACAAGAACCCTTCTCTTCAATAACGAAGAACTTCCCGATATAAGCGAGTTTGACTGGCTGGTTATCATGGGCGGATCAATGAACATCTACGAAGAAGATAAGTTCCCATGGATTAGGGAAGAAAAGAATTTTATTGCCAAAGCTATTGCAGGCAAGAAAATCCTTCTGGGAGTCTGTCTTGGTTCCCAGCTGATCGCAGATGTCCTGGGAGGCAAGGTCAGTAAGAACAAATTCAAGGAGATCGGATGGTTTCCCGTCTCTTTAACCAGGGAAGCGAAGGATTCTTCGATTTTCAGCATCCTTCCCGGCACATTTACCGCATTTCACTGGCACGGTGATACTTTTAAAATACCTCATGGAGCGGCACGGATCGCACAAAGTGAAGGATGTGCGAACCAGGCGTTTGAATTTGGTCGGGCAATAGGATTGCAGTTCCATCTTGAATATTCAATAAAGAGCATCGATCTCATGTTCCGGAATTGCAGTGATGAGCTTGTTGATGGGAAATACATCCAAACTCCTGATGAAATTATTTCAAAGATCACAAATGTCCATGAAATGAATAAAACATTGAATTTGATACTGGATAACATGGAACGTGAATTCGGGGCGCACCCTTAAGAATATTAACTTATTCAAAGCAACCTTTTTGTATCTAAGAGGTAGTTTATGCCCAATGTCTTTTACGATCTTTTTTTTTCTATGTTTTCTATCAGGTTCATTGGTTAAACTGACTGATGACATTGAAGACAAAAACCTGGATATACCTCGTCTTTACGCGATACCAGGTGGGCTTGCTTATGGATTTGCAATGGGATATTTAATGCATATCGATATTGACGCATCTTTACTTTTTGGAGGAATTACGCTTGGCTGTCTTTTAACAGGCAAGATAGATAGCAGGGGTCATTATTTTGGCATAAGCGCAATTCTCGCTGTGGTTTTTTTATATGGGATGAATTTTTCCCCTCTGGTATTTCTTATTGCGGCATTAGCAGCCCTGGACGAGATAAAAGATATTATCCATGTCCCGAAATTCATAGATTTTATCTTCGAGTACAGATTAATTCTCAAGCTTGGGATATTGGTATTTGTTATTTTAAAAATTATAGGGCCAAACGCCTTGATAGCTATTTTTGCATTTGATATTGCATATATAATTACTGGAAGAATAACCCGAGAGCTTTCGTATGAAATATGATGTTGCAGTAATAGGTGCTGGACCTGCAGGTTCTAGCGCAGCTTTAAAGTTATCATCTCTTGGTTACAGGATCCTGATAATAGACCCCTGTGATACGAAAAAAATATGCGCGGGAATCCTGACAGCCCAGTATATCCAAAAATACGGAATAAATGATGATTTTGTTGAGAGGGTGCTCAAAGGCGTACGAATATCATTTCGTGACATCCATGCCGAAATAACCTATAAGAATGCTGTTGAATACTCAATAAACCGTGAATTATATGATCGTTTTAATCTTAATGAAGCAATTATCGCAGGATCTGAGCTGAAAAAAGAGAAGGTATTGTCGTTAGAGGAAAAGGAATCTTCCATAATGATCAGAACAAACAAAGAGTCTATTATTGCGGAATATGCTATTATTGCATCCGGTGTGTCAGACTTAACTCAACGTTGCGGAGGTCCAAAAAAATATGCCTTTTGTGTGCAGCAGAAAAAAGATTTAAAACCAGATGATTACTATGAAATTGATTTGAAGCCTGGGGCTTATTCATGGGTCGCTCCTAAAAAAGATTATGTGCTCACGGGTAGTTCATCATTGGAAGACTATCCGGATATTCCAGGTGAAAAAGGGCTCATCCCATTTGAACCGGTAAATAAAACATTTTCAAAGAATTATCTCTTAGTGGGAGATGCTGCAGGATTTGTTTCACCGTTTGAAGGTGAAGGTTTATACTATGCAAGGCGTTCAGGTGAAATCGCCGCAGAAACGTTATCAGGGGCACTGGCAGGTAATAATACCCTGAGTGATTATCAGATCCGGTGGAAAAAAGAATTTGATTTTTCAGCGCTCTCTATGATATCTTACCTGATATCGAACAGCAGGATTTTAGAAGCTTTCGTCATGTTGATAAGGGATAATGAGAAATTCAATAATTTCGTGGAAGATATTCTGACAAGAGAAAATAAAAAATTCAAGATATCAGAAATTGGTTTTTTGTTAAAAATGTTATCAAAAAATCTGTTATATAGAAAACTATTTAAGTATATAGACGGTAGCCTATAGTCGGTCTCACATATCCTTTATCTGAGTTATCTCCGGTTTGGTTAATTTTATTGGAAGGTTGATCCAATGAAAATGAGAAATCCAGATCGGGATATGTCGGGATCAAATAATAAAAGGAGAAAAAGATATGGCAAAACCAATAACCGAAAAGTTTCCGGGATCAAATCTAAGAAAAAAGCATAATTGGCAAAGCGGGATAGATAAACAGGATTCCTTAATTACACATAATGATTTATAATAACAAATAGTAATAAAGTCAAAAAGATCAGTGATAAATATGGCAATTTCAAAAGAAGACATATTAAATTCAATCGAAGAGAACCAGGTCAGGTTCTTAAGACTTCAATTTGTCGATATAGGCGGAAATGTAAAGAACGTGGGTATTCCCGTATCGCAGGCAGAAAAAGCTCTTACTCAAGGAATAGCATTTGATGGTTCTTCCATCGAAGGATTTGTCCGGATAGAAGAATCCGACATGATCCTGAAACCAGACTACAACACTTACAATATTCTTCCATGGGACGTAAGTGGTGGCAAAGTTGCCAGATTAATATGCGATGTCCACAGGCCAGACGGCGCACCCTTCGAAGGCGATCCCCGTTATGTCCTTAAAAGAGCGATCGCGGAAGCGGCAAAGCGCGGTTATGTGATGAACACCGGCCCTGAGCTTGAATTCTTTTTCTTCAAGAGATCAGAAAATGGAGATGCCACCGTCATCCCACACGATCTTGGAGGATATTTCGATTTTCCGCCCGTTGACCAGGCTGAAGACATACGCCAGAAAATAGTCAATGACCTTGAAACAATGGGCTTCAATATAGAAGCTTCACATCACGAAGTTTCAATAGGGCAGCATGAGATCGACTTCAAATATGGGGATGCCTTAAAGACAGCTGATAATGTTATCACTTTCAAGTTCGTCACAAAGACCATAGCACAAAAGAATGGATTGCACGCATCTTTCATGCCAAAACCTATCTTTGGCATAAATGGCTCTGGCATGCATACAAATATCTCACTCTTTAAGAATGGAAAAAATTCATTCTATGATGAATCAAAGGACTTGCAAGTAAGCGATACACTGCGCTATTTCGTTGGGGGATTAAAGAAACACGTACAATCTTTCACAGCCGTAACAAATCCGATCGTGAACAGCTATAAGAGGATAGTTCCGGGATACGAGGCTCCTGTATACATTGCATGGTCTGGCGCAAATCGCTCATCCATGATACGCATTCCTGCAGCAAGAGGCTCAAGCACACGAGTTGAGCTAAGAAGCCCTGACCCGGCATGTAATCCATACCTGTCATTTGCCGTTATTCTTATGGCAGGTCTTGACGGTGTAGAGAACCAGATCGATCCGGGAGAGCCAACCACGCTTAACCTATTCCACCTGAGTGATGAAGAAAGAAAATCGCATGGGATTGAATCATTGCCAGGAAGCCTTAAGGAAGCGCTGGATAATCTTGAAACAGATAGCATTGTCAGGAATGCACTCGGTGAACATGTGTATGAAGATTTCATGAGACTTGGAAGAGCCGAATGGGATGCATACAGGATAAGTGTGCATGACTGGGAGATCAAGCGTTACCTGAACCTTATCTAAGCGCACGGCATAAAACAAAACGATGAATACGACAACTATAGACTCAATGGTTCAAAGGAAACTCATAGAGATACTGCGGATACTCTACGAAAACCAGGAGCCTATAGGCGCGCGGCTGATTGCCGACAAAATGAATGAACGCGGATACCCCATAGGTGAAAGGGGTGTCCGTTATCACCTGAGAATACTTGATGAAAGGGGCCTTACCAAACGCCAGGGGTATGACGGACGTATCATCACAGAGCGCGGGAAAAAAGAGCTTGAAAATGCGCTTGTAGGCGATAGGATGGGTTTTATCATCACAAGAATTGAAAAACTTATCTATGATACGACTTTTGATCTCAAGACAAAGCAGGGTAGTGTGATAATCAACACATCTATCATCGATAAGAATGACCTTGATGAAACCGTGGAAATAATGCGGCATGTAATAAATGAAGGATATTGTTTTAGTCCATATATCAAAATAATGGGGGAGGGGACTTCATTTTCTGATCTTAATATACCGCAAGGCAAGATTGGGATAGCTACAATGTGCAGTATAACAATTGATGGGATCTTGCTAAAGAGAGGTATTCCTGTAACCCCAAAATACGGAGGATTACTTGACGTGAAAAACAGGAAACCAACAGGTTTTGAAGATATTATTGTTTATAATGGCACTTCTATCGATCCCATGAAGATATTCATTTCAAAGAAAATGACAAGAGTGCTTGAAGCAGTGGAAACGGGTTCGGGAATGCTTCTTGCGAACCTGCGCGAGATCCCCGAATCAGCTGTTACGGAGGCTGAAAATATCCTGAAATCTGCAATGAGCATGGGGATAGCTGATGTTACGCAGATCGGGGAATCTGGAAAGTCGGTGCTCAATGCCCCGGTTGAATCCGGAAAAGTAGGGGTAGTGGTATATGCCGGGACAAATATCATGGCAGCGGTTGAGGAAAGCGGAATTAATGTCGCCACTTACCCGATATCCACCATAATGGATTTTAAAGATTTGAAAATGCTTTAGGGACAAAGACAAATCTTGATTTGCAGCCTTGGGTATTTTGACTGTTATTAGTTTTTGCACCCCCTTTCAAGAAGTATTTATTAATCATGCATACCATTTAGATGAGTTAATGGCGGTCGATGATGAGTCTCTTAATCTTGTTGAGCAACGTAAAGCAGAATTAAAACAAATATTACCTGAAATTTTTGTTGATGGAAAGATAGACGTAAATAAACTCCGCGAAGCTCTTGGCGATTATGTCGAAACCGGAAGTGAGCGATATTCTTTCAATTGGGCAGGCAGAATCCAGAGCCTGCGAGTACGTGACCGCCGTTCTAAAGCAACCCTTACACCCAATAAAAAAGAATCTGTAGATTTTGACAATACCAAGAACATTTTTATTGAAGGCGAAAACCTTGAAGTCCTTAAAATCCTTCAGAAATCGTATCAAGGAAAAGTTAAAATGATTTACATAGACCCGCCGTATAACACAGGGAATGATTTTGTTTACAAGGATGATTTTTCAGACAGTTTGAAGAATTACCTGCGATATACCGGACAAGTTACGGGCAATGGCGAAAAGACCTCGACAAATACAGAAACAAACGGACGTTATCATTCAAACTGGTTAAGTATGATGTATCCGCGCCTGTTTCTTGCGCGCAATCTTCTAAACGAGGATGGTGTGATATTCGTAAGTATTGATGATAATGAAGTACATAATCTACGAATGATAATGAATGAGATATTTGGGGAGGAAAACTTTGTTGCTAATGTGGTTTGGCAGAAAAAATACGCCGCATCAAACGATGCTAAAGGTATCGCAGTAATGCACGACCACATATTAGTTTACCAGCGTTCAGATGCGTTTAATCGTAACTTACTGCCTCGAACTGAAAAGCAAGATCGTGCCTACAAAAACGATGACGGTGATGGAAAAGGTCTTTGGCGTTCAGATAACTTGCTTGTTAAAAGTTTTTCAGAAAATTATGTGTTTGGAATTACAAACCCCAAAAATGGAACGGAACATTACCCTCCGAAAGGTAGCTGTTGGAGAGGTAGCCAAGAAACAATAACGAAATGGATTGCAGAAAATAGAATCTTTTTTGGTAAAGACGGTATTGGCGCACCTCAATTGAAGCGATATTTAAATGAAGTTCAAAACGGTATTGTTCCGACAACTTGGTGGACTTTCCAAGATTGCGGACATAATGATGAAGCCAACAAGGAACTAAAAGCATTATTTCAAGAAAAAGCACCTTTTGACACGCCTAAGCCTACCCGTCTTATTAGGAGAATGCTCGAAATAGCAATTGAAAAAGATGGAATTGTATTAGATTTCTTTGCAGGCTCAGGAACAACTGCGCACGCAGTTTTAGCTCAAAATTTGGAAGACGGCGGCAATCGTAAGTTCATTCTTGTTCAACTGCCAGAGTTGACACCCGAAGATTCAGAAGCGTATAAATCTGGCTATAAAAATATTGCCGATATTTGCAAGGAACGCATACGCAGAGCAATAAAGAAAATCAAGGAAGATGGGGTGCAAAAGAAATTAGACGAGCAACCTAAAGACCTTGGTTTCAAAGCTTTCAAGCTCACAAAATCAAATTGTTTCGTTTGGGATGGGGATGCTATCAATGACAAAGAGACATTAGCAAGGCACATAGGAGAAAGTGCCATAGGCGCAAGTTTAGCAAGCACTGATGCACTTTTATATGAGTTAATGTTACGTGAAGGCTTTAAGCTTGATTCTGTAATAGAGCAAATTACGGAGGGTAAAAACAAAATATACAAAGTAACTGATGACGAGCATAGCCTATGGATGTGCTTTGATGATAGCATAGACGAGAACGCGGTTAAAAAACTATCCTTGGACAAAGACGATAAACTAATTGTTCTGGATTCTGCTCTTACAGATACACAAAAGGTTAATTTAACCAGAAAATCGCGTATTGAAACAGTTTGAGTGTATTTCTATGGTTAGTATAAAATTCATTTCCGACTTGGATTTCCAGCTTAAAGCAATAAATTCCATAGTCGGCTTGTTTGACGGTACTTTGGCACAACCTACCGACAGGCATTATTATGAAATTACTCCGAACCCAGAGATTGTTTCGCTTGATTTGCTGAATAAGAACTTGGAGAAAATCCAGAACAAGAACAATCTGAAAATAACAAAAATATCCAGTATTGAAGGTGCCGGGCTTTATGACCGACCAAACTACAGCGTTGAAATGGAGACAGGAACAGGGAAAACTTACATTTACTTGAGGACTATTTTGGATTTGAACGTTCGATACGGCTTAACGAAATTCATAATCGTTGTTCCTTCTGTCGCTATTAGGGAGGGTATTCTTGCGAATTTGAAGCTTACAAAATCGCACTTCCAGAAACTATACGCCAGAATCCCTTACGAGTTTAGAGTTTTCTCCTCAGACCGCTTAACAGACTTAAGCGCGTTTTGCAGAAGTAATATCCTTGAGATAATGGTAATCACAATCCAGTCTTTTAACAAAGAGGATATAAACACGCTATACGAAAAGGGAAGAGATGACATATTAATCGCTGAAAGCGGAATAGAAATGCTAGCCAGAACAAAGCCTGTCCTTATTCTTGATGAGCCGCATAAAATGAGTTCAGAACTGTCGGCAAGCGCACTTAATAACCTTAATCCACTTTTCATCTTGAGATATTCTGCTACTCATACGGATTTGGATAAAAGCAACCTTGTTTATTCGCTCACACCATTAGAGGCTCACACTTTGGGGCTTGTAAAAAAGATTGATGTGATAGGAGCTTCTATAAGAAACGAGGCAAACCTGCCGTTAATCCGTCTGTTGGGTGTCATCTTAAAGCCAAAAATAAAGGCGAAAGTTCTGGTCAAGACTAAAACAGCAAAAGGCGTTTCAGAAAAGGCGATGATGCTCTCAAAAGCGGATAGCTTGCATGAGAAAACAAAAAATTCAGCATACCAAGACCTTATCGTAACGAATATTAGTGGGGAAGAAGGCAACACATACATAGAGCTAACTGGCGGAATTAAGATTAAGTTGAACGAATCTAAAGGAGATACGTATATTCAGGTAGCAAAAGAGCAAATAGAGAACACAATCAGGACACATTTTGAAAAGCAGGAGAAGCTAAAGCAATACGGCGTAAAGGTTCTATCTCTGTTTTTCGTTGATGGGGTTACTGATTATCAGGAAATAGACACGTCAAAAGCAGGTGGCATAGAAGAGCTTGCCCGAATAGACCAGGAAAAATATCTTTTTGTCCGCAAAGCATTCGATGAAGCATTTAATCGGCTAAAGAAGGAGTATCCAGACTGGAAGGATAAAGAGCCGGAAAGCGCCAGAGGCGCTTATTTCTCTGCTCGAAAAACATTCAAGAGCATATCTCAGGATAAAGATAAAATCGATGAAATCTTACGCGACAAGGAGAAATTGTTGTCATTTGACTCTTCCACATGCTTTGTTTTTACCCATTCGGCACTTGGGGAAGGATGGGATAATCCCAATGTGTATAATATCTGCACACTTCGTATAACTCACTCAGAGATAACCAAACGGCAGACCATAGGAAGAGGATTAAGAATACCTGTTAATCAAGGCGGGACACGTTTTGAAAACCTATCGGAAAATATGCTTACAGTAGTCGCAAATGAAAGCTATGAGGATTTTGCCCGTAGCTTGCAGAACGACTACGTAGTGGATGGAGTAGTTCATACTCCACCTATTGAAAATAGGCGGAATCAAATAATCTCAAAATTAAGACCAGAAGTATTTACCGGTGAATTTAAAGAGATGTGGGGCAAGCTGAAAGTAAAGACTGATTTTCAATCAGAAATCCATACTGATGAGCTAATACGCGCCTGCAAGGAAGCGATTAAGGATAATCTTATTGTTAAAATGCCGATTATCGACATAAGGCGTGCAAAAATCGAATTTACGCAGAATGGTATACAGACCCTTGAGACAGAAAGCGAACCAATAAAGTATGCTAAAATAACCTATTCTGTTCCAGATGCAGTTACTCGAATTTCAAATGAAACAGGCTTGACGAGAAAAACTATCGCCAATATTTTGCTTGAATCCGAGCGGCTAAAGGACATATTCAACAATCCTGAAGAGTTCGTTTCAGGAGCAATAACCATTATCAAGGATAAAAGAATCAAAATGGAGATAAAAACAGCGACATATCACAGAACAAATACGACCTATCCAGATACTATTTTTGAGCCTGAAGTATCTACGTATAAAACCAATGTTGTCAATACATCACGTTCTGTATATGATAAAGTTATATGCGATAACCCACCAGAGGAGAAGTTTGCACAGGATTTAATAAGTGATGAACAAGTAAATGTTTTTTGCAAGCTTCCGCAGAACTACTATGTTGGAACACCCACAGGTAATTATAGACCTGATTGGGCGATAATCTATCAAAGAAAGCGGATAACTGGGAAGATAGAGAATAAGATATATTTGGTGCGCGAGACGAAATTTGGTTATTCCACAATAAAGGAAACTAAAAAATCAATTCCACAAGACGAGCAGGATAAGATTGATTGTGCTCTCAGGCACTTTAAAGAAGTAGGTGAGTTAGATTTCAAGACGGTTATGTCTTATGACGAATTTAAACTGACTTTGCCAGATACGGCGAATTAATCGAGTATTGATATGGGTGTCCAAATGCAACAGAATAAACATGATTACTGGAATGGGAAAAAGATCTCACCAATCGAAATTACTGATAAAATGTCTGTTACCCAACTCGTAGATGAGATTTTTGACGGTATGGGTTATAATGCCAAACGGCTGGCGCAAGCATGTCATCTTTTCAAGTCCATGATTGATGAAAACTCAACTGTATGTTTAACGCTGGCGGGCGCGATGACTCCAGTGGGCATGGGTGGCGGCATCATCAAAATGATTGAGAAAGGTTTTATTGACTGGATCGTTACAACTGGCGCAAACACTTATCATGATATGCACTTTGCTTACAAACTTCCTGTGCATCAAGGTGATTATTGCGCTGATGATAACGAACTTGCAGAACATGATGTCGTTCGCATTTATGATGTTTATATAGATATGAAAAAAACACTTATTGTCCAGGATAAGATCATCCAGACGCTTACAAGCAGGGCTTCGGAAAAAAATAAATTCCCTGCTAAATTCTCGACTGCCCATTATTATAAGGTTCTTGGTGAAGGAGTTTTAGAGACTGCTAATCACCCTGAAAAGTCATTCATTGCATGTGCGGCAAAAAATAAGGTTCCCGTTTTTGTTCCCAGTTTTGCGGATTCATCCGTCGGGATGTGTACTAGTTACCTGCCGATTCTTGCTAATGCAAAATCAGATTCAACGGACCTTGATCCTGCTACTTTTATCGACCCCAGCCCCACCATGGATGTCCTTGAAAGCGCTGCCATCGTTCATGATAGCATGATAAACGATATTTCCCGAGGTGTTCTTGAAGTGGGCGGCGGCGTTCCAAAAAATTTCCTTCAGCAAACAGGCCCCATGATCTCACAAATAATCGGGATGGAGTGCCCCGGTGAGAATTATGTTGTACAGGTAACTGTTGACCGCCCGGATACGGGAGGTCTATCAGGGGCCACTATCAACGAAGGCAAATCATGGGGAAAGATACCAAAAGCCGGTGAGGGAAATGTCGTTCCATATCTTGACGCAACGGTTGGAATCCCGATTATCTTTGCGTATGCTCTAGAAAACTGCAAACCTAGAAAACCCAGGAAGCTGGGTGATAAATTGCCTGAAATGACCAGGGAATTGATAAAAGCTGCAAGGATAAATGCCAAATAAGCAGGATTTATAGGCTTATATTGATTATTACTGTTTTCATCATAATGATAACAATATGGCCAGAAAATTTATTAACTAGTAATTTATATATTGACATGTTAGTAGAAAAACGGGTTTTAATATATTGGAGACTAATCAATGTTAGAAACCCCCAATGAGAGAGTTAAACTATTAAAAGCAGGGATAAGTGGCAAAATGATAGAAGAGTTATACATTTGCCGTAATAAAATTAAGATAGTACATAGTCCTTTGCCCTATGAACTGGTTGAAATTCAAAATTGTAAAAGTAATACTTATTTCAAGAGTCAGGAAGCAATCGCTGAAATGTGCTTTTAATCCGTTCGTAATGATGCTGCATGGAATTCCTTCATGCTTTCTATTGATGAACACCGTTTTCCTTCAAATGCTATTACTTTTCCGGTAATTTCTCCATTCTGAATAACCAGTTCGACCGCCCCGGGTTCAGATAATCTTGGAGCTGTGGGGCTTCCCGGACAAACAAGAAGCACATCGCTTTTTTCGATCACTGGCTTATGGATATGGCCAAATACAAGAACATCAACGTCCATTTCCTTTGCCAGGTAGCGTGCGCCTGTCGTATCATTGATCGAAAGTGTCGCTTCATGTACTATTCCGATCTTAAGGCCATCGGCTTTGATGATTTTCTTCTCAGGGAGCATATCCTTTAATTTCATCTCATCCATGTTCCCGTGAACAGCTTCAAGCCTGCAAATCCCCGATAGCTCATCATAAACCTGTTTTGTGACAAAATCCCCTGAATGTATGACGATATCAGCCTGTTTTATCAATTTTACAAGCCCTATTGGCAGTAATGCAATGATCGAGCCTGATTTTATGTGTGTATCAGAAATCGCTATTATCTTCATGCGTATCCGTAATCCATATAGTTCAATTCCTTCTTGACCTCTTTTAAAAATGTTCTGTATGTTTCCGTGGAAAAATCCAGCCACTCCTTAAAATCAGAATTCAATTTCTTTCCGATCGTGTCCTCTTTTTCATTTGTGCTCTTTTCACGATATTCCTTTAGTTCATCAAGATTCTTTTCAACATAATGATAAAGAGCCGTTTCTGCGAATGGCTTTGGGATAAGAGGTGAATTCGATGAGATCTTAAGCATGAGGTCTTTTTCGTTCATGAGCTCTTCGGGAGAGATCCCTGAACTTTCTATAGCTTTATCCAAGGTTTCATTGCTTATTTTCCGTTTTTCCTCAGGAGAGAATTTTCGTATGCCGTTCCTCATATTTTCTTCATAGATCTCTTTTTGAAGGAGTTCATGGAAAAGTGCATATTTTAAAATAGTCTCACTTGCTTCTTCCAGATAAGTTGTGTTCAGGGTTATTATTGAATACCATGAACCTTCAATATAGTAACGCCTGTTCAGGGCAACAGCATAATCAAAAACGCCTGGGAATGGAGCAAATATGCTCTGCGAGAAGACGACGGCATCGGTAGAAAGAAATAGTATGTTTTCCGTAGTTAACTTTTTGATATTTTCAAGTCCGCAAGTACTAAAAACGGATTCAGGTTTTTCAAGATATTGTTCGTTTCGGGTGATGATCTTCTTCAGGTCGCCTGCCTTTAACCTGTTCAAAGAAAAGGCGATATCTTTAGCGGCAAAGCTTATCCATTTTGAATATTCTTCCTCGAACTTCTTTTTTGAAAGCTCCTGCATAGGGGATAAATCGTAATTTCATGATATATAGTTAATGACTGAATCTTATTTTTTAGTTCTGGTCATATGCCCCGTTTCAATTACGACATTTTTCTATCCACCCATCAAGCGAAATCTTAAATATATGATACTAACAATTATCATTTGAGAAAACGAGGAACAAGGTTATTATCTTATTTCAATTTGAAAATGTATTGTTAAAAATGATTGTAGGAACATGACAATAACCTTTTTTCTATCACAAAATATTCCATAACCAAAAAAACCCAGGATGTTGAGGGGGTATGCTTCCTGGTAAAGGTTTTGGAGGGTGTAAAAAAATGGCTGTTTAGCTATGGCCATGAATAATTAGACAAAAGGAGGATATATGAGAAAATTCAGTATAATTGCCGTTATAGCAATTATTCTATTGAGTCTTGCGTTTGCTCCAATTGCAGGCGCTATAGAAACGCAAAATAGTGGTCAGCCTTTCCAAGAATTATGGGATGCTATTAAAGCTCTTGGAGAAAGGGTAGACAATATTGAACTGTTACCAGGCCCACAGGGTCCAGTCGGTCCAGCGGGAGCTGATGGTGCAACAGGCCCAATGGGTCCAGCAGGCGCTGATGGTGCAACAGGCCCAATGGGTCCGGCAGGCGCTGATGGTGCAACAGGTCCAATGGGCCCGGCAGGCGCTGATGGTGCAACAGGTCCAATGGGCCCGGCAGGCGCTGATGGTGCAACAGGTCCAATGGGCCCAGCAGGCGCTGATGGTGCAACAGGCCCAATGGGTCCGGCAGGCGCTGACGGCGCAACAGGTCCAGCAGGTGAACAAGGTCCAAAAGGTGACATAGGTCCCCAAGGACCAGCAGGTAATGATGGGCGCTCAGTATCTATATTCACCGGCACCCTCTTGAATCCTGGCGATACTCAGACCCACACAATTTATTCTCTTCCCAGCCACACCAGTTCGCATCTTGAGGTTCTGGCAGTCGTCCACGATGTAAATTCAGATACTAATCGCCTCTTCCATCACAGTGAGTCTGGATGGTATCGGGAATGGACTAACGACCCAACAAGGGACGTCATGGGGATACCGATTAATGAGGGTACTGGATCATACACTCTGGATACTATTAACAGCGGTAACGACATCCAGGTCAAGGTGACGTATACTGGAAGCTATGCTACGAACACCAAATACCGCATCATCGCCAAGTGGATGACAGGATAAGAAACTATGTATCATTTAATTGTTAACAGGGCGCAAGAGGAGAAAATTTTTAGCCCTGTTTTTTTTCATGATATAACATTCACTGCGATATTTTTATCATTAGATGACAGCATCGGTTGAAAGGAATAATATATTTTGTGTAGATAACTTTTTGATACTGTCAAGTCCCTAATAACCACAAACGGAGTCCAGTTTTTAATGACTGTATCTTGTTTTTGATTCCCTCGTCAGATGCTCCTTTTCAAGTTTCGATCGTGCATCTTTGAACATTGTCCTAATCCTGTTTTCATCAACCAGCGGATCATCCTGGGTGCATTCCCCGGATTTCCTGCAATCCTGCGCCAGTCGAAGCGCTCGTTCTTCAAGAAGAGGCAGGGTCTCCTTAAGTGTGTGTTCCAACCATTTATCGTCCTTCGCGAGTACGCCAACGAACAATGAAGGGATAACATCCTTCTCTATAATCTCTAGCCTTTTCTTTGCACTAACGGTTCCCATCATGAACTATTTTAATTTATTAAGATATAAAAGTTGGGTTCATTCAAAAGAACCCTTGAATTTCAAACTTCTAAATTAATTTCGTCTGCCCCGTCTTTGTGAATTTGATCTGTCAGGACGAGGCCTGCGCCTGCTACTTATCTGTTCTCTTCTGATAAAAGGCTTATTTGACCCTCTTTCAGGCATCTTTATTGCGATCTTCTGGAAAGCAGGCAATGATTCTTCTGTTATTTCCACATCATTTTCTTTCAAAACTCTTGAAAAATTATCATAATCAGTTTTGGAAAGTATATTTATAGCTTTACCTTCTGCTCCAGCTCTGGCTGTTCTTCCGATCCTGTGTATATATCCCTTGCTCTCGCGGGGAATATCGTAATTGTAAACATGAGACACACCAGGAATATCCAGACCTCTTGCAGCTACATCAGTGCACACAAGGACACAGAATTTCCCGGAATGGAATGAACCCAACACATCACTGCGTTTGTTCTGGGTCAAACCGCCATGTATGGCAAGGGCGTCTATACCAGAAGATCTCAAATTCTTAGTAACTTTGTCCGTATTTCTTTTGGTATTGCAGAAAACCATAACAAGATTTGAGCTTTCATTCTTGAGAAGGTGAACGAGCAATGAAAATTTCAGTTCATCGCCAACATCATAAAATGTTTGAATAAGCTTTTTCGGGTCAACATAGGAATCAACCGAAACCTGAAGGGGTTTATTCATATAGCGTTTGGAAAGCTGGACAACTTCTTTTGAAATTGTTGCAGAGAATAATAGTGTCTGCCGATCTATCGGGCATTTACGGATAATTCTCTCTACATCATCCTTGAATCCCATATCCAACATGCGGTCTGCTTCATCAAGAACAAGCGTTTTAACCCTGCCGAATCTAATGGTACCCCGTTCCACATGATCAAGGATCCTGCCGGGTGTTCCAACTACTATGTCAGCGGTCTGCAATCCTCTTATCTGCGGATTGATCCCTACGCCTCCATAAACTGCAATTATTTCTAAAGGCCTGTACTTTGAAAATTTCGAAATAGCCTGTGCTACCTGTTCCGCAAGTTCTCGTGTGGGGGTCAGGATCAATGCCTGGATGCCCTTTCCTTTTTCGCATGTCTTCAGTATCCCGGAAGCAAACGCAAGCGTTTTTCCCGAACCTGTTGCAGACCCGGCTATAACATCTTTTCCAGCAACGATCAAAGGAATTGATTTTTCCTGTATTTCGCTGGGACTTTCGAATTTCTCATCTTTGATCGATCTCAAAACAGGCTCACTAATGCCCAAATTTTTAAAACTTTCCATAATATTTGTGAAACAGCTTAATAGCTATTCCTTTCTAACCTCTTTAATATATATTTAAAACAATTAAGAACCATAATTACAACTTTATAAAAGTTAAGATAAATATCTCCTAAGAGTTTATTTGCATAATGCTAACTGCATTTATTTATGTAGTTAAACATAATATATACTTTATTGACATATATATGGATAAACTTTATGGTGGTAATGGGTGGAATTAAATCCAGGGTATCCCCGAAAAAAGTAAATTTAGTCACCCCCGGATTTTTAAGGGGATGACTAATATTTCAATTTATTTTGCCAACCTTGCCGCTTTTCCCGTAGCATGGCAATCAGAGCAGAATTTTGGCTGATGACAATCGCTACAGACTTTTCCTATTAAGACCTGTGTTTTATGAGTATTCAGCCAGTCGCTTGGATGCTCACCTTTATGACAGTTAGCACACAGGTTTTCTTTGATCTCTGGTGAATGTTTTACATCGGAATGACAGTTGTAGCATGCGATCTTATTGTTTGTGACATGGTTTTTATGCACAAAATCGAAATCATCATATCTAGCCACTCTTTCCGGATTATAATGGCATGAATTGCATTTATCCTTAGGAACAATGTCACTTGCACCCACTGAAATATTGATATGGCATGTCTGGCATACAGCCCCTCGGCCAATATGGGTCGTATGATTGAAGTTCGTATAAGTCCTATGCATTTCTTTTGGTGGACCGTGACACAATGGACATCTGGATATTGAATTATTGGCTTCAACATCCCTGAAGTGGCAGGTAAAACAAGTTGATGTTGTTACCACAAGATGACCCACATCATTCTGAACAATATTCGGATGGCACTGAGAACATGAAGGATCAGATACCGATTGATGTTCTTTCATTCCGATAACAAGCATAGAATGGCAGCTTGTGCATGTCAGTTGTATTCCTCTATTTGCTTTCAGCAAATGGTTTTTATGACTGAAATTTACACCCACGAATGGAATATTTTTTAATGGAACATCATCGGAAAAAATATGTGTTTCATGACATATAAGGCAGTTATTATCCATTACTTTGGCATATAATTTACCGTCATATTCTTCAACCGTTGTTTCATAACTATAGAATTGCATTAGCCCATTGATCTTACCTTTTATATGGCCTATTACACCAGGTTCATAATGGCATTCTACACATTTTACATCTGTATGGGACGAACTTCTCCATGAATCATAATAAGGTCTCATTATATGACAATTCTTACCACAGAATGCTGGATTTTCTGATATTTCAAGCACTTTTGCTGAAATAACTACTATTGTAATAAGCATAACGATAAATAGAATTATTATTGGTAGCTTATACTTGGAAATCCGATGCTTGATTACATCTATTAATGATATTTTATCCATGTTAAACCCCTTTACCGTTTTCTAATTATGTATAATGTGGCGATTATTCCCAGAACTGCAACAATTCCAATTCCTGGGATAGGTGGTACGGTGGGCTCAACATTAGTCAGTCTATTTTGGGCTTTTTTCGCGGAATCTATTCCGGTCTGGATCTGTACATCAAAATTCTTAAGGTTAAAACTATGCCATAAGGATGGAACGTCTTTCATAACTGATATTGATTTATCCAAATCATTCTGGGCTAAAGAAACATCCATACCTTTTGCCTTTGCTTCAGATATGGAATTTTTTGCCGTTACTATTTCATTCTGTAATTCTGTGGCCTTTTCAAGTGCAAGTTTTGCATCAACTGGAACATTTGCTGAAGTTGGCTGGTCTTTTTCATTGTGACAAACGCTGCATAAGGGTGAGAGTTCTGATGCTTTTAATACTTTGAAGCTGTGGGGCTTATGACAGGTGGCACATGAAGGGGCGCTTGATTCTGCCCTTAATCTTTGATAATGCATTGTGTTCTTAAAATGCTCCAATTCTGTTACATGGCATTTCCCGCATGTTTCTGGGACATTCTTAAAATAAATAGGGCTTTGAGGGTCAGTAACATTCTTCAAAGAAGAATGAGCTTCTGCTTGAGATTTTTCATTTGGGTTCCCCCCATGGCAAGCATCACAGGTTACAAAATAGCTTGAATGTACTGAATCAGACCATCGTTGGTAATTAACAGAAACATTTTTTGCGGTTAAATTTTCATGACAGGTTATGCATGAATTATTGAGTGCATCCAGATCAACCGCTCCTGCCGGAACGATCAAAAAAATTAATGCAACTAATAATAAATGAACAATCTTTAAACTATACGTATAATAAGTTAAGTTTTCTTTTTCGAGGGACATTTTTTACTTTCCACCGTTATTCTGATTTTATATATTTCAATCTAATTTCCAGAACTAACTATCCGTTTTTTTGTCCTGTCTATAGCGGGATAATGTGATGATCCAGAAGAATAAAAAGATTCCGCTTATATTCCATTATAAATCATGAAATCAATACTTAGCCAAAATTAAAGTATTGAAGTGTAGTAATAAGGCTAATTTATGGCTACTAAACGCGACTATTATGAAATACTGGGAGTGGACAAGAAAGCTTCAGCCGATGATATTAAGTCAGCATATCGAAAGTTAGCGATGCAGTTTCATCCTGACAAGAACAAATCCCCTGATGCCGAGGAGAAATTTAAGGAAATATCGGAATCATATGCCGTGTTATCTGACCAGAATAAGCGCCAGCAGTACGACCAGTTCGGTCATGCAGGTATCGATATGAGATATTCACAGGAGGATATTTTCAAGGGTGTTGACTTTGAAGATCTCTTCCGGGATTTTGGGGGGGGCGGTTCCGGAAGGGGCAGAGGCGGAATATTTGACATCTTCTTCGGGGGCGGAGGGCAGCGAGAAGGGCCAAGGAGAGGTTCTGATATTCTTTATGAATTATCTATTAATCTTGAAGATGCAGCCTTTGGAAAAGCAGTGGAGTTGGAAGTCCCAAGAACAGAAACATGCGATACATGCCATGGAAGCGGGGCAAAACCAGGAACATCCCCGAAACAATGTTCTTCGTGCCATGGAAGCGGCCAGGTGAACAGGACCCAGAACACACCGTTTGGGAGGTTTATGACAACCTCAACATGCAGTACATGCCGAGGAGCCGGAACTATAATAGATTCCCCATGCAGTACCTGCCATGGTTCGGGCAATGTCCAGAGAAGGCGAAAAATAGAAGTAAAGATCCCGCCCGGTGTTGATACAGGTTCAAGGTTGAGAGTAACAGGAGAAGGCGAAGCTGGAGAGAAGGGCGGACCCACGGGTGATCTTTATGTAGAAATGAATGTTAGACCTCATAATATTTTCACTCGAAATGAGAATGATATTGTCATGGAAGCCACCATCAGTTTCACGCAGGCTGCGCTTGGGGATGAAATAATTGTGCCTACACTTGATGGAAAAGCCGAGATGAAAATACCATCGGGAACCCAGAATGGAAATGTGTTCAGGCTAAAAGGCAAAGGAATTCCAGGTCTTTACAATTCCGGAAAAGGGGATGAGCTTGTAAAGATAAAGGTGTTAGTCCCAACAAAATTGACTGACAGGCAAAAAGAGCTCTTAAGGGAGTTTGCCCAGATAAGCGGTGAAAAAATCAAGAGCAAGAGCATTTTCGATAAAGTCAGGGATCATATTTAAATCATAATTCAAGCAGAGTCAGCGACCTGATCCATTCACCTTTCGGTTCTCTTTTTGTCCCCACGACAAGCCGTTTTATATTCCCGACGATCTCCAGCATCCCGCGCGCCTCGATCCTCTCTCCGATAAGAGCTTGCCCGGCATATGTATGTGTATATGACAGGACATAATCTACTTCAGGATGATCTATCTTATATATCGCGGGGCTGTCGAATGAAAAATCAGCATTCGTGACAATGGCTTCAATAGTCATTACACCCAGGTCTTTTCCTCGTATGAATGGCGTGATTTCCCCCCAGTCCCGGACATAGAGGAGGTCAAAATAAGTATCGCCTACCATGCCCCTGTTGCCTTTTCTTATTTCATGTACAAGGAATTCATTAAATGGGATATCTGGTTTTCGTTTATTATAAATATCGATCCACATATCATCGCTTATTTCTGTTATGGGATTTTTCTTTTCCTTCTCGCGTTTTATTATATCCCTTGCAGTGAACCATGAATTTCCATATACAATGAAATCAATATCTGAAGACTCAATTTCAAGACCTGCAAGAAGAGATCCTGTCACTCCCATCCTGTCAACAGGCACCGCATTCTGAAGCGATTTGACTATTGTTTTTACTTTTTCATTTCTTTTTGCTATCATGGGCAGCTTCTCATTCGGCGCAAGTATCTCTTTGACTGAATCCCACGGTACGATATGAACATCATTTACCCATTCAGGGCGTGCCGCTTTCATGAAAACGAATGAATCATCAAAATCCATCTTACGGTATTTCTTTACAATCCCTCTTGAGCCATTCGGGTCAGGGACATATCTGAGGATAGAACGAATACCATCATCATGGCAGTAGTCAGCGACAGCAAATATCCAGTCATCTTTTGTGATTATGAAATCACGAAGGCGTGTTCGAGGCATTGGGTACTACATTACGGGATATGGATTATATAAAGGATATGCATTTGTCGCAGCTGGATTTTCATTTATTATACTGGATTTTTTAGCAAAGTTTTATATAATGAAAAGACAATAACAACTTAAGGTTAAAGTCTGTTCTGGAAGCAGCATTTACGGCAGTTAAAAGTTCAATCTATTTCTGCAGTCATGTTTTCCATGATGGACGATGATCGAATGTTAAGGATGTGTAAATTTGAGTGAATATCAGGAAAAAGTTGCTCCGGTAAAAGTCGGAGAAAGTTATGATGTATCGATAGACGATGTTGCTAAAGAAGGCGACGGAATCGCAAGAGTAGAGGGCTTCGTGATCTTTGTGCCGCAGACTAAAGTCGGCGATAAGGTAACGATAAAAGTCAACAAAGTAATGCGAAAATTCGCGATCGCAGAAAAAACGGCTTAAAGTCGTTTTTCTGTTTTTTATTATATTTTTTTGTTTAGTTATTCTGTATTTTTTTCATTGGTTTTAGTTGCGTTTTTTCCATGCCTTAATTCATAGTCATAGGCAGACTTGATGGCGCACTCTTCTTCCAGGAAATATTTGAAAATGAAATCTTTATCAAGCTGGGGTTATCAATTGAAATTATTTATAGATATTTAATCTTTCTGATAAAATTTTATCGATATTTTTTATATCTTTTGGATATAAATCGATTAGTATTAGCTTATTATTCTTATATTTCCGTATCTTACTCTCTATTTTATGTTTATTATTGTTAAACGAATCAAAACCAAAATATTCAATATATTTATTTGCACTTATTATATACCAATCACACCAACTATTAAAGGGAAGTTTCCTTTCATATTCATGTTCTATATCATGATGGTAAAGCCAATCATCAATAATTTTTTCATGTATAGAACGAACTTTGTTTATCCCATCATCACATTCAACATTAGGTTCTGTTCTTTTTGCATCATCGATTGCTTTAATATCATTACATTCTAGTGTCACGTCAATAATGTAAGGTCGTAAAGTATATATTATATATAATTCATAATATGTCAGACTGGATGGATTATGAAGAAGTATATAGTAAAACTTTCCAAAGAGGAACGCGAAGAACT
>Ga0172369_10002848_pt1 | contig 23273 bp, 15 predicted proteins | sample LakKiv25m_FD_114539 | JGI IMG/M metagenome (GOLD analysis project Ga0172369, IMG submission 114539) | Freshwater microbial communities from Kabuno Bay, South-Kivu, Congo - kab_022012_11.25m | ecosystem: Environmental > Aquatic > Freshwater > Lake | place: Democratic Republic of the Congo...
CCGGTACGGGCTCGCAGGCGATGCCGGGCGAGTCGGTCATGGGCGCCCGTGTCGCCCCTGGCGCCGGGCGCGCCGTTGCAGACGTAGGTGTCGACGCCGCCCGCCGCGAACCGGCTGCCGCCCTGCGGGCAGTGCGAATCGCCTGCGCCGACCGACGCGCCGATCACCGATTCGCCCGGATTTCCCTGCAATCCGGTGTCGCCCCTGGGGCCCGCCGCGCCCGTGTCGCCCCTTGCGCCGGGCGCGCCGTTGCAGACGAAGGACTCGCCGGTCGCCGTGACGACCTTGGTGCCGCCTTCCGGGCAGTCTGTGTCGCCCGGCACCACCGCAGTCGCTGTGGCGGATGTGCCCGCCTGCCCCCGCGGTCCCTCGGGCCCGGAGTTGCCGGTGTCCCCCTTCGGTCCCGGGAGCCCCTGCGGCCCCGTGGCTCCGGATTCGCCCGTGTCACCCTTCTCACCGCCCGGTCCCTGCGGACCGGTCGCGCCCGTGTCGCCCCTGTCTCCTTGCGGTCCGCGCGCGCCTTGCTCCGCCGGCACGCAGGCCCAGCCGCCGTCGATGCGCACGACCACGCCGCCCGCAGGGCAGTCGCCCGCGACGAACGGCACGCGCGCCGTGTCGAGCGCCACCGCGTCGCCCTCGCCCGTGAGGCCCGAGCCGGCCTTGGGCCGCACCGGCTCGGTCTGCAACGCGCATCCTGCGGCGAACACCGGCACGAGCCGCACATACATCCTTGTCATGGGAATAAATCCTCCCCGCGCCGCTCCTTCACGGTCGCGGTACCGGTCGGTTCCGTTCCGCGCGCCTGCACGCGAGGCTCGCCGCTCCAGCACCCAGAGCGCCACCGCGCTCAGCGCGGCCGCGCCCGTCACGCCTTACGACAAGTTCGCCCCCAGCGCCGCGGTGGAAGCGCTCGCCCGCGCGTCGCTCCGCGCCTGGCGATCGGTCCGACTGGCACCCCCGAGCAGGCCCGACCACGCAGGCGAGCGTCGCAATCGACAGCAAGAGCCGCTGGGACCCGGCGCCAGTAGAACCGAATGCTTGCGACCGGTCAAGCGCCGCTTCGAGCCTTGCCGCCACCCTGCCTGAACGCTTGTCTCGGTACCTCCGCGCGCCGCCATCGACCGCCGCCCCACATGCGGTCGCAGGCCGCCGGGCCGACGCACGGCCTCCCGATGCAGCCCCGCGACTGGATCGAGGCCGTGCTGGCCCACCATCGCATCGCCGTCGTGCCGATGGACCAGCAGGTCTGCGTCGCCGCGACCGAACTGCCGCCGGTTCACGCCGACCCGTGCGATCGGCTCATCATCGCCACCGCCAGGATGAACCGCTGGCCGGTGGCGACCGCCGACTCCCTCTTGGCGCAGTACGGGGTCGATGTCGTCTGGTAGCCGGCCGTTTCCCCAGTCGGTACGGGTACTTGCGTAGGCTCTCTAGCTTGTGGCCTTCATCCTTCATCCTTCGTCCTTCATCCTTGCTAGGATTCCCACCCGCTGCCGGCGCCCGGCCGCCCCGACCCCGTGGAGGTCGCCATTCGAGCCTCACAATCCAGGCTCCGACCCGGGGTGTGGCGGGGTGTCACACCCCGTGTGGCGTTCGTGAATAGCCCCTGCCCGGGGATCGTCCGATGACCGTCCGGGACTCCGTTTCCCGGGTGTCGTCCGCCGCGGATGCCGATGCGCGGAGCGACGCCCGCGACCCCGGACGGGAGGCGGCACCGGCGCATGACGGACCGGAGGATCCGGAACTCGTGGCCCGTGCGCGCACGGGCGACCGGGCGGCGCTGCGCCGGCTCGTCGAGCGCCATCAGCGCCGGGTCTTCCAGCTTGCGATGGGCATCGTGCGCGACCGGGACGAGGCGCTGGACGTCGTGCAGGAGACATTCGTCAAGGTGCATCGCTGTCTGCCCGAATTCAAAGGAGAATCGGCGTTCGGGACGTGGGTGCACCGCATCGCGTGCAACCTCGCCATCGACGCGGTGCGTCGGCGCGGCCGCGGTGAGCGCGTGGAGGTGGAGGAGAACACGCTGACCGACGAGGCGGGCAGCGCCGGCGACTGGTCGGGCAGCGGAGCGAATCCGCAGCAGAACGCGCTGCGGCGGGAGTTGGGCGAGCGGCTGGGCCGGGCGCTGGAGGGACTGAGCGAGAACCACAGGGCCATTCTGCTGCTGCGCGAGCTGGACGGCCTGTCGTACGAGGAGCTGGCGAAGGTGCTGGGCATTCCGAAGGGCACGGTCATGAGCCGGCTGTTCCACGCGCGCCACCGGATGCAGCAGTCGCTGCGCCCGTACCTGGAAGGCGCGCCGGAGCCGGACGAGGCGGCGTCCTGAAGGATGAAGGATGAAGGATGAAGGATGAAGGATGAAGGATGAAGGATGAAGAACCACGAGATAGAGTCCTGAGGCGGGAGGTCGCGATGCAGGCGAATGACATCGCGTCGGAAACGGAGACGGACTGCGCGCACTTCGAGCGCACGCTCGCGCTGCTGGACGGGATCTCCGGCGCAGACGAGACGGCGGCGCGGGCGCATGCACGCGGCTGCCCCGTGTGCGGTCCGCTCGTGGAAGGCTGGGCGGCGGCGCGCACGACATTTCTGGCGGATCTGGAGGACGAGGCCGAGCGGGCCAAGCCGAACCTGGCGTTTGTGGCCGACCGCGTGCTGGCGCGCGTCGATGCCGAGGCACCGTGCGCCGCGACTCGCTCGGCCGCGCCGCACGGCACGGCCTGGCTGCTGCGGCTCGTGCAGCCGTGGGCAGCGCTGGCGGCGGCCGCGGCGGCGCTTGCGATGGTGCTGTGGCCGCTGGCGCACGGACCGGAAAAACAGCAGTCGATTCAGCAGGTTGCGGCCGCAGCGGCCGACGACGACGACGACGATCCCGCCCTCGCCGGCAACGTTTGCCACATCCACAAGGTCACGTTCGACGACGCCGACGGCGTCGTGTACCGCACGGCCCGGGGCGGCATGACCGTGATCTGGATCTCCGAGCACGAGGGCGTCTGACCCCCCCGAGGTGTCCGATGCGTCGCACGACGATGATCGCGGGCGTGCTGGCGGCGATGCTGCCGGTGTCCGCGAGGGCCGAGGAAGGCGAGCCATCCGGTCCGCCGGAGGTCGAGCAGGGGGCGCCCACGCGCGTCACCCTCAAGGTGCTGATCATCCGCGGATCGACGAAGGGCACGACGACTCCGGCGCTCGCGGCATGGCAGAAGCGGCTCGACGCCTACCGGTACACGGCGTACCAGCTCATCCAGGAGCAGGACGTCGTGCTGGACCTGAAGAGCCGCGAGACCGTGCCGCTGCCCGGCGGGCGCTCGCTGGAGGTGCGCCCCACGAAGTTCGAGAAGAGCGGCAAGCTGCGCGTGCATCTGCACGTCCTGAGCAACAAGCAGGTCAAGCTGGTGTGCGCGGACTACGCCATCGCGCCCGGCGGGGACCTGACCGTGGGCGGGCCCCGGCTGGAGGAGGGCGACGCCCTGTTCATCCTCATCCGGCACTAGCGTGCGAACCTCGGAAACCCGCGTCCGGAGCGGACTTGCGCGATCGCCGTTGCCGGATGTCGGACCCGTCTGCTAAACATCTGTTCAGCCCGCCCCCGCGCCCCTGAGCAAGGGGGCGCGGCCAGGGGAAACCGAATCGGAAGCCCGGCCGGACATCCGGGCGACGGAGAAGACGATGAGTCAGGAGAAGGCCGTGCAGCAGGGCAACCAGGAGCGGGACAAGGCGCTGGAACTGGCGCTGGCCCAGGTGGAGAAGCAGTTCGGCAAGGGCGCCATCATGCGCCTGGGCAAGGACGAGCACATCAACGGCGCCGAGCAGGGCGTCATCTCCACGGGCTCCGTCTCGCTGGACGTGTCGCTGGGCGTCGGCGGGGTGCCGCGCGGGCGCGTCGTCGAGATCTTCGGACCGGAAAGCTCGGGCAAGACGACTCTGACCCTGCACATCATCGCGGAGGCGCAGAAGAACGGCGGCCTGGCGGCGTTCATCGACGCCGAGCATGCGCTGGACGTGGGCTACGCACGCAAGCTGGGCGTGCGCACCGACGACCTGCTCATCAGCCAGCCGGACACCGGCGAGCAGGCGCTGGAAATCTGCGAGATGCTCGTGCGCTCGGGCGCCATGGACGTCGTGGTCATCGACTCGGTGGCGGCGCTCGTGCCCAAGGCGGAGCTGGAAGGCGAGATGGGCGACGCGCACGTGGGGCTGCAGGCGCGCCTCATGAGCCAGGCGCTGCGCAAGCTCACCGGCACCGTCGCCAAGAGCGCCACGACGATCGTCTTCATCAACCAGATCCGCATGAAGATCGGCGTGATGTTCGGCAGCCCCGAGACCACCACCGGCGGCAACGCGCTGAAGTTCTATGCCTCGCAGCGTCTGGACATCCGGCGCGTGGGCGCCATCAAGAACGGCGACAACGTCGTCGGCAACCGCACCCGCGTGAAGGTGGTCAAGAACAAGGTGGCCCCGCCGTTCAAGGAGTGCGAGTTCGACATACTCTACGGACAGGGTATCAGCCACGAGGGCGACGTGCTGGACCTGGCGGTGGCGGAGAACCTGGTGGACAAGAGCGGGGCGTGGTTCTCGTTCCAGGGCGAGCGCATCGGCCAGGGGCGGGACAACACGCGGGACTTCCTGAAGGATCACCCCGCGGTGCTGGCGGCGCTGGAGGCGAAGGTGTACGAGCGGTTCGGCCTGCGGGCGCCTCCCGTGGCGGCGGTTGCGGTGCCCGAGCCCGAGGAGAAGAAGCCCAAGGCGAAGGCGGCGGCGAGGTAGATCTCACCCCCCGGCTCTCCCCCCCCGCCCCCCTCTCGTTTCGGACAAGAACAAGAGCGTCCGAAACGCGAGGGGGGTGATCTGCCGTGCCGATCCGGCCGTTGTCGGCAAGGCGGACTCCCCCCTCGCGCTTCGCGGAGCGAGGAACGAGCGGAGCGAAGCGAGAGGGGGGCCGGGGGGGAGAGCCGAGCGGGCGCGCCAGGAGGTGACGGCATTGTCGAAGCTTCGAATCGCACTCGTCGGCGCCACGGGGTACACGGGCGCCGAACTCATGCGGCTGCTGGCCAACCACCCGCACGTGGAGGTGGTCGCCGCAGTGGCCCGCAAGGAGGTGGGAAAGCCGCTGGCGGAGCTGTATCCGCATCTGGCGGGGCGCACCTCGCTCGTGCTGGAGCCATTCGATCCCGTGAGTCTGGCCGGCCGTGCCGACGCGGCCTTCCTCGCGCTGCCGCACGGGACGGCGGCCGAGGCGGCCGTGCCCCTGCTCGAGCGGGGGCTGCAAGTCCTTGATCTTTCAGCGGATTTCCGGCTGGCCGACGCCGGGGTCTACGCGCGCCACTACGGGCCCCACCCGAAGCCGGAACTGCTGGCGCGGGCGGTGTACGGGCTGGTGGAGCATCACCGCGAGCGGCTGCGGGGCGCGTCGCTGGTCGCGGTGCCGGGATGCTATCCGACGGCGACGATACTGGCGGCGGCACCCCTCCTGCGTGCGGGGCTCGTCTCGCCGGATCGCCTGTTCGTGGCAGCCGCCAGCGGAGTGTCCGGTGCCGGACGGGAGGCGAAGGTCGGCTCGCTCTTCTGCGAGGCCGGCGAAGGGGTTTCCGCCTACAACATCGCGGCGCACCGCCACCAGCCGGAGATGGAGCAGGAGCTGACGCGCGTGGCGGGCCGCGCGGTGACGCTCACCTTCGCCCCGCACCTTGCGCCGATGAGCCGCGGCATCCACGCGACGGTTGCCATGGACCTGCAGCCGGGAGCCGGCGCCTCCGAAGTCGTGCGTGCCTACGAATCGGCGTATTCCGGCGAGGCATTCGTGCACTGGTGCGGCCCGGGCCGGTTCCCGTCGACGGCGCACGTGCGCGGCTCCAACCGCGTCCTCGTTTCCGCGGCGCTGGACGAGCGCATCGGGCGCGTCGTGGCGGTCGCGGTCATCGACAACCTGGTGAAGGGCGCCTCCGGTCAGGCCGTGCAGTGCTTGAACGCGGTGCAGGGCTGGCCGGAGACCACGGGGCTGGAGGGAGGCGCGATCTTCCCCTGACGCGGCGCGTCATTGCCGGCGGCGGCATCGAAAAAGGGGCATGCTTGGCGGCGGGGGCGCGGACACTCACCGGACCGCAGTTTGGCGCAATCGTGCCGAACAGGGTATCATCCAAGGCGGAGGCTCGAATGCGATCGACAAGCGATATCATCGACGAGGCGGTCGCACTGCCAGTGGAAGAACGGGCACGGATCGTCGAATCGCTTCTGCGGAGTCTCAATCCGGGGGCCGACGAGATCGAGCAGGCTTGGATCGACGAAGCGGTGAGACGTGCCGATCAGGTGCGTTCCGGTGCGGTCGTTCCGGTGGACGGCGACTTGGTGATGGCCCGCGCACAGGCGCTTGTTCGAAGGTGACAGCGCGTTTCCATCCCGCCGCCGAGGCGGAGTATCTCGACCAGGTGCGGTACTACGAGGAATGCCGGCCCGGACTGGGCGGGGAGTTCGTGGACGATGTTCGCGCGGCCATCGCACGGGCGACCGACTTCCCTCGCGCGTGGACGCCCATCGGGCGCGGGGTCCGGCGTTGCCTGCTGTCCCGGTTTCCGTTCGGTATATTCTACATAGAGAATGACGACGGGATCTTCGTCGTCGCCGTGGCCTCGTTGCACCGCAGACCCGGATACTGGCGCTCCCGATTGTCGCCACCTTCCGGCAGGCAGTCCTGACAGCCCCGCCGGTCGCTCTTGGTCCGGGGCCACGGTACCCGAGGGGGCACGACTTCCTGACGCGGCGCGGCAAGCGTCCGCGAATCCCCGGGCTTCGAACTCCATCGTACCGGCGGAAGGCGCCCGGCCGAATGCCGGGTCGCCGCCGATCGGAGTTCCCCGTGGGCAGAAACGTGCACAACGACGGCCCGCTTGCGCTGGGCGATCCGGGCTGGTTCGGCCTGCTGCTGGACGAGGCGATGCTGGCACCGCCGGCGCCTCCGTGGAAAGACGCCGCGACGCCGGATGATGCCGATCTCCAACTGCTCGAAGCACTTCGGGCATCGGGCGTGCTCGACGGGCTGCCCTTCGGTGGGGCGCAGGGGCCCGTCTTCGGCCGGACCGAGCCGGACGCCGCACTGGCGGAGCGGGTTCGCCTGGAGCTGTCGACGACCCTGCGGCTCGTCCGCGCAGCGAACGCCCTGCCCGACGACATCCGGCGCGCGCGCCTCTTCGTCGCGGCTCTGATGGGCGGATTCTGCGGCGAATACGCGACCTGCGACACTCTTCTGTCCGAGGCGACCGATCCGGATCGCACGATGGACGCGTTCGGGGAGCGCCGGCTGGTGGGCATCGTGGGAGCCCGGCTGCTGCGGCGCGGCCACCTCATGGAGGAGGCGCCGGGCGGTCTCGCGATGCGCGCGACGCTGGCCTACTTGGACGTCCGCTCGCTGGCGCGCTTCGTGCGCGAGCAGATCGCATCCGGCGGCCCGATGGCGGAGCGCTCCGCCACGTTCCTGTCGCGCCTGTCGCTGGCCCGTGCGTTCGCAGCCGAGGCGCTGGTGTCGCTCTCGCAGGCCGACGGCACTCCCCCGACGGAGGTCGTCCAACTCGTGCGGCGGCAGGTGCGCGCCGTGGTCCTGATTCCGGCGGATCGTCGCGCGGCCATGCGCGCACTGGACGCACCGCGCCGGACCTCGGAGCTCCTGGCATCGACCGATTCCGCTCTTCGCGGACACCTCCTGGAGCAGATGGTGCGCTCGGCCATGCACCAGGGGCTCTGGACCGAGCGGATGCGGCAGATTCTCGATGTCGAAGCCGCCGCGGCCGGACTGGCCACCGACGTCGTGTCCGAGGTCATTCGCAGCGCGCAGGGCGGGCGCACGCCGCACTTCGACACTCGAGAAGCGACGCAACGTGCCGTCGTTCCAGCGGATTCTCCCATTCCTGCCGCGCCGATGCCCGACCGGACGCAGGCCGCGTAGGGCAGACGCGCCGACGGTGCGCTCCCGCCTCGGCACGGTCCTTGCGTGCGCCCGGCGGTCGTACTATCTCCCCGCCATGCCGGAATCCGTCGCATCCTCGCCCGCGCTCCCGTCGCCCACCGAAGAGCTGATTGCCGCCCTGCCCAAGACCGATCTGCACTGCCATCTGGACGGGTCGCTGCGGCTCAAGACCATTCTGGAACTGGCCGAAGCGCAGGGCATCCGCCTGCCCGCGGACACGCCCGAGGCCCTCGCCCGGGCGCTGCACGTGGGCGAGGTGTGCGAATCGCTCGTGGACTACCTGCGGGCGTTCGAGATCACGCTCTCGGTGCTTCAGACCGAGGAGGCGCTCTACCGCGCCGCCTACGAACTGGCCTGCGACGCCGCCGACGAGAACGTGACGTACATGGAAATCCGCTACTCGCCCGTGCTGCACCAGCAGCGCGGCATGAAGCTCACGGCGGCGGTCGAGTCGGTGCTGGAGGGCCTGCGCGTGGCGCGGCGCGAGCGCGGACTGGCGGGCGGGCTCCTCGTGTGCGGCATCCGGCACATGAGCCCCGAGACGAACCTGCGCCTCGCCGAGCTCTCCGTCGCATACAAGAACCGCGGCGTTTTCGGTTTCGACCTCGCGGGCGCCGAGGACAATTTCCCCGCCAAGGACCACGTCGAGGCGTTCCAGCTCATCCTGGACAACAACGTGAGCTGCACCGCGCACGCCGGCGAGGCGTACGGGCCGGCGTCCATCGCGCAGGCCATCCACTACTGCGGCGCCCACCGCATCGGGCACGGCGTGCGCCTGCGCGAGGACGGCGACCTGCTCAACTACGTGAACGACCACCGCATCCCGCTGGAGTGCTGCCCCAGCTCCAACGTGCAGACGCGCGCGGTCACGAGCTTCAAGGCGCACCCGCTCAAGTTCTACTTGGACCTCGGGATGCGCGTCACGGTCAACACCGACAACCGGCTCATCACGGACACCACGGTGACCAAGGAGCTGGTGCTGATGCAGAAGACGTTCGACCTGCCGCTGCGCGACATCCGCGCGCTCGTCATCCACGGGTTCAAGAGCGCGTTCATCCCGTTCCACGAGAAGGCCGAGCTGCTTCGCCAGGTCAACCGCGAGATCGACGCCGTCGTCGCCCGCTACTCCAAACCCGCCGTCGTCCCGTCCGAGTCGCCGCGCAAGGCAGGGTGAAAAGCCGGCTTTCGGCGTTCGGTTTTCGGAAGACTGCGGCCCGCCTCGCCCCGGTGGAGCCGAGGGGTGAGCCATCGCGCCGGGAACCGGGGCGTTTCGCCCCTGCGCCGGCGGAACCCCTTGCGCCCGAAGGCGTCGGCGCCGCGGCACGATGTGAGCGGCATCACCCACGTTGCCATGTCGGAGGGCCCCCGTATACTTGCGGTCATGGGCGAACCGTCCCGCATCCGGGTGCTGCTGGTAGAGGACGAGAAGCACGTCGGCGATCAGATTGCCGAGCACATGTCGGCGGAGTTCGACGTCGACCGCGCCGCCGACGGCGACGAGGCGCTGAGGCGTCTTTGCGACTCGGTGCACTACGACGCGTGCATCATGAACTGGATGCTGCCGCTGCGCAGCGGCGACGAGGTCTGCCGCCGGGTGGCGGAGTCCTCGCCGGAGCTTCTGAAGCGGATGATTCTGCTCACCGGCAAGTACTACAGGGGCGCCGATCCCGGCTGGCCCGTCGCGCGGCTGATGAAGCCCGTGACGCCCTCGCTGCTGTGCCTGCTCGTGCGCCGCATCGTCGAGGGACGCACGGCGGCGGAGGCGGCCGCGGAACTCCTGTGACGGGCGCGGGATCCGGGCTCGGGCGGAACGCGCCCTCCCTTGAGTGCGGGGCGCCCCCCGGCTAGAACGATCGCGACGCGCCGATCCGGGCAGCGCGCACACCTCAACCTTCCTCCCGTTCCGCGCCGGAGCGCGCATGGCCGAGGAATCCGAACCCGTAGCGCCTGCCGGCGGCGGGCCCACGCCGCCCGCGGGCGCGGCCGTCCCCTCCCCTGCCCCGGCGTCGGATGTCCCGCGCCCGGGCGGTGCCCCGGGACCCGCGACACCAGCGGACGCCGCACCGGCGCCGGGCGCCGTCGAATCGCCCGCCGTCGACGCGACCGAAATCGCCAGTGAAATCGCATGGTTCGAGCACGAGGCGGCGCTCGCGCCCGCCGGCCCTGCCGCCGCGCGCCTGCTGCTGCACGTGGGGCATCTGCACGCAGACCGGAAGGGTGATCGCGAGGAAGCGGCACGGCTTTTCGCGCGCGCCGCCGCGCTGGACCCCAGATACCGTCCCATCCGCGAGAGCATCCGCGCACTGCATGCCGACGCCGGCGACTGGGCGGCCGTCGAGCGCGACCTCGCCGCCGAGCTGTCGACCGCGACCGAGCCCGCCGCGCGCGCGGAGCTGATGCGCGTCGTCGCGGCCGTGTGCGGGCGCCGGCTCGGCCGGCCCGACGCGGCTGCGGCGTGGCTGCGGCAGGCCGTCGAACTCGTCCCGGACCACCCTGCCCTCCTGCTGCTCGCGATCGAGGACGCCCGCGCCTCGGGCGACGCCGCGCGCGAGCTGGAGCTGTGCCGGCGCGCCGCGGCAGGAACCCGCGACGAACGGCTCAAGGTGCGCCATCTGCGGCGCGCCGCGCTGCTCATGGAAGCCACCGGCGACGCGGCGAGCGCGAAGGACGTGCGCCGCAGACTCCTGGAACTGGCCCCCGCGGACCTGGAGGCGCAGGCCGCGACGCTGCCGGAGCTGTTCGCCGCCGCCGATCTCGCGGCGCTGGAGAAAGTGGCCCGTGCCGAGGTGGACGCAGGGGGCGGCGCCGTGGCCCGGTGCCGGCTCGCACAGCTCCTGGGGCTGCGCCAGGGCGCGCCCGACGATGGCGTCGAGCTGCTCTCGGCCGCCCGAGAGGCCGATCCGGGCGACCGCCTCGTGATCGAGGCGCTCGTCGAGCTGAGCAGCCTCCGCGACGAGGCCGCCGCCGAGCCGCACCTGCGTGCAGCCCTGGAGTGCGCGCGCGATCCGCTGGAGAAGGCCCGTGCCGCGCAGCGGCTCGCCCGCATCGCCGAGGCCGCGGGGCGCATCGACGACGCGAAAAACTTCTACGCGGCTCTGGCCGAAGCGGCGCCGGCGACGCTCGAGGCGGCACGCGGACTCGCGCGGCTCGCCGGCGACCCGCAGGGGACGCTCGACCCGTCGGCCCGGCTCGCGGCCGCCCTGGCCGCGGCCGACACGCCGCAGCGGCGCGCGGACGCGCTGTGGAAGCTCGGCATGGACGCCGAGGAACGGTTGGGCGACGCCGAGAAGGCCGCGGGCTTCTACGAGGAGGCACTGCGGGCGCTGGAGACGCACGCTGGCGCGCGCAACTCGCTGCACGTCGTGTGCGAGCGCTCGGGCCGGTTCAAGGAGCTGGCTGCGCTCCTGGCCCGGGAGGCGCTGGCCGCTGCCGAGGGTGAGAGCCGGCTCGACGCCCTTCTGGACCTCGCCGACGCGATGGAGCGGCGGCTCTCGAACCCCGCCGGGGCGCTCGACGTGTACCGGCAGGCGCTCGCGCAGGGGGAGTCCGTGCCGGCGGCGCGCCTCCTGTCGCGCTGCGCTGCCGCGGCGGGACGCGCGGCCGACCTCGCTTTCGGTCTGGAGCTGGAGGCCGACGGGGCGGCGGCGCGGCCAGACCGGCAGATCGCGCTGCTGCACCGGGCCGCCGAGGCCGCAAAGGCGGCGCCGGCGGAAGCGCGGCGGCTCTGGGAGCGCATCCGCGCGCTGGATCCCGCCTATCTGCCGGCACGGCACGCGCTGCGGCGCCTCTACGAGGAGTGCGGCAACGCGGAGGGCCTGGCCGAGCTGCGCGCGCTCGAGCCGGAGGCGGCTGGCACGGAGGACGCCGCAGAGGCCGAGGAGGCGGCGCGCTCCGCGATCGTGGCGCGCCAGTGGGATCGCGCCGCGGCGGCGCTGCGCGTGCTCGTCTCGACGGCACCCGAGCACCCGACCGCTTGGTCCGACCTGGCGCTCGTGTGCGGCCGGCGCGGCGACGAGAACGGAAGAGCAGCAGCGTTCGCACGGCTTGCGGCTCTTCCGGGCGACGCGGCGGCCAGAGCGGATGCCCACTATCGACTCGCGGAAGCCTGCGAAATCATTGGGGATTCCGGTCGCGCCGAGCAGGCGTGCGACGAAGCGGTGCAGCTCGTGTCCGGGCACGTCGCCGCCTGGCGGCTGCTGGCGCGCCTGAGGCTCGCGCGCGGAGACGCGGCTGGCGCGGCGGCAGCTCTGGAGCGGGAGATCGCGGCAAGCGACCCGAAATTCCGTGCGCTGGCGCAGCGTCGTCTGGCATCGCTTCTGGCGGACCGCCTAGGACGCGCACCCGAGGCCGTCGCGGTGCTGCGCCAGGTGCTGGAGCAGGAGCCGTCGGACGTCGAGGCGGTGGCGGAGCTGGAGCGGCTGTGCCGCGAGACGGGCGACGGCGCCCGCAGCGCCGAGCTGCGCGGGCGGCTCGCGGCGAAGTCGTCCGACCCGCGCGCGGCGGCGGCGCTGCGCGGCTGGGCGGCGGCGGATCGGGCGCGGCTGGGCGACGAGGAGGGTGCACTCAACGAGTACCGTCGCACGCTCGCGCTGGACGGGACCCACCGGGAGGCGGCCGACGAGGTGCTCCGCGCGCTTCGGCTGCGCGGCGATCGGGAGAAGCTCGCGGATCAGTATCTGCGCCTTCAGCCGGCCTCCGACGCCGAGACCCGTGCATGGCTGGCCCTGCGGCGCGCGGAGCTGCTGGAAGCGCTGGGCCGGGAGGATCAGGCGCTGCGCGGCTACCGCGAGGCGGCGGCGGGCGACGGCTCGGTGGCGGCGCTGCGTGCGGCGCTGCGCCTGCACGAGAAGCGCGGCGAGCAGGACGAAGCGCGCGTCGTCATGGCGCAGCTCGGCGAGGCGCTGCACGACCGGGAGGCCGGCACGGCGCTGATGCTGCGCGCGGCAGAACTCGCGGAAACCCGCGGCGACCCCGAACAGGCGGTTGCGGAGTACCAGAAGGTGCTGGACCGCGCCGCAGGCGAGCCGCGATCGCTGCAGCGGCTGGACGCGCTGCTGCGCTCGGCCGGGCGCTACTCGGAGCTCGTGGCCGTCTACGAAAAGCAGGCCGAGGCCTGCCGCGACGAGGCGCGCCGGTGCGCGGCGCTCTACGCGGAGGCGGGCTGGCTGCGGCTGGAGAAGCTGGGCGAGGGTCGGCGCGCGGCGATTCCGATGAACCGCGCGCTCGCGAAGGACCCGGCGTGCGCGCGGGCGCTGGAGATGAAGGCGGTGCTCGCGCTGAACGAGGGCAAGGCCGAGGAGGCCGAAGCGGCGCTGGGGGCGGCGCTCGCCGCGGCGCCGGCGGCCGCCGCGGGGCCGCTGCTGCGCCGGCTCGCGCAGGCGAGGCTCGCGGGCGGCCGGACCGAGGAGGCGTACGAGGCCGCAAAGCAGGCGGCGGACGCCGAACCCGAGTCCTCCGACACGCAGGAACTGCTCGTGCAGTGCGCGGTCGCGGCCAACGCGCTGGACGACGCCGAGGCGGCCGCCGAGAAGCTGCTCGCGAACGCCCCCGACTTCATCGCGAAGGCCCGCTTCGCGCGCCTGGCGGCGTCGCTCAAGGAGGCGCGCTCCGATCGCGCGGGCGCGAGCACGCTCTACTGCACGGCTCTCGAGCTGCTTCCCGGCGACCGGGAGGCGACGGAAGCGCTGGAGAAGCTGCACCTGGGCGCGAAGGACTTCCAGGGCCTCGCCTCGGCGTTCGAGTCGCTGGCGTCGCGCGGCGAGCCGAAGCTCGCCTCGGGCTACCGCGAGCGCGCCGTGGGCGTGTGGGCCGACCTCGCGAACGATCCGGGCAAGGCCGCGGACGTGTACCGCCGTGCACTGCAAGGTGCCCCCGACGACGCGGAGCTCCGGCTGCGGCTGGCGAGAATGCTCTCGCGCCTGCCCCTCTACGGCATGGAGGCGCTGGCGGAGCTGCGCAGAGTCGCGGCGCAGGATCCGGGGAACGCGGAAATCTGGCGCGACATGGTCAAGGGCTTCGCGAAGCTGGGGATGCCCGACGGGATTTTCCTGGCGCGCGCGGCGCTCGCGGCGCTGGGCCAGGCGGACCCCACGGAGCTGGGCGCGCACCAAGCGGCCGCGACGAAGCTCCCGGTGGTGTGGAACGTGCCGCTGTCGCCCGAGGACGTCGAGCTGCTGGTACACCCGACGGAAAAGACCTCGCCCGCGCGCGAGGTCATGAACGCGCTCGGGGCGGAGCTTCCGAAGGTGTTCCCGGCAGAGCTGGAGAAGATGGGCCTCGGCAAGGCCGACCGCGTGCGGGGCAGCGACACGCGCGCGGCGTTCGACCGGCTCGCGCGGCTCGCGGGCGTCGGCGACGTGGAGCTGTACCAGTCGCCGCGCCAGCCGACGCTCCTGAGCGTCGAGAACACCGAGCCTCCGACGGTGGTCATCGGCTCGCGCTACCTCGTCATGGGCCCGAGCGATGTCGCGTTCGCCATGGGGATGCTGCTGGGGCGCATCCGGCTGCGCACGCACGTGGCCATCCATGCGGTGCCCATCGAGATGGCGAACCTGGTGGCGGAGGCGCTGCGGCTCGTGGATCCTTCGTTCGCGCGCTTCGGCCAGCGCAGCGAGGAGCTGGGACGGCGGCTCGCGAAGGCGGCGGGCCGGGGCGCGCGCAAGGCGCTGGAGGCGGCGCTGCCGCGCTTTTCGGGGCCGCTGAACTTCGCGGCCTACGTGCAGGCGATGGCGTACTCGTCGCACCGTTTCGGCCTGCTCGCCTCGGGCGACCCCGCGGCGGCCGCGGCGGTGCTCGCCGCGGCGGGCCGCCCGGTGCAGAACCCGTCGGACCGGCCCGAGCTGCGCGAGCTGCTGCCTTTCGCCGTCGGCGACGACTGTCTGGACCTGCGCCGGCGGCTGCGGGTGTCGCTGCGGTAATATCTCTACAACTGTAATATAATGGCGACAGCGGAGCGGCGCGGAGCACCGACCGCCGCCCCGCTGCCACGCAGCCGTCCTACTCGGCCTGCGCCGCGGCCGGCGCGGCGTGCAGCCGGCGCAGCTTGCGCTGGAGCGTGCGCCGGTCGATGCCGAGCAGCCGCGCGGCCCGCACGATGACGCCCCCGGTCGTGCGCAGCGCGGTCGCAATCGCCTCGCGCTCGAGCGTGTCCAGGTCCAGAGGGGGCTCCGCCGCGGCCGCGGGGCCGGTGCGCGGCCTCGACAGCAGGTCCGACGCCGCGAGCAGCAGCGCGTCCGCGTCGACGGGCTTGGTCAGCAGCGTGTCGGCGCCCCGTTTCACGGCGTCGACCGCCAGCGGGATGTCGCCGAACCCCGACACCATGACGATGAGCGCCTGCGGGCGCGTGCTCCGATACCTGTCCAGGATGTCGAGCCCCGCGCCCCCGGGCATCCGGTTGTCGACCACCACGAGATCCGCCGGCGCGTCCTCCAGCGCGACAAGGCCCTCCTGGGCTGTCGCCGCCGTGCGCGCCGTCACGCCGCGCCGGCGCAGCGCCGCCTGCAGCGACGTGCGGAACGCGTCGTCGTCGTCCACTATGAGCGCCGTCGAAATCCGCTCCATGTCATCCGCTCCGCCGCGCCGGAGTCCCGGGCAGCTCCAGCACGGCCGTCGTCCCACGGCCCGGCGCGCTCTCGACCCGCAGCCGCCCGCCCATGCGCGAGGCCAGCAGCGCGGCGGCGTAGAGGCCGAGCCCCGTCCCGCCGCGCGGCGCGTGCCCGGTCCGCATCGGCTCGCCCAGATGCGCCAGCACTGCGGGCGCCATGCCCGGACCGTTGTCGGATACGCGGATCTCCACGCGCTCGCCGCACCGATCGACCTGCACGTGCACTTCGGCCGCCGCATTCTGCGACGCCGCACGCGCCGCGTTCGCCACAAGGCTGGTCACCACGTGGAACAGCGCGGGCTCCGGCGCCTCGACCATGAAGGCGCCCGTCGGCAGCTCGCGGGATCCCGGGAATCGCAGACGATCGAACTCGCCCGAGGCCGCCTCGCGCGCGAGGGCGGCGGCATCGACCGGTTTCGGAGGTGCGTTCGCGCGCACGTGCCCCATCATGAGCGCAGACAGCTCGCCGGCGCGGCGGGCCTCGCGCGACACGAGTTCTGCCATGCGGGCGAGCGCCGGGTCGGTCGCCTGCCCGGCCTGAGCCGCGACCTCCTCTCCGGCAAAAACCAAGGAATTCAGCGGGGTTGCGAGCTCGTGCGCCAGGGCAGCAAAGGCGCGGCCGGGAGCGGCCCAAGCCTGCGCCTGCAAGGCCTCGGCGCGCCGTCGGGCGAGCACGAGCGCGACCCAGCTTGCCGCGGCCGCCAGGACCGCCAGCGCGGTCACGGAAGCCGCGTTCGCGACGAGCGCCGGGTCCGGACGGGCGCCCACGAGCGGCAGCGGCTCGGCGCGGGCGAGCACCACCGCCGCCCCCAGCACTACCAAGGCCGTCTCCAACACGACGCGGCGCGTCGCGACGACGCCCGCAATCACCACCGGAAGCACCAGCAGCGGAGAAAACGGATTCTCGAGACCGCCGGCGAACCAGAGCAATCCGGCTCCGAGCGCCGCGTCGGCGAGGATCTGCGACTCCACCGTGGCGACGGTGCGCGCGGCCTCGCGGCGCAGCGCCGCCGACCAGAGGAGGTTCGCGAGGACGCCGGCACCGAGCAGGCCGGCGATCGGTCCCGCACGCAGCCCGGGCAGCACGACGTGCGCGCCGGCCACGGCCAGCGCCAGCACCGCGAGGATCGCCCAGCGCTGCGTCACGAGCCAGCGCGCCGGGGCATCGGCGTCGGTCAGGGCGTCGAGCGCCGCGCGGGCCCAGCCCTCCAGCCCGCCGCCGCGCACTGCGATGTCCGCGCGGGCGGGCGCCAGTCCGGCCGCCGTCGCGCCGTCCTGCCGACCGCTGGCCGCAAGGAACCCCGTTCCCACGAACCACCTCGTCGTTGCGTCCGCTAACGGGCAGAGCGCGCGCACGCCAGGGAAGCGGAAGGCGGCCGATCGTGGAGCGGTCAACGGTGCGGAAAGTCGGGAGGTTCCCGGACGCACGCTCGCCCGGTCCCCAGGCGGCACGGCCCGGCGCGCGGCCGGTGGGCGGTTCCGGGACCGCCGCAGCCAAAACGTTGACCGGCGGCCCGGGCCCCGGTACCGTTCGGCCGCGAACTCAGCCGCTAGCGGGAGGCGAGCCCTGCTTTTCACCGACGGATGGCGATTGCTGGCGGCCCCCGCTCTGGCGCTCATCGTGGCGCTGCCGGCCGGAGCCGCGCCCGCACGCCGATCCATTGCGGTGCTCGCCCCGGCCGGCGGCGCCGGGTTCGACGCGGGCACCATCGAGATCATCGAGGAGCTCATCGTGGGCGCCCTGGAAGGCGGCGGGCGCTTCAAGGCCATCAGCCGCAGCGACGTGAACGCACTGCTCGGGCACGAGCGCCAGAAGCTCGCGCTGGGCTGCCAGGAGGACGCCGCCTGCATCGCCGAGATTGCGGGCGCGCTCGGGGCGGACTTCCTTGCCTCGCCGGGCATCGCGCGCATGGGACCGTCGATCATCACCACGCTGAAGATCATCGACGTACACGCGGCGGCCGTCATGGTGCGCGTGCAGCGCACGATCAAGTCCGACGCGGACCTCCCCGACGGCATCCGGGCGCTCGTGGAAGAGGCCGGAAAAGCCTTCGACGCGAAAGCCGCCGCGGCCCCGGTCGTCGCGGCGGCGGCAGCCAAGGACGGGGGAGCGTCCGCGAAGCCCGCCCTCGCGGCGCCCGCTCCGGCTGCGCCCGCGGGCGCGATCGCGGCGGTTGCGGATCCGGCGGTTCCGCCGGTCGATCCGTCGCCGGGGACGCTGCGCCGGCGGGTGATGCGGATCGCGCCGTGGGCGGCCGCGGGCGTCGTGGCGGTGGCCGCGGGCGCGGGCGGCTGGTTCGGATACTCTGCCGTCGAGGCCGGACGGCGCCTCGCGCTGGCACCGGACGTCGACGCGCTGCAGAGGGCGAAGGCGGACGCGGCCTTCGGGGCCACGGCCGCCAACGTCTCGTTCGGCGTCGCAGGCGCGGCGGCCGTCGCCGGCGGAGTGCTCTGGTGGCTCGGCCGCGGGCGGCCGGCAGGCAGCGGGGGGTTCGTCGTGGAAGCGGAATTCTAAGGCTGGAAGTTCTGCGGGAGCGGTCATGCGTGTTCTTACGGTCGCTGCGGTTCCGGTGCTGGCCTCGTGCGTGCTGGAGATCGGCGAGTCGCGGGTGCCGGGCGAGGGACTGGTCGTGGACGGCGGCACGTTCGGCGTGAATACGGAGAAAGTGCCGCTGATTCCGGCGTGTCCGCCGGGCACCTTCGTGCAGCGCACGGCGACGGGATGGGACTGCGTGGCGGCGACGGTCTACGCCGCGGGGCGGGGCATCGTGCTGGACGGCGGCACGATCTCCGCGGACCTGGGGCGAGGGCCGGACCAGGCGGCGCCGGGCGACCACGCGCACCCGGAGTACCGGGGCGCGGACGCGCGGGTGCAGTGGAGCGAAATCGACGTGGACGCGGGCACGCCGTGGCCGGGGACGGTGGGCTGGGATCAGGTTTCGGGGGCGCCGACAGCGTTTCCGGCGATCACTCACCGGCACGGGCTCGAGGAAATCGACCTGGACGCGGGCACGCCGTGGCCGGGAACGGTCGGATGGGCGCAGGTGATCGACACCCCTCTTGCCTATCCGGCGGCAGCGCACCGGCATGACGCGTCGGAACTCGACGTGGACGCGGGGACACCATGGGCGGGGACGATCGACTTCGACCGGGTGCTGGGGACGACGACTACGGTTTGGCCGGGCGAGGTTGCCTGGTCCTCGATGACGGGAGCCTCTTCGGCGACGTGGCCGGGGAGCGTGGATTGGGGAAGCGTGGCGGGAGCACCGGCGTTTGCCGCGGCGGTGCACGGCCACCCGTTCGACGAGATATCGGTCGATGCTGGGACGCCCTGGCCCGGGACGCTTCCCTGGGGTTCGCTGACCGGGGTGGAAGCCTCGACGGCATGGCCGGGGACGGTAGATTTCGGGAAGGTGACAGGCATTGGCAGCACCGTCTGGCCGGGCAAGGTGGGCAATACGAACTGGAGCGGCGGGGCATTGTCGATTGCAAACGGCGGGACGGGTGCCACCGATGCGGTTGGAGCGAGGACTGCGCTCGGTTTGGGAAGCCTGGCGTTGCGCGGAACCGTGAACGACTCGGACTGGACCGGAACGGAGCTTTCCGTCGCGAACGGCGGCACGGGCGCGACGGAGGCGGCGGGAGCGCGCACAAACTTCGGCCTGGGAGCGATCGCGACGCTCGACACGGTCGGCAACGGGGATTGGGACGGCGGGCCGCTGTCGGTGGCGAACGGCGGGACCGGCGCGTCGGACGCCGCGACGGCACGCTCCAACCTGGGATTGGGGTACCTTGCACTCTTCGGGTCGATCGACAACTCGATGTGGGACGCCGGCGGCAGCCCCTTGTCGCTGAACCACGGAGGCACCGGGGCGACGACTCAGGCTGGCGCGCGAGGCAACCTAGGATTGGGAAGCCTGGCCGTACTCAGCTCGGTGAACGACGGCAACTGGAGCGGCGCGGCCTTGTCGATATTGAATGGAGGGACTGGAGCGACAGACCTGTCGACGGCGAGGACGAACCTCGGGCTGGGCACGCTTTCGACGCTGAGCGCGGTCAACGATTCGAACTGGAGCGGTTCTGCGCTGACCGTCGCGAACGGCGGCACAGGGGCGACGACGACGGCCGGCGCGAGGGCTGGAATCGGCGCGGCGGCGAGCGGGCCGAATGCTGACATCACGAGCCTGACGGGGCTCACGACGCCGCTCGCGGTGACTGCGGGCGGCACGGGTGCGAACGAAGCAGCCGCCGCGCGTGTCAATCTTGGGCTCAAGGGGCTGGCGATTCTGGACACCGTGAACAACACGAACTGGAGCGGAGCGGCGCTGGACCTGGCCAATGGCGGAACGGGGGCGACCGACAAGCCGAGCGCACGGGCGAATCTCGAACTGAAAGCGCTGGCGCTTCTCGACACGGTGAACAACTCACAGTGGAGCGGGGCGCAACTGACGGTGCAGAACGGCGGCACCGGGGCGACGACGATGGCCGGCGCGCGGGCGAATCTCGAGCTGAAGGCGCTGGCGCTCCTCGACACGGTGAACAATGGCAACTGGAGCGGGGCGCAGTTGCAGGTGGCGAACGGCGGCACCGGAGCTACCACGATGGCCGGCGCGCGGGCCGGAATCGGCGCGGCAGCGAGCGGGGCGAACTCGGATATCACGAGCCTGTCGGGGATGACGACGGCGCTGTCGCTGGGCCAAGGCGGTACCGGGGCGACGGATGCCGCGAATGCACGCGCGAACCTGGGGCTCGGGAACTTGCCGGTCGGGGCGACGTTCAACTGCGGGCTCGCGGTTGCCGGTGCAGGGACCATCGTTAAGATCATGCAAGCAGACGGCGTGTCCGATCCAACGCCGACCGCGCCATGTCTGATCGGGGCGCGGGGCGCGAACAGCGGTTCTTCCGTTACGCTTGGAGTCACCGCTTCGGTTTCGGTTTCAGCGAGCGAGCTCGCCCGGCACTCGTTCGGAATCACCGCAGCGAACGATTGGCCGAATGATTTGCCTCTCTTCGTCGGTTTGGTCGGAAACGGGACGAATTGGTACTTCACTTTATCCCGGACACCAATTAGGACGACCTTGTCAAAGATCAGCTTGACGCCGGAGTCCATAACGATCGACTATGATGGGCTCTGCGGGAACGGCGGTGCGCGGCAGTGCAATGACCAAGCATCGGCATATTTCTTCCCAACAACTGGCGATCCAGACATAATGACGTGGAAGAATCGGCCGGTCGTTCAGATTGGTTGGTTCGTTGCGTCGTGGTCGGGCGGGTGGATCTTTGGCACGACTGCCGGCTCGGGCTTCAACCAAGACTATGATGGCGTGACGTTCGCATTCCCCGTAGGCCAAATGGGTGCAGATCCCGGCCGCCACTGGCACGGCGACGCTTGCGGCACCGGCGCCAAGACCCGCTTCGGGTATCCGAGCATGACCGAGGCGGTCAGCTACACCATCGATCGGAGCGGCACGGCGCACGTTTGGGGAAGCTATCTCAATGGGCAGATACTGAGCGGATCCGGCGTGTCCGGCTGCCTTCTCGCCTTCAACCTGCCATTTCGGACGACCACGACCGGAGCTTACGAGAACGGCAGCGCCGTGTTCGGCGTGGGCGGGCAGCAGTACCTCGGGGTGCCCTCGGTGCCATGCAACGGTCGTTCCTGGGCATTCGTGCTTGCGACGGGAGCGACGGCCTACGTGGCCGACACAACAATGACGCCGGGAACCAGCAACTGGATGCAACTCAAGATCGACGTGCGGACATTCTGAGCATCGTCGCAGGGTAGGATTGTCGGCTTGCCCAGTGGCAAGCGGTGGCACGGATGGTGTCGGTGACCAAGCGACCTGACGAGCGCCGGCTTCCCCGTGCCTGCTTTTGCCGCGCCGCGTCACATTTCCCCGCCACCGCTCGCCCTTTCCACTGTTTTCCCTCTTGCACTGCGGGCAGCCGCCCGCTAGGGTGCGCGGCTTCGGGAAGCGGACGCTCCGTCCCAGCCCGAGCAGCATCGCCGCCCGGGGCGGCAGAGAAAACCGCGTCACAGCCGCACCGGTCGTCCGGTGCGAACAGTGGGAGCAGAGCATGCGCGTGGCAAAGCCCTGTCGGTTGCCGGTTCCGATGATTCTCCTCGCCGCCGCCTGCGGCTCGCAAGGCGTGGCTCCGTCGGTCCGCGTGGCCGACGAGGCGCCGGGCGACAACTGCCCGCGCGGCGGCAGCAAGATCATCGTGACCCCGGCCAGCGGCACCGCGACCACGTCCTACGTCTGCAACGGCGCGTCGTCGATGGTCACCGTCGCCGACGAACCGGCCGGCGACAACTGCACCTACGGCGGCAAGGTCATCGTCACCACCGTGCCGGGCAGCACCCCCGAGAAGGTCTACGTCTGCAACGGCCTGAATCCCGTGCTGACGCAGGAGCTGCCCGGTGGCAACTGCACCAACGGCGGAGTCAAAGCGCAAGTCGGCAACGGCGCGCCCATCTACGTCTGCGACGGTCAGGACGTGACCGCGGAGGCGGAGCCGCCGGGCACGCACTGCGCCGGCGGCGGAGTCGCCCTGCGGCTGGGCGGCGAAGGACCGTTCTACATCTGCCAAGGCAATCCCGGCGAAAACGCGGTCGTCGCCGCCGAGGCCGCCGGCACGAACTGCCCGGCGGGAGGAATCTCGGTCAAGGTCGGCAACGGGTCGCCTTCATATGTCTGCAGCGGGGAAAGCGCATCGGTCACCGTGGAGGCGCCGGGTACCAACTGCTCGACCGGAGGCATCGGCGTGAGAGTCGGATCGGGCGCTCCGACGTTCGTGTGCAACGGCTTGAACGCCTCGGTGATCGCCGAACTCGCGGGCACCAACTGCACCGGAGGAGGCGTCAAGGTTCAAGTGGGCGGCGCGACGCCTGCCTACGTGTGCAACGGCGCCAATGGACAGAGCGTGGCGATCTCGAACGAGCCGGCGGGGACTCATTGCGACCGCGGTGGAGTAAAGCTGCAAGGAGCCTGGGGCGAGCCGACCTACGTGTGCGACGGGGCCGACGGGCTCGACGCGACGGTCACGTTCGAGCCGGCAGGCCCCAACTGCGTCGCGGGCGGAGTGAAGATGCAGGTGGGCAGTGGCGAGGCAACTTACGTGTGCCATGGAACCAATGGACTGGATGCCTCGGTGACGCCCGAGGGCGCCGGAGCGAACTGCTTGGGAGGGGGAGTCAAGGTGCAGGTCGGGTCCGATGCCGCGTCGTACGTGTGCAACGGAGCGAATGCCACGGTGACGCCCGAGTCAGTCGGCACGAATTGCGTCGCGGGCGGCATCCGGGTGCAGGTCGGAAATGGAACGGCGGCATACGTGTGCAACGGCACGAGCGGGCTCAGTCCGACCGTCAACTCGGAAGGCGCCGGCGCCAATTGTGCGGCCGGCGGCATCAAGGTGCAGGTCGGCACCGGAACGCCTGCGTTCGTCTGCAACGGGCAAAGCGCGTCCGTGACGCCGGAACCGGAAGGAACCCACTGCCCTGCCGGCGGCGTGAAAGTGCAAGTGGGTTCGCAGGCCGGGACATACGTGTGTAACGGGGAGAGCGCGACCGTCACGGCGCTCGACACGGGGGATGAGAACTGCCCCAATGGCGGGGTGGAAGTCCGCGTCGGGAGCAGCGAACCCACCTACGTATGCAACGGCGCAGACGGACCGACCGGGCCGACAGGGCCGACGGGGCCGGCTGGCGCGACC
>Ga0172369_10002852_pt1 | contig 23257 bp, 21 predicted proteins | sample LakKiv25m_FD_114539 | JGI IMG/M metagenome (GOLD analysis project Ga0172369, IMG submission 114539) | Freshwater microbial communities from Kabuno Bay, South-Kivu, Congo - kab_022012_11.25m | ecosystem: Environmental > Aquatic > Freshwater > Lake | place: Democratic Republic of the Congo...
AAGGAGTCTATTTATTTAGTTCTTCGTATCTCTCGAACTGAGGAATCATCATATCTGCTAGAAGTCCGCTAACTTGTCTCGCCACGTTTCTTTTTATTTGTCCTGTTATTGAGTGATCATGGATGAATGGGAGGTCGTGGCGATCTCTTAGTGATGGATTTGCTCTTAGTAATAATTCTATGACTGCTCCCCACATTATGTAGTGAAGAGGAAATGTTAATTGTTGTGCTGGAATTCTTCGTAATACGTTTACTATTCCTTCATCTCTTACTGACTGTATTATATTTAAAGGATGTGGTTGTCTAAGGTCGTGAACTCCTGTGTCTGCGAGATAAATTTTCCCTTTTTCTAAAATTTGGATTCTGTCTGTTGATCCTGTGTATGGTTTTGCCGCATCTCCTTCTATAAATTTGTCATCTTCTGCTACAAGTACGTTTCTCATTTGTCCCGGTACTCCATCTAGACCGAGATTAATTAAAGCTCTAACACTTTCTTGAGTTGCAGGAATTCTGTTGTGAATTAATTGTAGTATGTTTTTTATTGCTCCTTCTATGTTGTCTGTAAGGGCTGCAAATCCTAGCGGATCCATTCCAAATTTATCTTTTTTGAAAATCCTTTCTGCTTGTTTCCCAAGTTGAATGATTTGTTCTTGAATGAAAGGATCTTTTAATTGAGGCCATCTCAAAGTTAATTCTTCATATCCATCTAATCGTGGAAACATTTGGGCTTCATCTGGAGTCATTGGTATATCTTTTGCTTTGCCTTTTATTAATGTTTCGGGGCTTCTTTTTCTAATGATTGTCGGATTTATTAGTATTGCTGATGGTAGTCTTCGTACGTGTTCTCTTTCTAGAGCTTTGTCGCTTGCCAACATAAAATCCTCGCCTTGTGTTTGCCATTGGCCTGTTACAGGAGCAGCAACTTTTATTACATGCAGGCCATCTGTTGTTTGGTATACACGGTGTTCTCCGCCCATTCCTATGGCATCTTCTTCTACTTCTACTGTGTAATTTTCTAAAGTGTTCGCTTTCATGGATTTTTTTAATTGGAGGTGGATTCTAAATCTTTTTTGCATTTTAGTCAAATAGTGGTATCTTTGTCTGGCTTAATTTTTAATATGTTAATTTTATGGTACTTCTAGAGTCATTGAATTTGCCTATGGGGGAAGGTGCTAAAGATTTTGATTTGCTTGGTTGTGATGGGAAAAAATACACTTTGGAATCTTTCAAAGATGCAAAGATGTTGGTTGTTATTTTTATGTGTAATCACTGTCCTTATGTGCAGGCTGTATGGAGTAGATTTGTGGCTTTGCAGGATAAGTACAAAGAGAAAGGAGTTCAGTTTATTGGAATAAATCCAAACAAAAATCCAGAGTACCCGGAAGAGACTATCGATATGATGGCTGAATATTATTCAAAATATGGAATGAATTTCCCTTATTTGATAGATGAAACTCAAGAAGTTGCGAAAGAGTATAAAGCGCAGTGTACTCCTGATATTTATGTTTTTGATGAGGAAAGAAAATTGGTTTATCATGGACGACTTGATGATAATTGGAAGGATGAAAGTGCTGTAACGAGTAGAGATTTGGATGAGGCTATATCTGCTGTTTTTGGTGGTAGAAATGTTCCAGAAGTTCAGCATCCTTCAATGGGGTGTTCTATAAAGTGGCAAAAGTAGATATGTGAGCTGAAATATCTTTGACTTAATGCCTTTTAATTTAGGTGTTTTTCTGGTATAATTACTAGAACAAAATAAAAATAAAAACATGAAGTTCCGTTTTGGGTTAGTTGTAAGAAATAGCTTAATTGTGCCGCTTGTGATTATGTCTGTAGTTACTCAGACAGTTTTTGCTGAGAATGTTGTTGTGGATAGTTCTGGAGATGCTGTAGATAATTGTGCTCCCGGTCATAATACTGGGTCTTGTACCTTGAGAACTGCTTTGATTTATGCGGCGGCTGGAGCTGAATCTGCTTATAATATTACTTTTGATCCTAATGTCGCTCAGATTGATTTAGCTGGAGCTATTGCTCCGGACAATAACAATCCTGCTAAGTCTATAACTGTAGATGGTTCTTTTGGGAGAGCTTTAGATCCTGTTATTTTGAATGGAGGGTCTATTAATGCTTCTCCAATTATTGGAACTATGGCTACAAATTATAATATTACTTTAAGAGGATTGAAGGTCGATGGTACTTCTGGGACTGCGCAGCAGGGTATCAAATTTGAAAGTTCGGATAATCTTCATTTGGAGAACAACTATGTTATTAATGTTCCTGGTGATGCTGTCAGTCTTGGCAATATTCAAAATTCCGAAGTTTCTGGTAATAATATTGGGATGAATGAAGACTATTTCCCTCTTCAGCCTAATACTGGAAATGGTATAAGCCTTTATGGCATAAACGGAGCTACTTCTAATGTTTCTATTACTTCTAACAATATTGGAGGTGACGCTGGTAGTGGAATTTTGTTAGATGGATCGATTAATGCAACTTTAAGTAATATTGAAGTCGCTAATAATCTTATTGGAACTTATGCAGGATTTGATTGGGGAAATGGAATTGGAATAACTGTAGGACATTCGAATGAGGCTGATGCTTTTAGCATTAATGGATTAAATATTAATCATAACTTAATATCTTATAACGATGGTGATGGTATTAAAATTTACCAAAATGTAGGGGGTGGAATATTTAGTGGGGTTGTTATTGATGCAAATTTTATAGGGACTCCTGATAATGGGTTACTTACTCCATATCCAAATAATGGAAATGGAATAAATATTGAAGGTAACAGAAGTGCCAATGGTGGTGATTTGACAATTAGTGGTAATACAATTAGCGGAAATAGTTCTAATGGTATCAATGTTGGAGCTGGAGTTTTGGGATTATCTATTTATGGAAATAAAATAGGAGTGAATGGAGAAGGTGTTACTGCGATGGGAAATAGCATGAATGGAATCAGTCTTTATTCTCCTGGAGAAGGAGATACTATCCAAATTGGAGATCCTCTTCACTCTCCAAATATTATTTCTGGTAATGGAGGAGATGGGGTTGAAATCAATCAAGGTGGTACTGGTATAATTAAAATTCAAAATAATCATATTGGTACAGACATTACTGGGCTTCAGTCTTTGTCTCAGGTGGGAGGTGCTCCTCTTGCGAATAATTCTAATGCTATAGATGCGAATATCCCACAGCAAGTTTGTTGTCAGTTGGATAATGGTCAGGGAGGTCCAGAGGTTATAAGTGGGTATACTTTGATAGTTGGTGGGGATGGAGAAGGGCAATCTGACGCTAATGAAGGGAATATTATAGTAAATGGAAATTCTCATGGAACTACTGGAGTAGGAGTTTATGGGACACTATCTTCTTTAAGAATTGCAGGTAATATGATTGGAGTTTTGGGTGACGGAGTGACCATCGATGGAAATAGAAATGGAATTGAAACTGGGAATTGGTCTACAAAAATTGCTGACGGTATTTATATCTTCAATAATGTATTTGGAGGTAGTTATCGTACGGCAATGGATTTACATGTTGCTGATCCTACTCCTTTGGATCTTCCTATAGAAATTAAAGGTAATTATATTGGAATAGCGCAGGATGGAATGACTAATCTTCATAGTGGAGGTCCAGAGATCGAGGCTGGGGCTATTACTTTTGGTGGGGCGAACAATCTGTATCTTCCTCAGTGTAGTGATCCTGATTATGTTGATACTGATTTTTCATGTATTGGAGATGGAAATATAGTTTCATATATCTATCATTTAGTGAATCTAGAAGATCCTCAAAATGGGGCAGCTCCTATTACATTTTCTGGAGGAACTAGAACAGTCGCAGCGTATGTATATGGAAATATTTTTGGATTGGCTAGAAATCCTATTACTGGAATTTATAGTGTAAATGCTGGTAATGAGAATACTGACATTTCTCTTGGAGGTGGAGATCCTCAGGGGGGATTGCCAAAAATTCACACTATCGTTATTGGTGCGGCTCCTCAAAATGGAGAGCAGCCTTCTCAACGAAGAAATGTTATTTCAGGTGGTTATGATTCCGGAGGGGTTGAAGCAAAGGTAATAGTTGGTACTATGTGTAATTCTTTGGCTCAAGAGGGTGATGAAAATTATTGTCTTAGTTCTGATCATAGAGCTCATGTTACTATTGTAAATAATTATGTTGGTACTGATTTTTCAGGAAATGCTATCGATGATGGAGGAGTTGATGGTGGCGATGGAATTTTGATAGCTGGTGGAGATGATATAAATATTGGATGGAGTGGAGGAGATAGTTTTAATGAACAAGAAAGAAATGTAATTAGTGGGAGGTATGGAACTGGAATAACTGGAATTGCCAATTTGGGAATGGGTGGATCTCCTGTGGGAGTAATGCGTATTTTAGGAAATTATATAGGACTCAATGCGGCTGGTACTACGGCTGTTCCAAATGGTACTGGTATTAATATTGTTGGTGGTACTGTTTATATAGGATATACTGGCCCATCTGGAGTAGGAAGTAATCCCGCTACGCCTATTTATGGGAAAAATGTAATTAGTGGAAATGATACTATTGGAATATCTGTTAAATCATATATTTGGAATGGGGAGCCTGTTTCTTTTTCTAATTATGTTTTAAGAATTGTTGGTAATTATATTGGTACTAATGCAGCTGGTACTGCTGGAATTCCAAATGGTTCGTCGATTCTTTTACAAGATCCTGTAGACATTGATGTTGCAGGAATTTTCATTTCTGATCTTTATAATCAAGCAACAGATATTGTTATTGGAGGAACTAATGTAATGGATAGAAATGTTATTTCTGGTAACTATGGGGCTGGAATAATGCTTGCTGGGGTAAATGGGGTACAAGTTCTTGGTAATTATATTGGGTTAAATGCTAATGGAGATGCGGCTATTCCTAATTTACCTTATGGTGCTGAATTGATTGCATTTTTTGAAGGTTTATTTGGTCCATGTCCATATGTTGGTACTGGTGTGAGTGTTGTTGATTGGGGATATGATACCATAGATGGTTTGCTACAGTCTTCTATTGCGAATGTTATTATTCAAAATAATTATATTTCCGGAAATCATTCAGATGGAATTTTGGCATTGCATGGTCCTAATACTGGAGAGGCTGCCCAATTCGGAACTGTTATTGGTGGACTTGGTCAAAATTGGAGTGATGGATATATCAAAGATAATGTTTTTGGATTTGCAGCTAATGGGATAACTCCTATCTCTAATGGTGGATATGGGTTACATGTTGTAGATACTCTTGGAGAAACAAATATTACCGGATTAATGATTGGAGGATCTAATAATAGTTTTGAGACTGGAACTAATTATGGAATGTATCTTGAGGAAATTGCTTCTGATGCACTTTTTGGGGGATATGATTATTTGAGTGCACATAATGATTTTAGTAATAATCTTCTTGGATGGATGGCTATAGTGAATGGAGTCACTTTTCATAATGAAACTGATCCTGAAGGTCCAGTCTGCGGAAACTCTGTAGTAGAAGATGGGGAACAATGTGATGATGGAAATGCAGTTAGTGGAGACTCCTGTAGTGCAACATGCCAAACTGAAGGAGGAGGAGTTGTGATAGTAGTGCCACCAGTAGTAATCCCACCGCCACCACCAGAAATAACATGTCCAACAGGATACACAATGCAAGGAAACTCCTGTGTGAAAAATCAAATAGTATGTTCAACAGGATTCACACAACAAGGAGAACAATGTATCCCAATCACATGCCCAGTAGGTCAAAGACTTTCAGGTAACTACTGTATCCCAGTAGTGAGCTGCCAAGCTGGATATACTTTGCAAGGAGGACAATGCGTACAAACAGAAGTGAAGAAAGAAATAAAAAAGGAAACTCTTCCAGCAGGAATAGAAAACAATACAATCACAACAAGTACCGGAACAGCAAACGTAGGAACAGTTGTAGTTCCAACTGAAACAGCTAAATCCAGAACAGATTGTACATCTCTCCTAGGATCAGCAGACTCAAATGGTAACTCTATCCCAGATTGTCTCGAACCAACAACGATTATAGAAACTCAAATAGATAAACCATCAAAAGAAGCAGCAGATGAATTAGTGTTCGGATTAACTGGATCTGAACCAACACTACCAACAATCGTAAACCTTGATGGAAAAGTTGTAGATCAAAGACCATTAGTTCTAGTCACATACAAACCTAACAAAGAAGTATCTCTGCTATTGGAAGAAGCAGAAACAGGAAAGAAACTTGTAGTGAAAAATGAACTTCAAAGTGACCCAGTCACAGGAAAATCATCATTTGAAAAAGTAACAGTAGTTGAAGAAGTTAAAACTAAATACACAGACAAAGAAGTAGAAATAGGAAAGACAACAATAGATAAAGAATACAAAGGACAAATATCTATAGAAAATCCACTTCCAGTAGGAAAGTATTACGCATATCTAATCGACAAGGATGGAGTAAAAGGAAACAAAGTAATGTTCGAAGTCGCAAAGACAGATATGGGAATCAAAGACCTAAAAGTCGTTGAAGATAAATACGACATTAATCCAAAAGTTCAACCATTAGTTAAGTCTGTTCTTTCTGTAATAGAGAAAACTGATAATTCCGGTCGATTCATTGCAGAAGAGTATCAATCTTACAAAGAATCACAAAACAAAGATCGAAAGTATAGAATTCTTGCAAGACTTGATTCAAAAGATAAGGCAAAAAAGATTGTATATTTCACATACAAGAGTGTGATCTATTCATCAGTTGCACTATCTGACGTTAGTGACCAAGGAGAAACAATCAATGTTCCAGTTCCTGAATATATTCCTAGAAATGAAAAACATACATTAACCATGTATGTCTCTGACTTGAACAAGACAAAAATATCCAGCAAGAAGAGTATTCAATTTAGAATGTATTAATTGCTTATGTTATGGAACTCGCCATTAGTAGTGATATAATTTTGTCATGCAAAAGGAATATAAATTTGGACGTCAGTTGTATAAATTGAATCTTCGCTCTGAGGCTGATGAGTCTGTGTTTCGTGAAATTTTTTTGGATAGAGATTATATGGTTTTGGATGACATTATTGGTGAATCTTCTGATGCTATTCTGGATATAGGGGCTCATATTGGTCTTTTTTCGATGTATGCACGGGGAATAAATGATAATGTAAAAATATTTGCTTATGAGCCTGCGCCTGATAATTTTTCTGTTATGAAAGAGCATTTTAAAGAAAATCATATTGATGGAGTATTTGTGAAAAATGTTGCTGTTACCGGAAAAGATGGAGATGCTGTTTTACTTTTGAGTGAAGATTCTCATAACCATTCTATCCTAAGATTTTTTCAAAATGTAACGAAGGAGGTGAAAGTTCAGACCTCCAGTATGGCAAGGATTTTCGATAGGGATTTGTCTAGGCAGGGGATAAATAGATGTGATTTGGTAAAGATGGATTGTGAAGGTGCTGAGTTTGAGATTTTGCCATCTATTGGCCCGGAAGTGTTTAAGAAAATTGGGTCTTTTTACATCGAATATCATGAATATTTACCTGAAAATAAACGGACAGATTTAGTAAAAATTCTTCAAAGTAATGGGTTCAAAACTAGAGTTGTGGAGTCTAGATACGACAAAAAATTCGGTTTTATTTTGGCGTATAGATAGACTTTATTTTGCTATAAATGCTGTTGCGCCAAGCCATGCTAGATTGAAGATTGAGCGCATGGATTTTGCGAAAGTAGAGCTTTCGATTAGGATTGCCATTGGTTCTTTTGGGTCTAGTGAAAATACGGCTACTTTATTTTCGTAGATTGATATCTCATTTTCAAAGAAGAATTCAGCTTTATTTACAAGTAGCATTTCTACTAAACTCTTGTCGTAGTTTTTTGGATAAAATTTATCTATTAAGTCTACTCCTTCGCCTGTGGCAGGGGATAAATATCTGGTTTTTATTTTCTTTTGAATTTTTCTTTTACAGAAATCACGGAAGAATTCTGGAAATAAATCTCCTAGGCTTTTTATGTTTGTGTAGCCAAGAATTTCCTTTTCTTTTGAGGAGATTACGTCTTCGAAGATTGTCTTTATTCCTTCGATTCCTTCATAGAAACGAATTTTTGGTTTGAATGTTAGGGTATTGGAAATTGAGAGAAGTTGTGGTACTAGATTTTTTGCTCTTTCTAGGCGTTCTTCTGAAGATTTTATTAACTTTTCTGGGTTTTCTGCGTTGAACCAAAGCACTTTTCCTTTTGTGTATGATGAGATAAATCCTTTTTGGCTAAGATTGTTTAAGGTGTGATAACAGGTTGCTCGGTTTATTTTGGATTTTCTGGCGATATTGCTGGCGAATGAACCCCCTAATTCTAGAATTGAAACGTATACCTTTGATTCTTCTTGAGTTAGGCCTAAATTTATCAATTCGTTAACTAATTCCATGTATTGGTTTGTTGTTCGAAATTTTCAACAGTTTCTGTTTCTTTATTATTATATCTTGAGCTTGAGCCAAAATCAAGACAAAAATGTGGATATATTTTGTTCAAAGATGTCGACAGGGTCTTGACTTTTTTCGCTTTTTTTGGCATGATCTGTCACTAGAATTTAATATAAATATTATATGGAAAAAGTTTGTAAACAATGTTCTTCAAAGTTCATGGTTACAGATGATGATCTTAAATTTTATGACAAGATTTCTTTAACTATTGTTGGAGAAAAATTATCTATTCCTGCTCCTGATTTCTGTACTCAGTGTAGGCAGCAGCAGATACTTGCTCTTCGAAATGAGATGGCTTTGTATCATAGGAAATGTGATTTGTGTAATGCCAGTATTATTTCGATGTTTCCTGGCGTGAGCCGAGTAAAAGTTTATTGTAAAAAATGTTGGTGGGGAGACAAATGGAATCCACTTGATTATGGAAAGGACTTTGATTTTTCTAGACCGTTTTTTGAGCAGTTCAATGAACTTATAGAAACTGTCCCTTTTGGACATTTGATTATTGGTGGGGAAGTGGAGAATTGTGATTACACTAACTATCTGATGACTAGTAAAAACTGCTACTTGATCTCAAGTAGTGACTATGATGAAGATTGTTATTATTCGACTTATATATTCAGATCAAAGAACTGTTTTGATTGTTTGTTTGTGAATGATTCGGAGCTTCTTTGCCAGTGTATAGATTCGAATAATTGTTATTCTTCTGCGTTTCTTCAGGATTGTCAGAATGTTTCGAATTCTTACTTTTGTTATGACTGTAAATCTTGTCAGAATTGTATTGGGTGTGTTGGGCTTCGAAATAAGAAGTATCACATTATGGATGAAAAATATTCTCAGGAAGAATTTGAAAAAAAGAAGGCTGAGTTTTTCAAGGAGAATAAAAACTTTGATGTTTTGAGAAAACAGTTCAATGAGTTTAGACTTAAATTCCCTCATAAATTTGCTGAAATTGAAGGGTGCGCAAATTCTGATGGAGATAGATTAAGTAACTGTAAAAATGCTCATAATTGTTTCGATTTAATTGAAGCACAGGATTGTAAAAATGTTGCACTTGGTCTTAAAGCAAAAGACTGTAGTGACTGTATAGGAGTTCCAAATAGTGAGCTTTGTTATCTTGCCACAGCATCTCCGGAAGATTATGCGATCCATTTTTCGGCTGTCACTTGGCCAAAATCTACATATCTTCAATATTGTATGTTTTGCAGAATGAGCAATAACTGTTTTGGGTGTGTGTCATTGTACAAGAATCAATATTGTATTTTGAATAAGCAATATACAAAGGAACAATATGAAGAACTTTTGCCGAAGATTATTGAACATATGAAAAAAACTGGTGAATATGGCAATTTCTTTCCGATGGAAATTTCTCCTTTTGCCTATAATGAAACCGCTGCAAATGATCATTTTCCAATGATGAAAGAGGAAGTAATTAAGAAAGGATTACGATGGCATGAAGATGAAAGCGAAAAAATGTATAAGGGGCCAAATGTGGAAATTCCAGAGACTATTTCCGATGCGTCTGAGGATATTTGTAAGAAAATTCTAATTTGTGAAATGACAGGCAAACCATATAAAATTATTCCTCAAGAGTTTCATTTTTATAAAAAAATGAGTTTGCCCCTACCGAAAAGATGTCCTGATCAAAGGCATAAAGATCGTATGTCTCTGCGAAATCCTAGGAAACTTTGGGATAGAAAATGTCAGAAATGCGGGATTGATATTAAAACTAGTTATTCTCCCGAAAGACCGGAAATTGTATACTGTGAGAAATGTTATTTAGAACAAGCTTACTAACATAGATTAGATTCCTGCTTCCGCAGGAATGACATAGGGTCGCAGGAATGACATAGGGTCGCAGGAATGACATAGGGTCGCAGGAATGACATAGGGTCGCAGGAATGACAATAATCAAATATATATGAAAAAAAATTGTAAACAGTGCGGGGTTGAGTTTGAAGTTTTACCTGAAGATAAAGAGTTTTACGCTAGATGTTCTGTGAAAATAGGAGGCCAAACTTTTGATATGCCTGAGCCAAAATTATGTTTTTCGTGCAGACATCAAAAGAGACTTTCTTTTCGAAATGAGATGTCTCTATATCATCGCAAGTGTGATAAAACTGGCAAACAAATCATATCAATGTATTCTCCAGATAAACCTTATGTAGTTTATGATCAGGAAGTGTGGTGGGGAGATGACTGGGATCCATTTGAATACTCTCGAGATTTTGATTTTAATAGACCGTTTTTTGAGCAGTTTGCTGAGTTGCAAAAGGTTGTTCCTAGAATGAGCTTAAATAATATACAAGCCGATAATAGTGAATACTGCAATTTGGCTTTTTCTAATAAGAATTGCTACTTGATTTTTACGGCTGATTACAATGAAAATTGTGCTTATTTGAGATTTGCAGTAAAAGATTTTCAGTGTTTTGATTGTGACAGAACCGATAATTCCAGTGAGTGTTATGAGGGCATGGAATTGGATGGATGTATGAGATGTTTTTATGTATATAAGGCAAAAAACTGTAGTGGTCTTACAATGTGTTACAACATGATGAGCTGTCACGACTGTATTGGTTGTGCAAATTTAGTTAATAAAAGAAATTGTATTTTTAATGAACAATATTCTAGGGAGGAATATGAAACTAAAAAGAAGGAGTTGAATCTTTCCACTTATTCCGGACTTTTGGCATTGAAGAATAAGTATGATGAATTTTTAAAGAAACAGGTTAGAAAGTATTTGGATGTTTTGAATTGTGACAATTGTTTAGGGGATCATTTGAGAGATTGTAAGAATGCTTATCTTTGTTACGACTCTCAAACGCTTGAGGATTGCAAGTATATGATTAGTTGTGCTGGTCCAAAGAATTGTTATGATTGGGATTTTTATGGAGGAACTGGAAGTATTGGATGTCATGAAATGGTAAGTAGTGCTTATGATATGGTGAATTGTCATTTCTGTGCGAATTCGTGGACTGGAAATAGTGATTTATATTATTCAGAACTATGTTTGAGTAGTCAGAATTTGTTTGGGTGTATAGGAATGAGACATAAGAAGTATTGTATTTTAAATAAACAATATACGAAGGAAGAATATGAACAGATGGTTGGGCGAATTATTGAACATATGCAGAAAACAGGCGAGTGGGGTGAATTTTTTCCGATGAATCTTTCTCCTTTTGCATACAATGAAACTATTGCTTTTGAATATTTCCCTTTGAATAAGGAAGAAGTTTATCAAAAGGGATGGACGTGGTATGAAGATGAAAGTGAGAAAATGTACAAAGGTCCTAAATATGATATTCCTGATGATATTAAAGATGTGAAAGATGATATCTGTAAGGAAATTTTGACCTGTGAAGAAACCACTAAACCTTACAAAATTATTCCACAGGAACTTTCGTTTTTGAAAAAGGTTGGACTTCCTATTCCAAGACTTATGCCTAAACAGAGATATCTAAATAGAATGGCGATGCGAAATCCACTAGGGTTATTCCAAAGGAGTTGTACTAAATGTGGAGCTGAAATGTATTCAAGTTATTCGGCTGATAGAGAGGAGCCTGTTTATTGTGAAAAGTGTTATCTGGAGGCTGTATTCTAAATTTAGAGGGGTTGACTCTTCATGTTTATTTAGGGTAGATTGCTCTTCCAGTTTTTAATTAAAGAATTATGACTGATGGAGGAGTTGAAAAAGTTGAGACTAACCCATATTTAAAACCTGAATATCTTTTGGATTGTACCGAAGAAGATCTTACTAGATCTGAAATTTGTCGTTTAGTTGCAACTATTCCTGATTCTCAAGAGTATTATCCAGGATGTAAAGAATATACTGTAACTCCTAATGATGGACGCACAATAGCGATGTTGGTTGTTAGTCCTGATACTGGAAAAGTGTATCTAAAGTCTAGATATGGAGATGCGAGAGATGTTCCATATAAAGCCAGAGTTATGGCTGAAATTTTGTGGGCTATTGCAGATTAATTGAAATATTATTGAGAGAAGTGCTGTTTTTAAGCTTTTGCCAGTTTGACAAAATAAGGTTTATTGCTTTAAGATAAGCCTCCTTAAATCAAATTATGATGGGTGATGCCGTTGAGGTTCTTGAGACTAATCCTTATTTGACCTCTGAATACTTATTGAATTTTACTTCTGAAGACTTACAGGCTTCTGGAATTGCTTCTGTTACAAAGGTTATTCCTGACTCTGATGTGTATTATCCTGGATGTACTGAATATGCTATTTCTACTTCTGGTATGGTTATTGCTGCTGTTGTCATAAGTCCTGAAACTGGAAAAGTTTATCTAAAATCTAGATATGGAGATCGTAGAGATAAGACATATTCGTTATCTGTTGCTGCTGCAATAAGAGCTGGACTTGCTAAGAATAAAAAACCTTAATTATTTTTTTCTAATTAAACTTTGGGTTGTAGTATATCGCGAATACGATATAGAAGATTATTGTAATTAATATTAATACTGCTGTAATTATTTTTGCTATTTTGATTGGTTTTTTTCTGAACCAGTCTAAAATACTGTTTTTTTGATTTAGCCATTCAGCCACGCTAATTCCTATTAATAGCCATAATAATCCCAGTAAATATCCTCCAACTACATCACTCATAAAGTGAACTCCTAGGTAAAGTCTGCTTAATCCAATTGCTATTATTATTGTTACTCCTAGAGCCAGAAAATTGATTTTATTTTTCCAATCTTTTACATGTCTGACCAAGTAATATGTTATGAATCCGTAGAATGCCATTGCGATTGTGGCGTGGCCAGAAGGAAATGAGAATGTATTTTCTTGGTATACCGCTATTCCTGATGGGCGAGGTCTGTGAATAAGAAGTTTTCCCAAAACATCAAATAGCATACTTCCACTTATTGCCACTAAGAATCCTAAAATGTCCTTTCGTTTTTTGAATAGAACTAGAATTAGAGTTGTAATTAAAAGTTCGAATAATATTATTTCCCATTTTCCTAAAAGCGTTATCCATAGGAATGTTTTTACTAATCTTTGATCTCTATATAGGTAAAGGAAGTTTGCAATTTTATTATCTGTATGAATTACGGAAGACGATGTTATTACATCTTCGACTACTCCTATAAACAAGAAGAATGTGTAAACTATCGCGAAGAATAGCAGAGTTAGAGGTAGTCCCATGAATGTTTTTTTCTTGAATCTTCTTTTTAAAAATCTGAAAACGGCTGGATGATGTTCGATTATTTTTTTTACAAATGTAGTATTCTCGATTTTTTCAGATACGTAGTTCCATATAGATTTAAAATAAGAGAAAAGAAGTTTTCCTTGTTTTATTAAAAAGTTTTTGAAAAAGTATATTGCCATCAATAGTATCGCCACTATTGTAAGTACTACTCCAATTCTTTTTGACCATTTTTCTATTAACCTGAATGCATTTCCAAAGAAATATCCTAAAAGTGCATATACTAATATCCACGCAAATGCACTTACTACATTCCAGAACTGAAATCTTCTGTGGCTCATCTTGAAAACGCCTGCTCCTACTGGAATAAAGGCACGTAATGGTCCTGAAAATCTTCCAAATAAAACACTTTTACCTCCATGATTATCGAAGAAAGTTTTTGCTTTTTTCATGTGGGCATGTCCATCTTTTCCGAAAACGTTAATTCCTTTTCTTCCTATATAATAACTTATTGCGTCTCCTATAATCGCTCCAGCTGCGAAGAAAAGTATACATAATGGTAAACTCATATATCCTCTTGCCGATGCAAATCCTAGAAATATGCCTAAAAATGATCCTGGTATGAACAGTCCTACAAATGGTAAAGCTTCAAGTATTGCCAGGACAAATACTATCCAATAGCCTAATGAACCGAATTCGGTTATGCGTGGTAGGAATGTGTCTATAAAACCCATAAAGTATTATTTTGAGGCTGCTAATCTTTATTTTATATATTATAAAAATAAAATGGAAGGGGTTTATTAGCTTGACAGGTTTCAGACTATTGTTGTCAAACTTAGCTAATGGGTATTGATTTTTAGAAAAATATCGTTATTCTACTCTGCGAATTTTTCATATTAGGAATATATCCTATATATGCTATTTGTTGTATCTGAAATTATTTAAATTATATTTTTAACAATAAAAACATGGACAAGAATTTATTTGTCGCTCTAACTATCGCACTAGGTGCTGCAATGCCAGCATTCGCAATCGGTAAGTTAGCTTCAGCTGCTCTAGAAGCTATGGGAAGAAATCCAGAAGCAGCAGGTGCTATCCAAACAGCTATGATTTTGGCTATCGCTTTCTGTGAGGCTATCGCTATTTATGCGCTTGTAGTTGCTCTTGTTATTAAGTTTGTATAAGACATTTAATCCATATATAAATGGAAATCATATCGACATTAGGTTTTGACCTAAAATTGTTGCTTGCACAGGTAGTTAATTTTGTCTTACTTCTTATTATATTAAGAGTTGTTGTATATAAGCCAATCTTGAATCTTTTGGACAATAGAAAAAAGATGATTGAAAAGACCGTTGAGGATAGCAAAAAGATGGAAGAACGTTTGGAGAAACTGGAAGAAGATAGAAAGACAGTTTTATCCGATGCTTCTAAAAAGGCTATGGAAATTATTGAAACCTCTAAGAAAGAGGCGGAAGAAGAACGTAATCAATCATTAATTAAGGCTAAGAAAGAAATCGCTCAGTTAGCTGAGAGATATCGTGGACAATTGTCTGAAGAAAAAGAACAAATGTTACATGAACTAAAGAAAGAGGTTGCTGAACTAGTTATGATGGGTAGTGCAAAAATCATTCAAAGAGAGTTCTCTAAGGATGATCAGCACAGACTTGAAGAGGTTATTAAGGACGAACTAAAATCTGTAAAGCATAAGAAATAATTAAATTTAGATGAAAGTATCTATCCGAAAATATGCGGAAGCATTAACCCATTCTTTGAAAGAAAAAAATGGTAGTGCTTCTGATCAGAAAATCCAAGACTTGCTTGGACTTCTTCGAAGAAGAAAAAAAGGTAGGTATATTAAGCGTTTTTATGATGTTTTCAAAAAGGTTTGGCAGGAGAGTAACAATCAAGTTTCTGCTCGTGTTATCCTGCCATATCAACCTGACGATAAAGAACTTAGTGCACTAGAGGCGTCTTTGAGTGCAGAAATGGGAAAAACGGTAATGCTAGAAGTTACTGTTGATGAAAGTGTTTTAGGTGGAATGAGGCTTGAGTTTGGAGACTATATTATTGATGGGACTGTATTAAAGAATCTGGAGTTAATGGGTAATAAACTTAAAAATTCTTAAAACAATTTTTACAAATATTTAAACCAAGTTGTTATGGAAGTTAAAGATCAAATTTTAGAATCACTTAAAAAGCAAATTGAAAACTTTAAAGTTGGTGCCATGGTTGAAGAGATGGGCCACGTTCTCGAAGTGGGAGACGGTGTTGCCCGTGTAACCGGTCTTTCAAAAGTTGCATACCAAGAAATGGTGCAATTTGAGAACGGAGAAATGGGTGTTGCTCTCAATCTTGAGGAGGACAACGTAGGTATAATCATTCTCGGTAGCGATAAGGGTATTAAAGAAGGTCATGAAGTAAAAGCTACTGGAAAGATTTTGTCTATTCCTGTTGGAGAACAATTAATTGGACGTGTAATTAGTCCACTTGGAGAACCATGTGATGGTAAAGGAGAAATAAAGACTGGAAAATTCTATCCAATTGAAAAGATTGCTCCTCGTGTTATCAAGAGAAAAGGTGTTAATTCTCCTGTACAAACTGGAATTAAATCTATTGATGCGATGATTCCAATTGGTCGTGGTCAACGTGAGCTTATCATTGGTGATCGTCAGGTTGGAAAAACAGCTGTAGCTATCGATACAATCGTAAATCAGAAAGGTGAAGATATGATCTGTATCTATGTAGCTATTGGTCAAAAAGATTCAAAAGTTGCGAAAATCGTAGCTGATTTAGAGAAACATGGAGCTATGGATTATACAATAGTAGTGAAGACTTCTGCTTCAGATCCAGCTGCGCTTACTTATCTTTCTCCATTTTCTGGATGTGCCGTAGGTGAGTATTTCTTGGATCTTGGAAAGGATGTTCTTGTTATCTATGATGATCTTACAAGACATGCTTGGTCTTATCGTGAAATTTCATTACTACTTCGTCGTCCATCTGGTCGTGAAGCTTATCCTGGAGATATTTTCTATCTTCACTCAAGACTTCTTGAGAGAGCTTGTAAACTAGATGTTAAATATGGTGGAGGTTCACTTACAGCTCTTCCAATTATCGAAACTCAAGCTGGTGACGTATCAGCTTATATTCCTACAAATGTAATTTCTATTACTGATGGACAGATTTATCTTGAGTCAGACTTGTTCTACAAAGGTATTCGTCCTGCGCTTAATGTAGGTATCTCTGTTTCCCGTGTAGGTTCTGCTGCTCAAATCAAAGCCATGAAAAAGGTTGCTGGTAAATTGAAACTAGCGATGGCGCAATATAGAGAATTAGCTGTATTTGCTCAGTTTGGATCTGATCTTGATGAAGCAACTCTAAAACAACTTAATAAAGGTGATCGTTTAACTGAAATTTTGAAACAAGTTCAGTTTGCTGCTGTACCAGTAGAAAAACAGGTTGTTATTCTTTATGCAGGAATTAATGATTATCTTGAAAAAGTTCCTGTTACAGATGTGAAGGAATACGAATCAAAACTTTTCACTTATTTTGATGCAAAATATAACAAGTTCCTAAAAGAATTGAAGGAGAAGAAAGAATTAACTCCTGAATTGGAGGAGGAACTAAAGAAAGGATTAACAGAATTTAATAAAGAAATGAACCATGCCTAATTCAGGTAAAGAAATAAAGAGAAAGTTAAAGTCGATCAAGTCTACTCGTCAGATTACAAAGGCGATGGAATTGGTTGCTACTTCAAAAATGAAGAAAGCCGTGGATAACGCTGTTCGTTTGAGATCTTATGGATATCTTGGACTAAATATTCTTTCTAAGCTTTCAAAAAAACACACTCAGATTCATAAATTTTTCCAACAAGAAGAAGTAAAAGATATCTTGATGGTTGTATTTACAACAGACAAAGGACTTTGTGGTGGACTTAACGCTAACGTTTTCAAAAAAATAATGGCATCACAGAAGGTTATTTCTAATGAATATCCAAATGCTAAATGGCATTTCTTGGCTTCTGGAAAGAAAGGAGCTGAATTCTTAAAGAGAATGGGGAAGGATGTTGAGTTCTTTTTTCCAGCTTATTCTACCAATCCAAAATTTGTAGATATTTTTCCAATTAGCAAAATTGCTTTGAAAGGATTTTTGAAAGGAGAGTACCAAAAGGTTGTAGTTGTTTATCCTGATTTTATTTCTACACTGCTTCAAAAACCTGTTACGAAAAAACTTCTTCCTTTTAATATGGAGACTTTTGAAGGAATGCTTGAAGAATTGGGATCTAAGTTTAGCAAGATGGCAAAACCTGCAGAAAAGGATTTGGAATATAAACTTGAACCTTCTCAGGAATATATTATCGACAATATTATTCCTCAGCTTGTTGAAATGCAGTTGTATCAGGCTGTTATTGAAACTACTGCTTCTGAACATAGTGCGAGAATGGTTGCGATGCAGAGTGCGACAAAGGCTGCGGACGATTTAATGGCTGATTTAACCTTAACATATAATCAAGCAAGACAAGCTGCAATTACTGGTGAAATCGCCGAAATTGCTTCAAGCTCAATTGCTTTAAATTAAAATATTTACGATATAACCTAAAAGAATATGCCAGGAAAAGTTACACAAGTTATCGGAGCCGTAGTTGATTGCTCTTTTGAAGGACAAGATCTTCCAAAAATATATGATGCTTTGGAGGTTATGATAGGCAAAGATATGCTTACATTAGAAACTCAACAACATCTTGGAGGAAGCTCTGTTCGTTGCGTTGCCATGGGTGCTACCGATGGTTTACGTAGAAATGATGAAGTTATTAATACAGGTGCTCCTATTTCTGTTCCAGTTGGACGTGAAACATTGGGAAGAATGTGTGATGCACTTGGAAATCCTCTTGATGATAAAGAGGCTCCAAAAGCAAAGAAAAAATATCCTATTCATAGACCTGCTCCAAAATTTGAAGATCAGAACGTAGAAACTGAAATTTTGGAAACTGGTATCAAAGTTATCGATCTTATCTGTCCTATTGTAAAAGGAGGAAAGGTTGGTTTATTTGGAGGAGCTGGAGTAGGAAAAACTGTAATTATTCAAGAGCTTATTCGTAATATTGCTCAGGAACATGGAGGTTTCTCTGTTTTTGCCGGAGTAGGAGAAAGATCTCGTGAAGGTAATGATTTGTATTATGAAATGAAGGGATCAGGAGTTTTGGAGAAGACTTCACTAGTGTTTGGACAGATGAACGAGCCACCTGGAGTTCGTCAAAGAGTTGGTCTTACTGGTGTAACAATGGCTGAGTATTTCCGTGATGAAGAAGGACAAGATGTATTGCTTTTCATTGATAATATTTTCCGTTTCACACAGGCTGGTTCAGAGGTATCTGCGTTGCTTGGACGTATTCCTTCAGCTGTAGGTTACCAACCAACACTTGCTACTGAAATGGGTGCTCTTCAAGAGAGAATTACTTCTACAAAGAAAGGATCTATCACATCTATTCAGGCGGTTTACGTTCCTGCGGATGATCTTACAGATCCAGCTCCAGCTACTACATTTGGACACTTGGATTCTACTGTAGTTTTGAATAGAGCTTTGACTGAACTTGGTATTTATCCTGCTGTTGATCCTCTTGATTCTACTTCTACAATTTTGGCTCCACACGTAGTGGGAGATGAACATTATAATGTTGCTCGTGGAGTTCAAAAAGTTCTACAGAGATATAAAGATCTACAAGATATTATTGCGATTTTGGGTATGGAAGAGCTTTCTGAAGAAGATAAGCTTTCTGTACGTCGTGCTAGAAAGATTCAAAGATTCTTGTCTCAACCATTCTTCGTTGGTGAAATCTTTACAGGACAACCTGGAAAATATGTAACTTTGAAGGAGACTATTCGTGGATTTAAGGAGATTTTGGAAGGAAAGTGGGATGATTATGATGAAGGATTGTTCTATATGAAGGGTGGAATTGATGATGTGAAGGTTAAATAATTATGTAATAGATTTTCACTTTTATACTTTCGAGTATAAATGGGGGAATTACACACTTATATGAAAAATATTGAATTAAAAATAGTTACACCTGAAAAAGTTGTTTATGATGCTCAGGTTGAAAGCGTTTCTTTTCCTACTATGGAAGGCGAAATAACAATTTTACCTAACCATGTTCCGCTTATTTCTGCGCTTAAACCTGGAGAGTTAAAGATTAAAAAAGAAGGAAAAGAAGAATTTTTCCATGTAACGAAAGGTGTTGCTGAAGTTGATGGAAAGACAATTACATTACTTACTGATGCTGCTGAAAGAGCAGAAGATATTGATGAAAAACGTGCTGAAGAAGCTAGAAATAAGGCAAAAGAGCTTATGGCTAGTACAAGAACTGATGATGAAGGATATGCAGAAGCAGTTTCTCAAATGGAAAGAGCACTTTCTAGAATGCGTATCGCTAAGAAGAATAGAAGAGGAAGTAGAGTATCATTTGACAATTAGTCATGAATAAAACAGTCGATAAATCTAAAGATAATGCGAAGATGTGGTCCGCTTATGAGTTAGCAATGAATCTTGGGTTTATGATTGTTATCCCGATATTGTTGTTTGGGGTTGGAGGAGTCATGCTGGATAAATATTTAAATTCATTTCCAATATTTATCTTTGTAGGATTCATTCTAGCCATGGTTTCTGGACTAGGTATCGTTTATATCAAGACTAAAGACATAATTGTCCTTGGAAAGCCAAAAAAGGACTCAGACGCAGCGGTTTCTAAAAATATTAAGAATAAATAATAGTAAATATGGCAACTTTTGTACCACCAACATTGGCATCTGAAACTATCTTCCACATTGGAAGTTTTGAAGTTAGAAATACTTTGATTACTTCTGTGATGACTTTAGTTTTATTGGTAATAATAGGACTGTTTATAAGAAGGAAAAAATATGCAATGGTCCCTAGTGGTATTCAAAATGTAGCTGAAATGTTGATAGGTGGATTTTTTGACTTCTATAAAGGAATAGTAGGTGATCATGAGAGTACGAAAAAGTTTTTTCCTCTTGTGATGACTATATTTTTCTATGTGATTGTTTCAAACTGGATGGGTCTTCTTCCTGGATTTGGAAGTATTGGTCTTTGGGAAATGGAAGAAGGGCATCAGATTTTTGTTCCTATCTTTAGATCTACATATGCTGATGTGAATATGACTTTTGCTATAGCCCTTATTGCGGTTACTTCTATACAAATTTTTGGATTTTCTATACTTGGATTTAAGGGATATGCAGGAAAGTTCTTTGTAAATCCTTTGAAAAATCCAATTGGAGCTTTCGTTGGAATTTTGGAGCTTTTTTCTGAGTTCTCGAAAATGATTTCATTCTCCTTCCGTCTTTTTGGAAATATATTCGCTGGAGAAGTGTTACTTTTAGTTATTACTTTCTTGGTGCCATACGTGGTTCCACTTCCTTTCTATGGACTTGAACTATTTGTAGGGTTTATACAGGCGCTTGTGTTCTCGTTCTTGACGTTGGTTTTCCTAAAAATCGCTACAACTTCCCACCACTAAGCTTTTAAAAATTTTGTACTACTTCGTTGGCTGCGACATTTTTTTATCGCCGTACTTTTTAGTACGGCTCTTGCAAAAACGTCTTGTCTCCTCGTATTACAGAAATTTTAAAAAGCTTATACTTTTAAGTACAGCTCCTCTAAAATGCCTTGCTTCCTCGTATTACGACAATTTCTAGAAGTTTATATTTCTACGTACAGCTTTCTCCAAAAAATCTTTGCTTCTCGCATTGTACTAATTTTTCTAAATCCTGACTTTTCTCTACGGTTTCCTCTAAAATGCCTTGCTTCCTCGTATTACAGAAATTTCTAGAAGTTTTTACGTTTAATCCTGTGTCCTATTTGACATGGTTTCTGTGCTTGATGTATTATGTTGATACCTACACCCTAGGTATAGGTATCAATCCAAATAATTAATCAATTAAAAAATGAACCAAGATCGTACTAAAACATTAATCAGTTTCAAAAAGGCCAAAGGGCATATTGAAAAGATTATTAAAATGGTTGAAGGAGGGGAGTATTGTATCGACATTATGCAGCAGAATCTAGCTGTTATTGGCTTACTGAAGTCTGCACATCAAATGCTTATGGAAGGACATTTAAACTCATGTTTCAAGTCTGCAATGGAGACTGGAAGTCCAGCAAAGAAACAAAAAATGACTGAAGAAATTCTTCAGGTTTCAAAATTATTAAATAAATAATAAATATATGGATAAAGTAATTGTTCCTATTAAAGGCATGCACTGCAGATCTTGTGAGATCTTAGTTGAAGAAGAGCTAAAAACTATTCCAGAAATCAAAAATGCAATTGTTAGTTTCAAGAAAAATCAGGCTGAACTTTACTATAAAGGTTCACTTGATATGGCAAAGGTTGAAGGGGCTATTGAATCTGCTGGATACAATGTTGGACTGGATGAAAAGAAAGAATGGATTAGTAAGGACTTAAATGAATATGCAGATCTCGCTATCTCTATCTTGGTTCTTCTTGTTTTGTATATGGTTGCTCGACTTATTGGTCTTGGTAATTTGAGTGCTTCAAGTGCAGGAAATCCATCTGGATTGCTGGTTGTGCTTGGAGTTGGACTTACTGCTGGTTTTTCTACGTGTATGGCTTTGGTTGGTGGACTTATATTGGGAATTTCTGCAAGATATGGAGAAAAGAATCCTGAAGCTACTGCTATACAGAAATTTAGACCACATTTATTTTTCAATCTTGGAAGAATTTTATCTTATTTTATATTAGGAGGAGTTATAGGACTTATTGGCCAAGCATTTCAGTTTTCAGGAGTAACTCTTGGTTTACTCACGATCTTTGTTGGCTTAATAATGCTGTTTTTGGGGGTTAAGTTGATAGAGGTATTTCCTAGGTTTTCTAGTTCGGGATTTACTTTGCCGTCTGGAATTGCTAGATTTTTTGGAATAAGTGGACGAAAAGATAAGGAGTACAGTCATGTGAATTCGATGGTCGTTGGAGCGCTTACGTTTTTCTTACCATGTGGATTTACTCAAGCTATGCAGCTTTATGCTATGAGTACTGGTAGTTTTATTTCTGGTGCTCTTATTATGGGAGCTTTTGCTATTGGTACAGCTCCTGGACTTTTGAGCGTTGGAGGAATTACATCTTTGGTGAAAGGATGGTTTGCTAAAAAGTTTTTCAAATTTGTAGGATTGGTTGTGATAGCTTTGGCATTATTTAATATTTCTAATGGATATACTTTGACCGGTTGGCCTGTTCCTTCTTTCAAGTCTGATACTCAGGTTGTAGAAAATAATAACAATGAAGTTGAGGTTTCTGATGGAGTTCAGGTTGTGAAAATGACTCAGACTTCTTATGGATATGAGCCAAATCAATTTACAATAAAAAAAGGTGTGCCTGTGAAATGGATTATTACTTCGCAGGATGCAAATTCATGTGCTTCGAGTATTTATATGCCACAGATGGGAGTAAGGCAGTTTTTGAATCCTGGTGAAAATATAGTTGAGTTTACGCCTACAGATAGCGGAGAATTACGATTTAGTTGTTCGATGGGAATGTATAGAGGAGTTTTTAATGTTCAATAAAATTTAATCAAAATTTATATGCAA
>Ga0172369_10002862_pt1 | contig 23231 bp, 20 predicted proteins | sample LakKiv25m_FD_114539 | JGI IMG/M metagenome (GOLD analysis project Ga0172369, IMG submission 114539) | Freshwater microbial communities from Kabuno Bay, South-Kivu, Congo - kab_022012_11.25m | ecosystem: Environmental > Aquatic > Freshwater > Lake | place: Democratic Republic of the Congo...
GGCAGCAGGTCGCTTTCGCCCTGTTTCTCCAGCAGATCGTAGGGCGGCTGCAGCGTGGCGTAGTCGCCCAGCGCGCGAGCGCAGCGCAGTTGCTCGACGCTGAAATTGCTGACGCCATAACAACGGATCTTCCCCTGCGCCTTCAGCTTGTCCAGCGCCGCGGTGGTCTCCTCCAGCGGGGCCAGCGGGTCCCACGCATGGCACTGGTACAGGTCGATGTAGTCCATGCCCAGCCGTTGCAGGCTGGCCTCGCATTCGGCAATGAGGTAATCATGCGACAGGTCCGGATGCCGGCGGCCGTCCGGGTAGAAATGGTGATAGACCTTCGTCGCCACCACCACCTGCTCGCGGGGCAGCGGCGCGAGTGCTTTGCCCAGCACCGTTTCCGCCAGCCCGTCGCCGTAGGCGTCGGCGGTGTCATAGAAGTTGATATCGAGGTCGAACGCCCGCCGCATGGCGGCGATCAGTTCGTCCTCCGGCTGCTCGCCCCAGAAGCGTGGGGAAAGCTGCCAGGTGCCGAAGCAGACCGGACTGACGGACAGCCCGCTGCGTCCAAGGATAATTCTGTTAGCCATACGCTCGCTTTTCCTCCCCGTGGTGGTAATTCCTGTCGAATCTGTCAACCAACCGTTATTTTCCGCTATAATAAGGCTAATTATGATGATACGAGGAGAGTTATGACCGACCCGCCACAGCAGTTGCAGATGATCTGGCCTGCCTGCTTACTGGCTGCCCCGCCGGCGATAAACGTACCGGTCGGCTACCGGCTGCGCGGATTCACGGAAAATGATGTGGAGGATTATCTGAAACTGGCGCACGGCGCGGGCTTCACCCACTTTACGCCGGAGTCGGTGGCGGAATGGGCGATGAAAGTGCTGCCGGATGGATTTTTTCTCCTCGAGCATGAAGCGACCGGCGAGCTGGCCGCCACCGCCATGGCCACGCACAATCCCACGCCGCTGCACCCCAACGGCGGCGAGCTGGGCTGGGTGGCGGGCAGCGCCGCGCACGGCGGGCAGGGGCTGGGCATTGCCGTCTGCCTGGCGGTGATCAGGCGATACCAGCAGGCCGGTTATCATCGCATCTACCTGAAAACCGACGACTGGCGCCTGCCCGCGATCAAAACCTATCTCAACATGGGCTTCGAACCATTCCTCTTTCTGTGGGACATGCCGGAGCGGTGGCGGGCGCTATGCGAAACCCTCCACTGGCCATTCACCCCGGAGCAGTGGCCGTCAATCCACTACAGTATGCCGGAGCCGGTTGACGAGCGTCCGAATAACGGCTGACCGGCTTCAAATCAAGGTTAATGCCGAAGCGGCTATCTCACTTTTTCGCTTCGCAGCATTGTACCCCCGCCTTCGCCAGGATAGCCATCATCGGGCACCAGTTGGTAAACGCCGATTGCAGCAGGTTCAGCCCCACGAAGGCGGTGAACAGATACCAATATGGACTGTGGTAGTGCCCCAGCGCCACGCTGGCCAGGATAAACGCGCCGGCGATCAGGCGCAGTAAACGTTCGATATGCATGGTTTCCTCTTTCTCATTAACGCTCATCCGATTGGGGACAGTCCCTAATTCTTTCTAGACTGACTCAATCCGAATGGACGGATGCTATCGCTCAAAGGCCGGGACAGTCTCCTAAGAAGCCGGAAAATCGCCCAATGCCAGGTGCAGCGAGATCTCCGCCGCCTGGCGGTCAAGTTGGGCCAGCGCGTGCTGGGCGCGGGCGGCGGTCAGCGCCGTCTGCGCTACCAGTACGTCAGTAATTGTGCCCACCTGGTTCTGATAGCTCACCTGCGCCATGCGGTGAGCCTCCTCGGCGGTAGCGAGCGCGGCGGAAGTCGATTTCAGCCGCTCATCGGCGGCGCGCACGGTGAGCAGGCCGTTCGTTACCTGCATGGCGATGCCAAGCTTCAACGCCTCTTCCTTTGCCTGCAGCTCGTTAACCTGCGAAGCGATGTCTGCTTCCTTCGCCTTCGAGCTCCCGCCATCGAACAGCGACTGGCTGATGCCGATCCCCACCGACCAGTTGCCCATCTCCGGATAGGTGGACATGCGCTCGAAATCATACTGGGCTTGCAGTCCCACGCGCGGGTGGCGCTCGCCGCGCGCGGCGGCGGCCTGCGCCTGCAGCGCATTCTTATATGCCTGTAATTGCGCCATCTCCGGGCGCACCGCCAGCGCGCCGTCGATGGCTGCCCGATCATCGTCGGGCACAGCCAGCCCCGGCTCTTCCGGCTGCAGCGCGATCTCTGTCTCCATGGGCAGGTTCATGATGCGCTTCAAATTTGTCAGCGCCAGCCGCCGGCCGTTTTCCGCCTGCACCAGTTGCGCGCGAGCGGATTCCAACTCGGCGGTAGGGCGCAGCACGTCTACCTTTGCCACGATGCCCTGCCCCTGCAACGCCGTCGCCACTCTAACCGCTTCTTCCAACGCGGTTATCTGCGCTTCCATTACCCCTACCATCTGTCCGGCGCTCAACGCCTGGTAATAGGCGACCGCCGCCTCCGCGGCGCGCTCCTGCCGCTGGCGGGCATAGCTCTGCCCGGCGGCTTCCACCCCGAAGCGCGAGGCCTTGATCATGTTTTCGATCATTCCGCCGGTGTAAAGCGGCCATTGCGCGCCCACGTTGGCGAACGGATTGTCCGTCTTTCCGAACACGATAATTCCCATGCCGCCGATGGTGAAGGACGGCGCGTCCTCTAACTGCGTATAGCCGGCTTGCGCCGATACCGTTGGCCGCCTCTGCGCCTTCGCCTGCTCGACCTTGGTTTGCGCGGTCTCTACCCCCGCCCGCGCCGCCTTGATATCCGGATTCGCTTCCAGCGTCCGCGCGATCACCGCTTGCAAGTCGTAAGTCTGTGGTTCCTGCGCCAGCGCGGCGGTAAAGATCAATAAGCTGGAAATGGCAATGAGATATCGTGTCATCGTTGATTCCCTCCATTGGCCGGCGCCACCAGCACCGGCGTGCGGCCATAACGCAGCACCTGCTGCACCGTATTCGGCAAAAGTTGCATATCCAGAAACGGCTTCGGCTCCGAGCCCATCACGATCAGGTCGGCCTTCTCGTCGGCTGCCAGCCGCAGGATGCCTTCCGCCGGCTTGCCAGCCGGCAGCACCATGGTCCGCGCACCCTCCGGCGCGCAGTCGCAGAGCGCGGTGTGTGTTTCATCATGGTTGCGTCTATGCTCCGGCACGTGGGCGACGATCAGCTCCGCGCCGAAGGACTGCGCCAGCCCGGCAGCCATGTCGATCCCCCGCTGTCCGGTCGGCCCCAGGTTGGTCGGCGCCAGGATGCGGCGGACTTGCGGCGGAATTCCAGTATCATGCACCACCAGCACCGGCAGCCGTTGCATGCCCACCACTTCCTCCGCCACCGAGCCCAGCATCCACCGCTTCACCCCGTGGCGGCCGTGCGTGCCCATGATGACTAAATCCGCTGTTGCCGCGCGGGTGAGGATGTGCTGCACGGGGTTCCCCTCCGCCACCAATACCTCCCACTCCGAGCAGCACCCCAGCGTTTCGGCGATGAAGTTGTGCACCTCCGCGGTACGCGCCTCGCGGGTGGCCGCCGCCTGCTTTCGCAGGTCGGCAAGCTGATCCTCGGTGAATTCCAGCGGCGGCTCGAAAGACATGGCGTGTCCCACCGTCACTGTTCCACCGAGTGTCTGCTGCCAGAGCGCGGCCCACTGCAGCGCCAGCGCGGAATGCGGCGAGAAATCCACCGGGACCAGGATATGTTTCACGGAAAGAGCGCTCATGCCGTCACCTCCTCGGCTTCGTCATCATCGGGCAGCAACAGGCCCGCTTCATACTTCTTCTTGTTCAGCGCGTAGTAGATCACCGGCACTGCCAGCGGGCTGAAGATCACCGCCGCCAGCTCGCCCGCCATCAGCGCGATGGCCATCCCCTGGAAGATGGGGTCGGTCAGGATCACCGTGCCTGCCACCACCACCGCCAGCGCGGTCAGCAGGATGGGCCGGAAGCGCGTCGCCCCCGCGTCGATGCACGCCTCCACCAGCGGCATGCCCTCCTTCAACCGCAGCTCGATGTAATCGATGAGGATAATGGAGTTCCTCACTACGATCCCCGCCCCGGCGATGAAGCCGATCATCGAAGTGGCGGTGAAGAACGCCCCCATCAGCCAGTGCGCGCTAATGATGCCGATCAGCGACAGCGGGATCACCGCCATGATGCTGATGGGCGTTTTGAACGATTGGAACCAGCCGGTGACCAGCGCGTAGATGAGCAGCAGCACCACCGCGAAGGCGATGCCCAGGTCGCGGAACACCTCGTAGGTGATCTGCCACTCGCCGTCCCACTTCATGCTGTATTTCGCGGTCGAGAACGGCTGGTTCACCCATTCCTCGCCAAGCGAATACCCGGCCGGCAGGCGGATGTCATTCAGCGCCTTCCGCATCTTCAGGATGGCGTAGAGCGGGCTCTCCTCGCGCCCGGCCACGTCGGCTGTGACGTAAACCACCGGCTGCAGGTTCTTGTGGTAGATATTCCGCTCGTGCATCACATGCTTGACCGTCACCAGCTCGGACAGCGGGGCCAGGCGCCCGTCCGGCGCCTGCAGTTGAATCGACTCCAGGCTCTCCAGATTCGAGCGCATGGCCAGCGGGATGCGCAGCGTGATGTTGACCGGGTCCTCTTCCGTCGGCATGTGCGCCAGTCCGGCGGACGCTCCGTAGACGGCCATCGCCACCGTCTGCGCGATCTGCGCGCTGTCGATGCCGCTCAACGCCGCCTTCTCCTTGTCCACCTCGAAACGCACCTCCGGCATCTCATCCTCGATATAGGTGTCCACGTCCACCACGCCCTTCGTCTCTTTGAAGAGCTGCTGCACCTGCCGGGCGGCAGCGATTTGACCGTTGTAATTCGGACCGTAGACTTCAGCGACGATGGTGGACAGCACAGGCGGCCCGGGCGGCACTTCCGCTACCTGCACCACCACGCCGGCGCGCTCGGCGATCTCCTGCAGCCTCAGTCGCACGGATTTCGCAATTTCGTGACTCTGCCGCTTGCGTTCGCCTTTGCCGGTCAGGTTCACCTGGATATCGGCCACGTTGTTGCCGCGCCGGATGTAATAGTGACGCACCAGTCCGTTGAAGTTGAACGGCGCCGAAGTGCCCGCGTAGACCTGGTAGTCGGTCACCTCGGGGATAGCGCCCAGGTAAGCGGCCATCTCCTCCGTCACTGCGCGCGTCTGCTCCAGCGTGAAGCTCTCCGGCGCGTTGATCATCACCTGGAACTCGCGCTTGTTGTCGAAGGGCAGGATCTTCATGATCACCCCCTTCGTCGGGATGAGCAGGAAAGTCAACGCCAGCAGCAATCCCAGACTGGTCAGAAAGATGACCCGCTTCTTGCCGTTTTCCAGCAGTGGCCGCGCCATACGCTCATACAGGCGGCGCATCGGCCCGTGCTTCGTACTGTGCTCCTCGTCACCCTCGTGCTTTTTCTCCAGATCACCCTTCAGCAGCTTATACGCCGCCCACGGGCTGACCATGAAGGCGATGAACATGGAGAAGATCATTGCCGCGCTGGCGCCCACCGGGATCGGCTTCATATACGGCCCCATCAGTCCCTGCACGAAGGCCATCGGCATGATAGACGCGATCACTGCCACCGTGGCCAGGATGGTGGGATTGCCTACCTCGTCCACCGCCTCCACCGCCACGCGGACGGGCGACCGCCCCTTGTTCTGCGGCAGCCGGTAGTGCCTGGCAATGTTCTCCACGATGACGATGGCGTCGTCCACCAGGATGCCGATGGAGAAGACCAGCGCGAACAGCGTCACCCGGTTCAGCGTGTAGCGATACAGGAAGAAGACCAGCATGGTCAGCGCCAGCGTCACCGGTACCGCCAGCCCCACCACGATCGACTCGCGCCAGCCCAGCGCGATGGCGATGAGGATGACCACCGAGATCACCGCGATGAGCATGTGCATGAGCAGCTCATTCGACTTCTCCGTCGCGCTCTCGCCGTAGTTGCGGGTGACGGTGATATGTGCGTCGTCAGGCAACTGCGTCCGCTGCAGCTCCTCCACCTTCTGCAGCACTGCATGCGCCACGTTGATGGCGTTGGCGCCCTTGTGCTTGGCGACGGAGATGGTCACCGCGTTGTATTCCGTGCTCGGCGCGAAGGTTTTCGTATCGATGCCCACTGATTTCCCGCGCGGGCCGACGCCAAGCGTCACGTATTGGTTCGGATCTTCCGGACCGTCGGTGACGTCGGCCACGTCGCGCAGGTAGACCGGGTGCCCGCCGAAGGCGCCGATCACCAGCGACTTCACGTCCTCCGCGCTGCCCAGGAAGTTGCCGGTCTTCACGTAGATCTCGGTATTGTTATTGGAAATGGTGCCCGCGTCGAGCTGCTGGTTCGCCGCCTGCAGTTGCTGATACACATAGCCGGGTGACAGGTGATACCCCGCCAGCCGGATGGGGTCCAGATCCACGCGGATTTGTCGCTGCTGCCCGCCGATGAGAGTGGTCTCCGAGACGTCGCGCACCTGCTTGATGTTGTCGGAGAGCACCTGCGCCGCCAACCGCTTTAACTCCATCGGCGAATACTTGTCGCTCCACAGCGTCAGCGCCAGGATCGGCACATCGTAGATCGAGCGCAGCTTCACCATCGGCGCCGTTGCGCCCGGCGGCAGCACGGGATTGGCGTTCAGCTTGTGGTACAGCTTGACCAGGCTGTCTTCTTCCTTCTCATTCACGTAGAAGCGCGCGATGAGCATCGCCTGACCGGGCATGGAGGTAGAATAGATGTATTCGACGCCTTTCACTTCCCACAGCAGCTTCTCCAGCGGCTTCACCACGCGGGATTCCACTTCCTTCGCCGACGCGCCAGGATAGCCGACCATGATGTCCACCATCGGCACCACGATCTGCGGCTCCTCCTCGCGCGGCAGCGCTAGCGTGGCCATCAACCCGGCAATCACCGCTGCGGCGACGATAATCGGCGTCAACTTGTTTCTGATGAATCGCTCGGCCAGCTTGCCGGCCAGACCCAAAGGTTTATTCATATAATTACCTCAACACCGTCCGGGACTGTCCCGGCCTACGGTAACCAGTGCCAGTTTTCACGTTTAACGCTCGGAAGAGGAACCTTAGGGACTGTTCCTGTCGAACAGCGCCGTTCCCGTTCAACGACGGGGACAGTCCCTACTTCGATTTCACCATTTACCTGTTATCATCACCATCGCGTGCTTACAATGGGCCGGGACAGTCCCTTACCGGTCCGCTACCTGCACCACCGCGCCATCCCGCACCTGTCCGGAATTGGCCACCAGCACGCGCTGGCCCATCTGCAACCCACTCAGAATCTGCACGACTTCGCCGTATTCCTTGCCCAGCTTGACCAGGATGAAGCGCGCCTTGTTCTCGTCATCGACGGTATATACGCCGGAAAGGCCGTTCCGCTCCATCACCGCCTCCCGGCTCACCACCAGCCGCTTCTCCTGCCCGGTGGTCACCGACATCCGGCCGAACACACCGGAGGCCAATCGGTTTACTTTCGGCAGATTAACCTTCACCGTAAAGGTGCGCGAGGCGGGATCGGCGGAAGGGATGACCTGCGCCACCTTCGCCGTGACCGTCTTCCCCAGTGAATCCAGCTTAACCGGCGCCTGCGCGCCGGGCCTGATTCCGGCCACCGCCGTCTCCGGCACGCTGCCGACCAGTTGATAGAGCGAATCGTCCTCGATGGTCAGCACCGGCATCTGCGGCATGGCCATGTTGCCGGGGTCCGCCTTGCGCGCGGTGATCACGCCGTTGAAAGGCGCGTAAATAACGGCGTAGCTCTGCATCGCCTGCGCGCCATCCAGCCCGGCCTTCGCCTGCGCGATGCCGGCCTGCGCCCGCTTCACATCCTCCGCGCTCACCTTATCCCGCGCCTGAGCGGCGATCGCCGCGCGCAGCCCCTGCTCGGCCTGGCTCACCGCCTCCTCCGCAGTTTTGATGTCCTCCCAGCGACCGCCCTGGTGAGCCATCGCCGCCTCGCTTTTCGCTTGCTCGTAAGCGGCGCGCGCCTGCTCAACCTGCTTTTCGGCCATAATAACTTCCTGCGTGCGCGCCCCTTCCCGCACCATGCTGGCCTGCTCCTTCGCGATGACGACGCCGGCGTTGGCCTGATTCACCGCCGCCTGCGCCTGCCGCACCCCCTGCTTCGCTTGTTCGAGCTGCAGGGTAGCGTAATCGAGTTTTTGCCGGGGCACGATCTCCTGGTCGAAAAGGTTTTTAACACGGTCGTAATCAGCCTGTACCGTTTTCAGCGCCGCCTGCGCGGAGGCCAGCCCGGCTTCCGCCTGCGTCACCCCGTTATCAGCTATAATCACCGCCTGCTCAGCCTGCTGCTTCTGCTGCCCGCGCGCGCCTTCCTTCGCCAGGCTCAGGTTCGCCTCCGCCTGCTCGACGGCCGCCTTTACGCGCTGCACCATTTGATCGGCCTGCGCCACCTGCTCAGGCCGCGGGCCCTGTTTCGCCTTCGCCAGTTGCGCCTTTGCCTGTTCGACCGCCGCCTGTGCCTGCTGCACCTGCACGGCGGACTGCGTGCGCTGCATCTCCAGCCCCGCCAGCGCCTGCTCGCGAGACGCCCGGGCGTTCTGCACCGCCGCCTGCGCCTGGCTCACGCCGGCCGCCAGGTCCTTTGCCTCCAGGCGAATCAGCGGCTGCCCCTTGCGCACGTGGTCGCCCTCGCGCACGTAGACGGCGGCGATGCGCCCCATGATCTTCGGCGCGATATCCGCCCGCTGAATGGCCTGCACGGTGCCGGGCGCCTCCACCACGATGGGGAATGTGCGCTCCTCCAGCGCCGCCACCGAGGTCTCTATCGCGCCCACCGTCGCCGCCCGCTCCGGCGGCGCCGCATACGACTCCTCTTTCCGACAGCCGGATATGCCCACGACCGCCGCCAGCCCGATCACAACCGCCAGCGCGGTCAGCGATGATACCGTCTTCCGCAACATGCGAATTCCCTCCCCAGCTTTCCGATTTCACCAGCGGGACAGTGGACGACCCGCTTCACATATCATTATATAACTATATTCTTATACTTGCAAGCCCCATTTAAACATTATTTACGAATTTTTACATGAAGCAGTGGGTTTGTCCGGTGGGCGAAGGTAGCAACATTGGTACAAAGGGAGCAAGTAACGGACACATTGCAGAAAAAATAAGCAAGGCGATCACGTTACAAATCGGACCGACCGGCCTGATGCAAGCGGAGCAAGGCAGTTAGCTTTAACTTTTAAGCAGATCGAGATCGGCCTCTTCCCGTGCCTGCAGGCTCCGGCAGACCAGGTCGCTCAGCGCCGCCACCGTTGGGTCGCCGATATGGTACAGCATATTCGTTCCGCTGCGGCGGCGCGCCACCAGGCCGCTGCCAGCCAGCAGGTTGAGCTGGTGCGATATGTTGGCCTGGTTTGCCCCCATCGCCTCGACCAGCTCTCCCACCGTCCGCTCGCCATCCATCAGCAGTTGCAGGATGTGCAGCCGTGTCGGCTCCGACAGCAGTTTGAAACGGTTGGCTACCAGTTCCAACAACTGCTCGGACATCATACTTGATTCGGTTATGTTCTCCATGATAGCTCAATATATTACCATTTTATTATATAGATATACATGTAGTGTATATTTTCGCGAAGAAGATGTATGGCTCAAGGGGCAGTTGGCATGTCAATCGTCCGCTATTTCGTCTCATGCCGCGCGCTTACGAATCGGCAGCCCGATCATCGCGCGAGCTTCGTCCGGAGATGCGATGCTGCGGCCTGCTGCCGCGGCCAATACCGCCAATCGCTCGATCAATGACGCGTTCGTCGCCAACAGCGTCTTCTCTTCATCATAATAAATGTTATCCTCCAGTCCGACGCGCGCGTGGCCACCCATGGCGATGGCCAGCGCATTGACGCGGAACTGGCAGCGCCCGATGCCGGCGGCAGCCCAGGTGATGCCGGACGGAAGGGCGTTCACCATCATCGCCAGGTTCAGCGCCGTCGCGTTGATGGTTCCCGGCGAGCCCAGCAGCAGGTTGCAGTAGCCGGGCGTCTGCAAAATGCCGCGCTCGATGAGGAAACCGATCTGCTCAACCATCCCCAGCTCGAAGCATTCCAGCTCCGGCATAATTCCCCGCTCGCGCATGGAGAGCGCCAGCGATTTGATAGTCCGCGGCTCGGTTACCGACGCCTGGCGGGCAAAATTTAACGAGCCCAGCGTGAGCGACGCCATTTCAGACCGCGGCCCGCCGGCATCCAGCACGTCCGCGCGCTCCTCGAAGCGGTGGAATACCCGCCCGCTGGTGGAGACGCAGAGGATCAGCTCCGGACAGACGGCACGGACGGCGGCGAGGATCTCCTCATAGCGCTCGCGGCGATATGTCGGCTTGCCGGCTTCATCGCGCGCGTGCAGGTGAACGATGGCGGCGCCGGCATCCCGGCAGCGACGCGCGTCGGCGGCAATTTCCTCGGGCGTGACGGGGAGATGCGGCGTGTCCGCCTTGGTCGGCACCATGCCGGTCAGCGCGGCATTGATAATTAATTTATCGGTCAATTATTTCCCCTCGATATTTTCCTCGACAATGCGCGCCGGAACGCCCAGCGCCAGCACGCGGTCCGGCAAGTCTTTCGTCACCACCGCGCCGGCGCCAATCACGCAGCCCTCACCAATGGTCACCCGGTCGCGCACGATGGCGCCCATGCCGATATAGGTGCGCGGGCCGATGGTTACCAGTCCGGCGATATTGGCGCCCGGCTGCAGGCTGCAATACTCGCCGATGCGCGTGTGATGGCCGATCAGCACGCCGCGATTGACGAATACCTGGTTGTCGAGCGCCGTTTGCGTCGAAATACTTACAAACGGGCTGATGATGCAGCCCTCGCCCACCCGCGCCCGGGCGGAAATGCGCGCGGTGGGATGCCGCAGCGTGGCGAAGAGAGCGCCCAGCGCCCGTACCTGCTCGATGTATTGCCGGCGATGCGTGGTCGAGATGCCGCAGACCGCGCGCACATCCGGGCCCAGGGTGGGAAGATCATCGACCCACCACACCGGCAGGCCTTCCAGGCGTTCCCGGCAGCGCTCCGGTTCCTGGTTTTCGATGAAACCGATCACTTGGTAATCGGGTATCTCCGAGACCAGGTCCAAAAGCTCCTCCGCCAGCCAGCGCGTGCCGAGGATGACCAGTGGCGTTGTCATTTCAGCAATCCCTCCCAGGTAGACTCCATCCTAAATCCATTTCCGAAGACCGCGAAGCATGGCGTAACCTCCGCAGCGCAAAAATCCAAGGTAAACGCGCCAGGTCAGCGGATCGAACGCAAACGCGGCGGAAAGCGAGCGCCGCACCGCCGGGATTTCTTCGCGGGAAGACATTTGCGTCCAGGCATACCGGCAATAAAGGTGCGCGAGGCGGCGATGCAGGGTGGGCAGTAAATCCGGACGCTCCCGCGCTGCCCAGCCGCGCGCTTTTTCAAGCGCCATGATGCCGCCACGGCGCATCCGCAGCAGTTGTTTTGATTGTTGCCCGGCAGAGTACCGGTACAGGACGCGCGATGCGGCATCGGCATGAAATGCCGTTACTCGCGCCAGACGGATCCATAAATCCCAGTCCGCGGCGCAAATGATGGCGTCGTCAAATCCGCCGACCGCCTCCAATGCCGAACGGCGGATCAACGGCAGGGAGGGCGTGCGGATCATGTTTCGGGCAAGTAACTGCTTCAAGTGATCTTTCGCCATGCGGGGAGGCGGCGTCTGGTTGATCCGCGGCTTCAATGTCTCGTCTACTTTGGTATAGTGACAGAAGGTCAGGCCGATCTCCGGATGGGCGTCCAGGATAGCCACCTGTGTCGCCAGCTTCTCCGGCGTCCAGATGTCGTCCATGTCCAGAAATGCGAGATAACGCCCGCGCGAGGCGCGAAAACCGTCATTGCGTGGAATGGATGCCCGGCCGCTGTTTTCCGCGCGCACTATCAGCAGCGCGGCGGGAGGAAGCCGATATTGCCGTACAGTCTCCTCCCCGGAACAATCATCGACGACGATGATCTCATAATCGGTGAAAGTCTGCCTCATGACGCCGGCAACCGCCTGGTTGACGAAATCAGCATGCCGGTAGGCCGGAATGATGACGGAAACCACCGGAATTGTATCAGCCATGCTTGCTTCCTCTTGACGGTCAAGCCGGAGAAAGTCAGACCGTTACCGGTTATCGGGAGGATTGGCGAGCAGCGCTTCGGCCAGCGCCCTGACTTGCGGATCGCCGAGATATTTTGCCGTGGTCCAATCCTGCCGCCGGTCGAGCGCCCAACCGGCAGCCAGATAGGCGAGCCCGCGTTCCCGCGGGGTTTTGGCTAGTTGGGTTGCCTTCCGCGCCAATTGCGCGGCTTCCGCATCCTCCGCGTTATCCATCAGGCGGACGAACGCGCGAACGGCCATACCCTCGGCGGAGTTCTCCTCGGTCAGTGCGAACGACTGGGCGAAGGCGGCCCGCGCTCCATCTTTATCGCCGGTCTTCGCTTTACGGTAACCCCGCAGTAGCGACGCGACCGCATCGGTTTCGGGAGCTTCCACATTCGCGACCGCCGTTTCCTTCATGCGGGCGTAAAAGGAGACCGATGCCCGGTCGTCGCGGGTAATCACTACCTTTTGCAATCCGGGCGGTACGTTCTCCGGCACGGTGAAACCCACCGCGCGGTCACTCCAGAATTCGATATCGGCCTGCCGGTTTCCGAAGGTCACCTTCCCCGGCTTTCCGAATAGGGAGCCGGTCACCTGCACGGATTGCCCGGCGGTCACCCTGGACCATGCCACTTTGTCCAACTGCGGCGTGGTCGGTTTGGGCACGGGCGGCGCCGCGATTGCAGCGAGGAAGCGATGTGTCCTGCCATCCTTGCCGGCGATGGAAAAAACGATGTTTTCGCCGGTTTTCGCCTTGTCCGGGATGCGGAAGATGATCTCCGTATCCGTCCAATGCAAGATAGTGACCGGCTTGTCGTCGATGCTGACCTTCCCGCGTTCCTTTCCGAATTTAAGGCCGGGCAGGCGCACCACCTCACCCGGTTTGAAGCGTGGCTTGAACAGATGATACAGCATGGGGAAGGGTTCCTGCCGCGAGGCCTGCTCCTGCTGCACCGACACCGGCAGCAGCGTGCCGCTCACCTCCACTTCCGTTCCGCACCGGTAAGTCAGCCATTTCAGCGCCAGGGAGCGGAAGAGTGACGAGCGCACCAGCTTGAAGCGCAGGCGGTCACCGTTGCGCAGCATGTCCCACACGGGAGCAAGATCGACGGTCATGTATTGCGGTCGATATATGCCGGTAAGCGCGGACTCTGAAGTGGCGGGTATCGCCTCGATATCCATCGTGCGCCGCAGCGCGTTGCCCGCTTTGCCATTCAGCGCGATCATGTCCTGCTCGGGGATCGAGCCGGAAAGGGTGTAAACATAGATAAGACAATCCCGCAATTGCCGGCCTTTGAACGGCACCAGCCGCTGATTATCGGTGATGATGCCGACCAGCGGCTCCGCGCGCAGGTCGCTGACATAGACCTGCCAGCCGAGAGTGCCGAGCGAGCCCAGCAGCGCTAAGCCGAGGATCACCAGGAAACCTTTGAATAGGGAACGCCACCTTTTCACCGCACACTCTCCCGCGGAACAATCCGGTTGACATCTTCAGCCTCTTCTTCTGTTCGTCATAATGCGCCATTCTCCTTCATGGAGTCAGCGTAAGATGTGTGTAAAGGACACCAAACTGGTCGATTATTGAATAATCGCCAATCCGAGACGGCAGAGGTCGCAAGCGGATAAGAGCAGGAAATTACCCAATCCGGTAGAACAGGTATTATCGAACAGGTTCTATTGCGCTTGCATTCTGGTAGGGGGTGGTTACATTGACCACCGCGGGATATGGGGATGTATTCCCTGTTGCACCGCTGGGCAAGTTTAGTGGAGTTATTATGACGCGAAAAGATTATATCCTCGCCGCCGTGAAACATCACGCTACCGACCGCGTACCCATCACCTTCGACGCCGAGAAGGAGGTGTATGAGGCGCTGTATCGGCGCCTGGGAGTGGAGACGAAGGAGGCGCTGTTCGACCGGCTGAGCGTGGATACCTGGATGCTTATCCCCGGCAGCATCATGCATGCCCCGGAGGAGGAGGGGAAGACGGAGCGCGTCTCCAGCTGGGGGTACGGCACGAAAATCGTCGAATACTCCGGCGGCTCCTACAGCGAGGTGTCCTTCAATCCTCTGGCCGGCAAAGATGAGATCGCCGACATCGAAGCGCACCACTGGCCGTCGCCCGACGTCTTCGACTTCACCCACTTCCCGCGCGAAGCCGCGCAGCATGCCGACCGCGCGATCATCGGCGTATTTACCTGGGGCGCGTATTTCATCGCCTCCTACGTGCGCGGGCTGGAGGACCTGCTCTGCGACTTCGCCGTGAACCGAGATTACGCCCGCCGCCTGATCGAAACCATCGCCGATATCAGTTGCGCCGCACTGGAGCGGATGCTGCGCGAGCACGGCGAGGGCGTGGATATCGTCTACATGGCCGACGATTACTGCTCGCAGCGCGCGCCGCTGTTCAGCCCGGAGGACTTCGGCGAATTCGTCGTGCCCTACCTGCGGCGCGTCGTGGCGCTGACCCACCGGCACGGTAAGAAGTTCCTGCTGCACTGCTGCGGCGCCGTGCGCCCCCTGCTGCCCATGGTCATCGACGCGGGGGTGGATATGCTGGAGCCGCTGCAGATTCGCGCCGCGGGGATGGAGCCGGTCGGGCTCAAGCGCGACTTCGGACGCGACCTCTGCTTTTACGGCGGCGTCGATCTGCAGCAGCTTCTCTGCCGCGGCACGCCCGCGCAGGTGGCGGACGAGGTGAAGCGGCTCATCGACATCCTCGGTCAGGATGGCGGCTACATCCTCGGCCCCGGCCATACCTATATCCAGGTAGACGCGCCGTTGGAGAACATCATGGCGATGTATGAGACGGCGGAGGGGTATCGGCGCTAAACACTACTATCAGATTCACATATATTCACCAAATAGGCGGCAAGTTCCATGTCACAGTTCGTACTCATGCTACGAGCATTAGCATGCGCAATAATCGACACTTTGTGATAAATCCTGCATATATGAAAAGTTCCGGGAACAGGGTAATACGTGAGAGTTACCTATCAAATCGGCAAGGAGTGGCGTATATTATGGTATAATTGCAATTGGGAGTGGTCATGCGACCGTTACGTGTCTATCTGGATACATGTGTGTTTGGCGGGGCATTCGACAGTGAATTCTCTTCGGCGACACAAGCCTTTTTTACGCAAGTGCGTGCGGGGCGTTTCCATCTGGTTATCTCGGCGGTTGTCCAGGTGGAGTTGCATGATGCGCCATTAACCGTGCAACAGTTACTTGCCGAGATGTTGACCTGGACGACGGTTGTCCCGGTCTCACCCGAGGCGCTAGACTTGCAACAGGCATATCTCGATGCCGGTATCCTAACGCCGAAATGGGCTGACGATGCCTTGCACGTTGCCATGGCGACTGTTACCCAGTGCAGTTATATCGTTAGTTGGAATTTTAAACATATCGTGCACAGTCAAAAGATTCCACGCTATAATGCAGTCAATCAGATTCAAGGTTATCGTCCTTTGGCGATTTACTCGCCGCTAGAGGTGATTCATTATGATTAAAAAGGACTTTGATTGCGTTGAGATGAAGCACAAAGGGGCTGAAAAAGTCCAGGCCCGTTTAGCGGGCATGACGCGTGAAGAGCAATTGCTCTATTGGAACGAGCGCACCCGTGAGTTGCTGGCATTACAGCAAGAAGTGATCGCTCGGAAAAAGGCATCGTGAGTGGCACCCATCCAATCACTCACCCTTCCATCCCTCATACTCCCACACGCCTTCTCATTACTTCTCACGCGCCAGTCGGCGCTGGGTGTTGCTGTAGATGGCAAAACCGTTGAAATACTTCCGCCACTGTTCCTCGGTCGAGTTATAGACGTTATCGTAGCAGAGGAAATCGACCAGCAATTCCCGCGCGCGCGTCACTTCTTTCAGGCGTTTGCGGTTTTTCGGGTCGGCGATGGTCAGGTCGATCAGCTCCAGCATGCGCTCGACGGCGAGCTGAAACGACTCCTGGTTGCCCCGCTTTTTGGCCTGCATCGCCCGCTCCACCTCACTGCCGATATTGGCCAGTTGCGTCACCAGCGATAGCTCGCGCCACCGTCCCGCCGCCAACTCTTGATGATAATATTTCATCGGTCTACCTTGCCGCGAACGATTTGTATTATTCGTTCGCGTATCCGTGGTTCATCCACTCCACGAGTACTGTTGCCGAATGAAGGCCGCAAGTTGATCATCGAATCGAATTCGATGAATTCTTCCTCCGGTTTGTTCGGATATAGATTGATACCCCATAAATCTTCCTGCCGTGAACCCTGCTCGAGTAGGAATTCTTCTTCATCCGCATGAAGGTCCGCATCGATTATAAGTATCTCCTTTTCGACATCCACGACGGCCTTGACCAGTTCGCCAAAGGTAGGGGAAGCCAATCGTTGCAGTTCAGCGAGCGGAACCGTTGATTCAACTATATACATAACGGTATTATAACAGGAAACCATGAGTGAGTAGTCGGTAATGGTCTCGAAATCCCTGAAAAACCGGTGATCTGCGGTGATCTGCGGTTGATGCAGCGATAATCAGGCCATCGCAACGCGCACTTCGGCTTCCTCGCACGGCAACTCAAGGCACAACACCCGTTCATCTACCGCATACCGCCAGTCATTATATGGCATGCCGTCGATCCACACCCCGCAAGGCCGCTCGATATGCAGCCGCAGCTCGACAGTTCGCTGTTTGGGCATACCCTGGTACACGCCCACCCGCGGGCCGATATCGATGGTCACTTCATTACCGCGAGCCATAGAGATGATCTCGGTGACGGCAACTTCTCCCGACTGGTAGGCGAGGCTTACCCCGTCATCTTCGTAGAGCGAGAACGCGCTCTCGCCATGCGGGTAGACGTGCAGGACCAGGCGATCGAGTGGCCTTTGTCCCACGTAATCCATCTCCGGCCATTGCGGTATGATCGCCCCGGCGCGCACGAAGAGCGGCCCGCCGCGATCCGCGGGCACGGCGCAGGTCAGGTCGCAAGGTCCGTCATGCTGTTCCCCACTCCAGTAGTCGATCCAACGTCCGGCCGGCAGGTGAACGCGGTCGGTGAACGCCGCCACCAGCAGCGCGTCGCCGAGCATGTACTGGCCAAGCAGCTCGTCGCCCGCCGGATCGTCCGGGAATGCCAGCGGCATGGCGCGCATGATCGGCATGCCGGTGCGCGCGGCAACATGTGCGAGGGAATACAGGTAAGGCAGCAGCCGGTAACGCAGCTTCGCGTAGAAGCGGAAGATCGGCTCCAGCTCCTCGCCCAGGTACCACGGCTGATCCCAGGTGATCCAACTGTTGATCTGCGACCAGGGCTGCAGGAAACCGAAGTGAAACCCTTCCCGCGAGTAGACGTCCATGTCGCAACTTGCGTTGGAATGGCCGCATAGTCCCAGGTTCAGCATGGAAACAAGCACATCCGCGCCGCCGCCGGTGTCGCCCGCCCAGGTGGCGGCGTATTGCTGGATGCCCGTGTAGGCGGCGGAGGTGTAGATCATGGGCCGGCGGCCCGCATGCTCGCGAAAGCCCAGCGACATCTGCTTGTTCACCAGCAGCGGATAAAGGTTGTGAAACTCCTCATCATCCATGCCGTTGCCCCACATCCGGTCCGGGTGCAGGTTGACGATGCCGCAGCCATCCATTTTGAACGCGGACACGCCCTGATCGACGAATTTCTTCAGGTGCTCGAACCAGGGCTCGTCCGGTTTCGTAACATGGTCCATCAGCGTGGGGTGCATATGCGGATCGTCGTAAACGCCGTCCCCGCCGCGCCGGAACTCCGCGTACCATTCCTCGTGCGGACCGGCGCCGGCCAGCCGCTCCTCGTAATGGCTCACGTCCCACTCGCAGCACAACCACAGGCTCAGCTTGAATCCAAGCCGCTCCACCGCGCTCAAAAAAGTGCCGGCGTGCTTGCCTTCTTTCTGCCAGTAGGGAAGGTGAAAGCGCTCGGGGTGCCAGTCCGTCTCCGCCGAAGTGTCGTAGTTGCTCGCCATCCAGCCGGGTTCGAGGCCGATCATATCGCAGGGGATGCCTTCCCGGCGGAAGCGCAGGCAGGTGTCCAGCAGCTCCCGCGCGTCGGCGCGCGTGTTGCAGATGAAGGTCAGCCCGTAGGCCCACAACGGCAGTACCGCCGGCTTGCCGCTGATCTCCGTGCCGCGGTCGAGCAGCGCCGGCAGGTCCGCGCCGGCGACCAGGTAATAATCCAGCTCACCGCGCGGCGCCCAGAACCTTACCCGGTCGCTTTTCTCTTTTCCCACATCGACGGCATGGCGCCAGGTGGTGTTGAGCAGCACTCCCCACCCGCGCGTGCTCATCAGCCAGGGGATGGGCGCGTTGGACAGGCAACTTTGTACGAACAGCAAATTGCGATGTCCCCGGCGGGCGATGCGGCCGCGGCAATCGTCGCCCAGGCCATACAGCCGTTCGTCTTCGCAGAGCGCCAGTTCGACGGCGAATCCTGGTTCGGCAGCCGGCGGAGCTGCCTCGGTAAGTAGCGTCCCCGCGCCATCTCGCAACGTCAGCCGTCCGTCAGCTTTATTGATCCGCAGCGAAGCCGACGCGGTGGCGAATGTCAACGCATCCGCATCGTCGCTGACTTCTACCTGGATCGCCGGCCATTCCGCGCGCAGCACGCCGTAGCGCACCAGCGCCGGCTCGGGAAACTGCCCATCCGCGCGCAGGCGCACGCGGAAGATGCCGTCCGCCAATGCCTGCGCGCGCAGCACGCCGGCTGGAATGCGGATGTCCCGTTCCGCGATGTTCATAACGCTTCTCCGTTCACCGTAACCTTATATTTGTCAAAACCCGGCGGCAAGTCCAGCTCATATTCGCATTCCGCCGGCACGCTCGCAACCAGTGAAAATATCTCGTCCCTCACTTCCCACCGCACGCTGATTGGACCGGCGGGAGTGATGACTCTGCCTTCCGCCCATGCCAGCCCGCCCGGGCGCGGGCGCAGCAGCACCCGCCGGAAACCGGGCGCCAGCGGGCGGATGCCGAGCAGGTTGGTATAGAAATGAAGGTGCGCTGAGGCGCCGTAACCGTGCACCTCGTACTCCCACGGCAGCGTGGTGAGTCCCTTCACCTCTGACAGCCGGAACGCCTCGCCGAAGGCGGTGCCGCCCAGTTCCACCCACCGCCCGAAATACCGGCGCAGCAGCTCGACCGCCAGGGTATCGTCGCCGTGGCGGAACCACACTTCGAGCAGATAATAGAAAAATCCGAAGGTATGCAGCGGATAATCCGTCCGGTCCTCATCCGGCACGCCTACTTCGTCGCGCAGGTAGTCGAGCAGTCGTTGCTCCCGCTCTCCATCCGCCAGGCCGAAGTAAAGCGCCGCGATCTGGAAGGCGGCGTGCCCGGTGTCCGCCCGCCGGCTGCCTTTCCTCCAGTCGGCAAACCTGCCCGATCGATCGTCCCAGAAACGCTCGCCGCACGACCGCCGCACGCGCTCCGCCTTCCGCCGGTGGAAATCCGCGCGCTCCGTCAATCGCAGTGCCTCCGCCAGCTCCGCCGCCGCCCGCAGCCCGGCAAAATACAGGATGTTGTAACCCAGCAGCTCCCCGCCGAAGTAGCCGATATACGGCCCGTTATTGGTCGAGTCGTCCATATACACATATTGACCCTGGCGGAAGACGGGCTGGTTGCGCCCGTCGATGAGGCCGTATCGGTTGATGGACCTGCCGAAGTAGCGCAGCGCGTCTTCCAGGTTTTCCCATACCTCGCGCGCCAAAGAAAGGTCGCCGGACTGCAAGTAATAATCGCGCAGCCACACCATCCACCACAGGCACTCCGTCGGCTCGTCGCTACTCGGGCTGGAGATGCCGTGGGCGTGGAACCAGCCGGTCTCGTCCTGCGTGTCCAGCGCCTGGCGCAGTGTTTTCCTGGCCAGCAGGTAATCCCCGCACCACAGGCCGGCGGCGCGCGACAGGTAATTGAAGGAGCTGGGATTCTGCGATCCCTCCTCGCGCTTGAGGCAGTCCTGGTAGCCGTATTGCATCAGCAGCCGCGTGGTGTGCCGGCTGACGTCCCACACGCGGTTGAGCAACGGATCGGAACTGGCGAATTCCGCCTGCTCGCGGACCGGATACCCGATCGCTTTGGCATCCAGCCTGACTATTTCGACCACGCCGCGGCGGCAACACAGGTGCAGGTAGCGTCCCGTGCGGCGCTGCAGCGTGCGCGCGGTCTGCTCGCCGTCGCGCAGATAGACGCGGTCAACGTATTTCATCACCCCGCCGTTGGAGAAGCGGATGCCGCGGTCGGCGGCCAGCACCTGGCTGTAGCCGATATCGAGGATCGCATCGCCCCGCGCGCGGAAGGTAAGCTCGGGGTGGAACACCCATATCTGGTCGAGGGCGGCAAGCAGCGCCTCGCCCTCCCGCAGGATGATTGTCCCCTCCGCCGGGCGGAAATCGGTCCGCCGCTCCAGGCGCATCAGCGTGGCATAATCCGTCACCACGGTGTAATCGTCCCCGCCGGCCTCGATGCGCGCGGGCGCCTGTGCGCGGCGGATATCGTTGACCACGGCATCCAGGCTGTCGGACATTCCGCTGCTCGGGCACGGCCCGGCAAGCTGCCAGCGCTCCGCGGGCAGCTCGAGCGGCTTGCCCTCCTCATCGGTGAAGGCAAGCACCAGGCCCCAGCCGCCCGGACCCTGATCGACTGCCGCCAGCAGCGTATTCCACCCCGCCTTCAATGTGACCTGATCGCCCGAGGCGTCATACCGTTCGTGCATGCCGTAATGCACCTGCTCGTATTCGTCGCCCGCCCGCCACAGCCGGGTGCGCGCGAACTCCTCGCTGTAATTCAATTCATGAACCAGGCGTCTGTTGAGAAAGACTTTATGGGCATCGTCGCATTCGACAACCAGCCTTGCCGCGCGCTCCTCCGCGCTGTAAAAGCGCGTTTGAGCATAGGCCAGGCAGTTCTCTCCCGGCGGAACGATGTCGTCGAAACGCACCACCTGCGCGCCGTGCAGGCTGCAGCGCCCGCGCTCCAGCGGGGTGAAGGAAAGCGGCGTTTCCTCCAGCAGTGGAATCTCCCGCGGGGTGAGGGAGAGCCACGGCTTCACCGGAGGCGCGCCGATTACTTCCGCGGGCAGCCAGCCGGCATCGTTGTAATCGGCTTCAAGCCAGCCCTCCGCAGCCGCCCGCAAATCGATTGTTTCCAGGAAACCGTTGGAGAAGAACATGCGCGGCGATTCCGTCCGCCACCCCGCGGCGGCGCTTACCCGCCAGCTTTCATCGGTGCCGATCGTCAGGCCGTTCAGCTCGAGTTGCGCCAGCAGTCCCCCCGGCCCTTTATATTGCCAGTGCACGCCGATGCCGTAATTGTGGCCGATCACCCCGATGACGTTCACCCCCGCATGCAGCAACTGCGCTACTTCATAAGTATCATACGACTGCCGGCGCGGATCGCCGGGAACGGGTCCGGCGCCGAGACGCACGCCGTTGACGAACAGGATATAATCGGAGTGAGTGGTGACGCGCAACAAGGCTCGCTCGACAGGCCCTTCCAGGGTGAACGTCTTCCGCGCGAGGAAGTGCCAGTTCACCGCCTCCCGCTTGCCCGGGTACCAGATCCAGAGCGCTGACCAGTTGTCGTTATGCATCCCACCCATGTTTCGCTGATTATAAGCTGAAAAGCAGGCGGCGGCAAAGACTTTCAGAAAAGGAGGACAGCCGGCTACTCTCTGGTGAAAAAAGCATGCGGTTGCTTGAAAACACTGGTATAAGCATTGGTTTGGGTGTAAAATAACGGCACGTTTCGTTTTTGGACCGGCAGGCGCTTCGGCGCCCGGCCGGAAATTGCGGAAAAGGCTTCAGGATGTCGCATAATGCCGCATATCACGATCGTGTCAACCTCCCCGCCGTCGGCTGCTTCGGCGCCGATGAGTTCATCTACACCATCCAGGATCCGGACGGCCTGACCGATACCGCCTCTGTCTTCGTCACCGTGGACAATATCGACGACAGCGTGCTGGCCTACGACGACTGGGCTTGCGCGCCTATGAACGGCACGGGGCATTTGATCGACGTGCTGGCGAAAGACGACGACCCCGACGGCGACACGCTGAACATCATGCTGCCCGGACAGGGGTTAGCGCCTGAGTTAGTCTTAACAACTTGTTTTATGGTAGTTCCCGGCGTGTGTAGTACTAATGGAGGTGATTATGCTTTACATTCGTAAGTATGTTACAGGCATCTTCATAATGCTATTACTTATGCTTTTGTGTGGTATTAATTATAATAAGGCTTATTCAAAGGAAGATTACAATAGTATTTTCAAAGATATTTTTAACCATAATATATATATCAGAGAAGTAAATGGACTGTTAATAGAAAAGAATATAAGAGCGTTGAAGAGATATCCGGTTTGGTATTCCGCTGAGCTATCACCCGATGGTACAAAATTGTTAATGCATCCTGAACCAGATTCTATTTTCGATCAAATACCTGTTCTTATTACATTAGCTGATAGTAAAGTTGTGTTAATAGAGCCACCAGACGGGTTAGGAAATATTTCTTCAATATCAAAGTGGGATGAAATAGATCCAACGATATTTTATTATACATTTGTTCGTACTGATTTTTATGATGTATGGAGAATGACAACTGATGGTAAGGCTAAGATGATAAGCCGTAAAAACGAAGATACAAAGTTGGTAGATATCTCTTCTGATGGTCAGTGGTTGATATTATCGCTTGAAAGTACGGATCCGGATAAACAATATAAAATTATGCAATCTAGGACCGATGAAGGTAAACGAATCAAATATGATAGTACCAAACAAGGTGGTGATCTCGCAGGTATCAAGTATCGAATGCAGGCACAGGCTGACTCATTTTATGGAGCCTCTATTTTGCTTCAAGAAATAGAAAACACGATAAGATTAAACTTTATACATCAAGCCGTAGCTGGCATTATTATAAAGGTTCGCAGTTTCCTTCCTAAAATCTCCCCCTTTCTTACTAGGCCTATACCGGCAAGCTGACCTTTAGCGCTTCGAAGAGCGTTCGCTGCTTTTTCGTCAGTTCGGTGACTACATGCCGGCCATCTGGGAGTTCGAACC
>Ga0172369_10002863_pt1 | contig 23229 bp, 19 predicted proteins | sample LakKiv25m_FD_114539 | JGI IMG/M metagenome (GOLD analysis project Ga0172369, IMG submission 114539) | Freshwater microbial communities from Kabuno Bay, South-Kivu, Congo - kab_022012_11.25m | ecosystem: Environmental > Aquatic > Freshwater > Lake | place: Democratic Republic of the Congo...
AGGTACGCCGCATCGAGCCCATATTCGGCGGCGATGTCCGCCACCGTCTGCCCTTTCGCCGCCGCATACGCCTCGTAATCGACCTGTCCGGCAGCCGGCGCCATGCCGCCCGTCAGCACGGTCATGAGCAGAATTCCAATGATCAGCAGACGTCGCAGCACGTTTCAGCCCTCTCGCGGGAAGATAGATGTCGCTCTATTATACACCCGGGGGAGAGGAATGCAAAATGGGAAGGATAGTTTTGAGTTTTGAATTGGGCTCTTATCTGGCACCGTGTTGCATGAATAGAGAATTAACTCAAAACTTAAAACTCAAACTTTATTTCGCCGTAAATCCGCCATCCACGGCGATGTTCGCGCCGGTGATGTAGGCGGAGGCGTCGGAGGCGAGGAGGACGATGATGCCTTTCAGGTCCTGCTCGTTGGCCATGCGGCCCAGCATCGTGCGGTCGTTGTACTGCTGCACGAAGCGCTCTTCGTGGTTCTCCGTCTGGAAGCCACCGGGATTGATGCAGTTGCAGCGCACGCCCTTCAGGCCGTAATAACCGGCGACGAAGCGGGTGTAGTTCACCATGCCGCCCTTGGTGTAGAAGTAATCCGGATACCAGGGGGTGACTTTCGTGCCCACGTAATAGGTCCAGTCCGGGCCGATGGTGCCCATCATCGAGCCGATGTTGATGATGGAGCCGTAGCCCTGCTCGGCCATCGCGTCGCCGAAGGCGCGGGTGATGGTGAAAAGGCCGGTGGCGTTCACCTGCATGCTCTCCGCGAAGGTGGCGGCGTCGCTCTGGTAGCCGTCCTTCATCGTGCGCGCCACGGCGTTGTTCACCAGCACGTCGATGCGGCCATTTTCCGCCAGAATGGCGTCGCGGAGGGCGAGAATGGATGATTCATTGCCCTGATCGAGCTGCAGCGCGCGCACATCGAGTCCCCGTTCGCAAAAGCCGCCGGCGGTGTTGACCAGCGCCGTCAGGTTGCGTGAAGCCATATACACCCGCGCCCCCGCCTCCGCCAGCGCCTCAACGAGCTGCCGCCCATACAACCCGGCCCCGCCCGTCACCAGCGCGACCTTCCCCTGCAATGAAAACAGGTCCATAACGTTTGTCATGGCGCATGTCCTTTCCGATAATCCCATGAACTTCTTCGACCAGCCGGCGCCGTATTCCTTGCGCGGAATGCGGCGGTATCGCCTGACAGGGAAACCCCGGCGCGTAGTCGCGCTGGAATATCACCCTGCGGTTATGCCGCGGGATGGCGTTTTCCACGCTTGTGGGCAGGTGGCGGCAGGAGATGCAGATAAGCTGCCGATCGCTGCAGCCACATGCGGAACCAGTTTTCGTCGAGATAGGCTTCCGGTGTGATGAGCACATATTCGCGCATCGACCGTCCCATCGGAGTGAAGTGCGTCACCGCGGGGTGCTGCAGAATCTCCTCCTGGTCGGCGGGCGGCAGGCGTAGAATAAAATTCCGCTCGTGAGCGCCCACCCACATGTTGTTACCGATGAAATAAACGGGGCAACCGAACATCTTCCGCTTTTCCGCGTCGGCATAATCGGCAACCATCCGCGCGAGCCAGGTTTCATTTTCCGGCGGTACTTTTTCCCAGGGCATGATGCTATCACCTGTAGATGAAGATATATTTATCTTCGACAGAAACCGCCAATTCCTCCCCGTCCGGCTCATCGGTGCGCCGTGAGTGAGTAGTGATAAGTAATAAGTAATAAGTAATAAGTGAGTGGTGAGTAGTAAGTAGTGAGTAGTAAGCCCCGGCTTGTAGTAGCGTGAGACGCGTGCCCGTTCACGAATATAAAGCTCGTAACCAAACTAAAAAGTGAACCTTTCTCCTTAATATGAGAACAAGCTTTATATTCGTGAACGGGCACGCGTCTCACGCTACTACGAGCCAGGCCTTACTACTCACCACTCACCACTCACCACTTACTTATCACTTATCACTCATCACTCATCACTTGTCACCCCCGCCATACATCCGTGTCGAGGATTGTTATATTGGGAAGAAGCGAGCGTGTTATGCTGCAGGTCATGCCGGAATTTCGCCAGAACCTGGCCACGAAAGAATGGATTATCCTCTCGACCGAGCGCAAAAAGCGGCCGGTGGAGTTCGTGCACTCGCGCCCGCCCGTTGGCGAGACGCCGGCGTATAACCCGACCTGTCCGTTCTGTCCGGGGCAGGAAGCGGCCACGCCGGAGGCGCTGGCGGCCTTCCCGCCGGATGCCGGTGCGGGCGGCTGGCAGGTGCGGGTGACTCCGAACAAATTCCCCGCGCTGCAGCCGGGCCATGACGACGAGGAATGCGCCGCCTGCAGCACCCGCGTGGGGCCGTATCTGCGGCGCGAAGGCGTGGGCCGCCATGAGGTGGTCATCGAAACGCCGCGGCACAACGAGGACCTGCCCATGCTGGCGCCGGAGCACATCGAGCAGGTGATGCTCATGTATTCCCGTCGCTACCGGGCGCTGGTGCGCATCCCCTCGACCGAGCTGGTGGTCATCTTCCGCAATCACGGCGAGAAGGCCGGCACCTCGCTCATGCACCCGCACTCGCAGATCGTGGCCAGCTCGGTGGTGCCCTTCCTGGTGCGCAACAAGCTCTACGAAGGCCAGCGTTACTTCGATATGTATAGCCGCTGCGTCTACTGCGACATCATTCAATACGAGCGTGAGCAGGGCGAACGCGTGGTGATGGAGAACGAGCACTTCGTGGCGCTCACCCCCTACGCCTCCAGCGTGCCGTATGAAATCTGGCTGCTGCCGCGCCACCATCACGCCTCCTTCGGTGGGGTCGAGGAGGATGAGCTGCGCGACCTGGCGCACGTGCTGCAAAACCTGCTGGCGCGCCTCTACCGCCTGCTCGGTGATCCGGATTACAACTACGTCATCGACACCACGCCTCATCACATGGCGGGCGTCCCCTTTTACCATTGGCACCTGGAGATCTACCCCAAGCTCACCACCCCGGCCGGCTTCGAAATCGGCTCCGGCATCGGCATCAACGTGCTCCCCCCCGAACAAGCCGCCGCCGAGCTGCGGGAAACGTCGGGCGAAACGATTACGGTAGATGGAACGTAAAATGGGAAGTGCGCTGGATTGTTCGGAAAAATGCGCGATGTATAATGCGTGAGACAGCGATAATGCGATGGGCATTGAATGATGGCAGTATCGGAATGCCTGGTTCGGGGGGGCGCGTATGGTGGTGCTTGTGCTGCAGGGAGTGGCGCTGGTGCTGCAAGGCATTACGGCATTCCTGGCACTCCGCCTGATTCGGATTACCGGCAAGTATCCCGCGTGGTTACTGCTGGCGCTGGCGTTCGCCCTCATCGTCGCGCGGCGGAGCATTGAATACGCCCGCCTTTTCTACAGCGCGCCGAACCGGGTGATGACGGCGGATCGAGTGATCGAATCCGTGCTCCTGCTGATTATTTCGGTGATCGAGCTGATCGGCGTTTCTTTGATCGCCCCGATCTTCTCGACCATCAAACAATCAGAGAACGCCGCCCACCAGTTCAACACCACACTGCATGAACGTAATCGCGCGCTCATCATGCTTTCGAGCGTCAATCAGGCACTCATCCGGGCCACGGACGAAACGGCGCTGCTGGAAGCGGTGTGCCGCATCATCATCGACACCGGCGGCTTCCGCTTCGCGTGGGTCGGGTTGGTCGAGCATGACGAGGGGAAATCGATTCGTCCCGTGGCACACGCCGGGGAGGATGGCGATTACCTTGCGGCTACGCGGTTCAGTTGGTCGGACGAAACCTCCTGGGGCCGCGGCCCGACCGGGACGGCGATCCGGACAGGCCGCCCGGCGGTCATACCGGATCTGTTGTCCGACCCGAGCTTCATCCCCTGGCGCGAGGAAGCGCTGCGGCACGGCTATGCCGCGGCCATCGCCTTGCCGTTAGCTGCCGAGGGAGAATCGCTGGGCGTGCTCAGTCTGTATTCGGGGCAACCGACGACCTTTTCCGATGAGGAAGTCAAGCTCCTCCAGGAGATGGCCGGGGATCTGGCCTACGGGATGCGGGCCTTGCGCACGCGGCTGGCGCACCGGGGGGCGGAAGAGGCGTTGGGGGAGCAGCGGGAATTTTTGCGGTCCGTCATCGACACGGTGCCCAATTTCATCGGCGTAAAGGACTGGGAGAGCCGCTTCGTGCTGGCCAATCGCGCGCTGGCCGAGGTATACGGCACCACCCCGGAAGAGATTATCGGGAAAAGCGACGCCGACTTCAACCCTAACCCCGCAGAAGTCGAGTGGTTTCACCGGGACGACCAGGAGGTGATTCGGACCTGCCAGCCCAAGTATATTCCCGAAGAGAAGGTGACGGACAGCACGGGACGCGTGCGCTGGCTGTCCACCACCAAGGTGCCGCTCATCGAAGAGGACGGCGCCTGTTCCAGTTTGATACTGGCCACGCACGATATTACCATACGCAAACTGGCCGAAGAGACCACCAAACAGGAGCGGGCCTTTCTGGCGTCGGCTATCGAGCTGTTGCCGTTCCCCATTCTCTTCATTTCACCCGGCCAGGCGATCATCCAGCAGAATCGCGCCAGCACCGACTTGCTTGCCGAATCCGACAACCGGCTCTGGTGGGGGATTCAACTCCAGGACCCCCAGACGCACGCGCCTATCCCCCAACAGGAGTGGCCGTTTACGCGCGCGCTCCGGGGTGAAGCCATACCCTCCATGGAGTTGCGGCTGGTCCTGCCGGATGGCCGGGAGATGCCCATTCTTCTCCAGGGCGCGCCCGTCTACGTGGATGACGTGTTAGTCGCGGCGGTGGTGGCTTTTCAGGATATCAGCGCGCTGAAAGCGGCCGACCAGGCCAAAAACCAGTTTCTGATGGTGCTGTCCCACGAATTGAAAACGCCGCTCACTAATATTATCGGCTGGGTGCAACTGGCAGAGGACGCCCCGGACTTGATGCCGGAAGCGATGCAAACCATACTGCGCAATGCCCGGGAACAACGCGCGATGCTGGAGCGCCTGCTCATCCTCTCCCGCATCCTGGCTGGACGGCTCGATCTCAGCCCGCAGCGTCTGGACCTGTGGCAGGCGGCCATGGCGGAGGTGGAGGCCGTGCGCGCGCGGGCCGATGCGCACCGGATCGTGCTGGATATGCATCCCCCGCCAGGCCCCCTGCCCGTCAACGCCGACCTGAATCTCCTCCGCCGGGCCATCGGGGAAGTGCTGGCTAACGCGCTGAAGTTCACGCCGGTCGGCGGCACGGTCACCGTGGCCGGCGCGCCGGCGGACGGGATGGCCGTGCTGACCGTGCGGGATACCGGGCGCGGCTTTGCCTCCGAGCAGCAGGCGTTCCTGATGCACCTGTTCCAGCAACTCCAGCGCCTGGAAGAATACGGAGGCATCGGCATCGGGCTGGCGCTGGTCAAAGGCATCGTCGAAACGCACGGCGGGCAGGTCAACATCACCAGCCCGGGCGTAGGCCAGGGGAGTACCGTCACCCTCCGATTGCCGCGAGCAGCGGAATAGCTCCCTCGGTGGGAGAAGGGACGGGGGCATGGGCGTCAGGTTGTCGCAAGAGCATGGTATTTCGTGCTCTTGCTCTATCATCGTGCTCTTGCTCTATCATCGTGCTCTTGCTCTATCATCGTGCTCTTGCTCTTAAAACGTTCTCGCACCCCTGTAGACTTCATGGGGATGATGACCCGCAAGGTTTACAGGTTGAGCGAAGGCTGTTGAGAGCAAGAGCAAGATAGTAGAGCAAGAGTAAGAATACGGACGGTGTCGCGTAACCGTTTACGGGCTGAACGATAATCATTACATTTTACCTAACAGCATAGGCAATTTTAGCGTTGCTCCCGGCAGGTGCCATCCACGCGCCTGCCGAAACGTCGCGATATAGAACGAATCGGGGTGGATAAGATGAATTCTCGCGAGCGTGTGATTGCCGCTATCGAGCACCGGGAGCCGGATCGGGTGCCGATGGATCTGGGCGGCAGCATCATGTCGGGCATCATGGCGCAGGCGCTGGCCCGCGTGCGCCCGTATCTTGGCCTGGCCGCCAGGCCGCCGCGGGTGTATGAAGTGTACCAGATGCTCGGTGAGGTGGAGCCGGACATGGTCGAGCGGGTGGGCATCGACGTGCTGCCGGTGGAGCCGGAGGCGCTGTTTTTCGGCCTGAAGCGGCGGGATTACAAGGCATGGCGGTTGTTCGACGGCACGCCGGTGCGCGTGCCCGGGCAGTTCGCCGTGGAGGACGCCGGCGACGCGCTGATCCTGCACGAGGAAGGCGATCCGGGGAAGCCGCCGGCGGGCCGGATGCCGAAAAACGGCTACTATTTCGACCAGATCGGCGACCAGGAGCTGCATACCGACTTCACCCCGCCGCCGCTGGACGAGATGGAGGCCGCCTACCTGCGCCCCATCGCGACGCAGAAGCTGGAATACCTGGCGTGCGAGGCGGAGCGGCTGCGCTCGACGGGCAAGGCGCTGCTGCTGGGCGACTGGTTCGACTTCGGCCCCGCCGGGGTGGGCAACACGCCCGACTGGCTGTGCCTGCTGGCCGGCGAGCCGGAATACGTCGAGAGCCTCTTCGCGCTCAAGGCCGAGGGCGACCTGACCCGCCTGGCGCAGTTGCAGGCCTACGTGGGCGACAATATCGATATCTTCGGCGTGGACGGCGCCGATTACGGCACCCAGCGGGCGGAGATGTTCAGCCCGGACACCTTCGAGCAGTTTTACCTGCCCTATTACCGCACGGTCATCGGCTGGGTGCGCGCCAACACGCACTGGAAAACGTGGAAGCACACCTGCGGCGCCGCACGGCGCTTCATCCCCTTCTTCATCGACGCCGGCCTGGATTGCCTGAACCCGGTGCAGTGCAGCGCGGCGGGCATGGACCCCATCGGCCTGAAACACGACTTCGGCCGCTATATCACCTTCTGGGGCGGCGGGGTGGATACCCAGCACACGCTGCCCTTCGGCACGCCGGACGAAGTATACGAGGAAGTGGAGGCGCGCATCCGCATCTTCGCCCCCGGCGGCGGCTTTGTGTTCAACCCCATCCACAACATCCAGGCGAAAACCCCGTCCGCCAACCTCGACGCCCTCTTCCGCGCCGTGCGCGACCACGGGCGATATCCGATCGTGTTGTAGGAAGGGAAGAATGGAAGAATGGAAGGTTGGATGGGTGGAAGCCCAGGCCCTGAAAGGGCCATGGAGTTTAGCCCAGGGTCGCAACCACAGTCACGGAAGGACGCGCGACCCTGGGGAAGGTGATCGGTATAGTATTGTCCGCCCGGTAGGGGCGGCGGGCAGGATAATACACCCCGTCTGGCAGCCCCGTTTTATCCATTGTATTCACTTGCCATGCCCTTTTCCCATCCATGCCTGGAGAAACGAAGCAGAGGTGTTTTATGGACGCAGATCAACGAGATGATTTTAATCGCTTGTTAGAGGCCTTCCATCAAGCCCAAGAACGCGGTGACGTCCAGGAGGCTGAATTAATTGGAATCCAATGCCTTTTACTCGCGACGGAAGAATCAGAAAAGAATCCGAATGAATACCTGCGCCTGGTAGGGGAAGCCAACGAGTATGAGAACGTTGCTCAATGGGAACAGGCTGAAATAGCTTATCGACAAGCTTTAGGACTAGCCGAGGTTGCAGGCAATCCAGCGTTAACCTTCAAGGTGTATCATGACTTGAGCGCTTTGTACTCGATGCGTGGGATGCCTGAAAAAGCACTTGTCGAGGCTCGCGCCGCAGCAGAGGCAGCTCGAAAGACCGACATGGCAGCCGTGATCGGTATGGCGTTTGAAAATCTTGCCCAATGTTACCTTTCGGTCGGTAACGCTGGCGCAGCTTCCACGGTCGCTGACGAACTGGTGGCGATTACCCCGGCAGAGAAGATCTCTGATCTATTGCGCGCTCGCGCACTGCTTATGCAGGCCAGGTGTCGTCTGGAGGGTGGCGAGGTGAAAATGGCGCAGGCCAACCTTGATATCGCATGGCAGATTCTTGCTCCCCAGGCGAACGCCCTCATATTCGCTGGAGTTCAAAGCGCTCTTGCCAGTTGGTGGGAACTCACTGCTGGGATCAATGCGCTGGAGAAGGATCCAGCGGGAGCTGCCCGGGCGATGGAAAAGGCGGTAGAATTCCGTCGCACAATTTCAGCATTGCCGCAGTTAGCCGGAGCTTACAAATACTTCGCTCTCGCGAAGCTACTCCAGCGATATAGCGTGGCACTTTGGGCGATAAATGACGTAGAAGCGGCGACAAGCGCTTTCGAAGAGAGCCGTGCCATTCAGCAGCGGATCGGCGTCACACTTTCATGAAATGAGTCGTCCATGCCATTTGGCATTTACTCGGTGCGCCGCCTGACCTCGTAAAGCAGCAAGCTTGCCGCAACCCCGACGTTCAGCGATGACATCTTCCCCCACATCGGAATCGTGACAAGTTGATCCGCGGCATCGAGCGTGTCCTGCGGTAAGCCTCCATGTTCACTGCCCAGGATCAGCAACAATGGAAACGCATAGGGCGCTTGCCAGTAGCACTATCCGCCTCGGGCCGAAGTGGCGACGGTATATACATTATGCCGGCGTGCCCAGGCCCAGAGCTCAGCCATGCTGTCGGCATGCACGATGCTGAGGGAGAAAAGCGAACCTCGACTGGCGCGGATGGCACGTGGATGGTAGGGGTCGGTACTCTCTCCGACAAGAATGCAGCCCGACGCCCCTGCGGAGTCCATGGTTCGTAGAATTGTCCCCAGATTGCCGGGGTCGGAAATATCGCTCAGGCAGACGAAGACGTCTGTCTTTCTCGCGTTAAGCAATTCCAAACTGACTCGACCGCCACTAAGGATTGCTGCCATACCGTCGGGATTGTTGCGCTCGCTGATGTGCTCGAAAATTTTCCGCGTTACGCGCACACACTGCACATTCTCCGCCTGCAGTCGCCGCACCAGTAACCGGCTCTCGTCCGAGTCAAACAAATCTTCGCAATAGACGAGAGTGTCCATATGATAATCGTGGCTTCCCATTGCGCGTGCCACGTACACACTCCCCTCGATAACAAGCGCATTTTGTTTCCTGCGGGCTCTGCTGTATGCTTGCAGTTGCTTCAGGCGAGCGATCAGGGGATTCCGGATACTGTCTATTTCGACCGTGGGTGGTGTCAACTTCAACTCCTGATGCCCGTCCCCGCGCTGAAAGGTCAACCTGGGACGGTTATATCTGTAGAACCTGTCCCAAACTCATACTCATACTCATACTCATACTCATACTCATACTCATACTCTTACTCTGACTCTGATTCTGACTCAGACTCGTATTGAGTATGAGTCTTGAGTCTGAGTATAAGTCTGAAATAGGATTTTGAGACAGGCGCTATGTAGTATACCACACGGTCTTAACTGTCGATGTTTCATTGCTGCCGAGAAGTTGATTGCGGAGTTTCACGATATGGCTCGCCGGCCTGATACAGCTGCAGGCGCTTTTGGTAGAGGGTGAGATGCTGACTATTTCCGGCAAGCTGTATTGCCTGCCGCTGCCACTTGATCGCCGCGGGATAATTGCCGCTCTCGGCATAGGCGGCGGCGAGGGTGTCCAGCAGCATCGGATCTTTCCAGCCTGCTATTTTACAGGCCGTCGTGGCATATTCCACCGCAAGCCGGCCATTCCGCGCGGCGGTGTCCGGACTGGTGGCCAGCAACCAGGCCACGGTATTGTTGAGCCCGGTCATGGTGGGCTCTTCCTTCAAGATCGCGCGGAATTCGGCAATCGCGGCGGCATAATCCCCTTTGGCTTGGTATACCCTCGCGCGGCGCGAGCGAATGGTGTAATACTGCTCTTTCCGACTGGCATTGCCTTTTAACGCAGCGATAACTACGCTGTAGTCACCAATGGCATCATCATAACGCCCCTGCGCGATATACAGACGGGCGCGTTCGAGCCGGGGGTATGGGTTATCCGGCAACAGCGTGACACCCTTATCAAAGGCTTTCAGCGCTTCCGCGTCATTACCCTGTTTACGCAAAGCGATGCCGCGATCTACCTCGGCAATCATCTCTTTACGCTTGTCCCCACACCCGGTGAGACCGAGAAACAGCAGGAACATAGCGATGCCAACACATGCCGGAACGATGATGCGTGTCATGGGATACCCGTCCTTTCGACCTGCCGGCGGCGGCGTCCCCGCCGGGGAAATGCCGCTTACCATTGCGAGCGCCTGCATTACCATTCTCCGTTTTCCGCTGAGTTCCTGCCAATAATTGAGCAACTGCCGGCGCCCCTTCAAAGCGCAGACGTTTTTGTCCGTTCACCTTCCCCGGGGTCGCGACCGTGGTTGCGACCCCGGGGAAAACTCCGTGGCCTTTTAGGACCTCAGCATCCAATCTTCGATGTCTAGCAATGTCGTTCCAGACGGACACGGATGAATAGGAATCGTGCGCTAGAATAGTAAGCTAGTTTCCACATGTTTCAGATACGGCCTCAACAGCACAGTTTGGTGCCATTACCATCATGGGTAATAACAGCCCGCGGATGCAGCTATCATACGGGAGAAATACGGCATGAGCATAAGTTTTCAGCATCAGCAGCACCCGCATATCAACGAGCGCAAGAAGTTAGGGCCACCCAAAACCCGCAGCGCTCCTATCGGCTTCAACGGCCGGATCGCCATCGTGCTCACCACGGCTGTTGGGACGATGTGGTGTGCCTATGTTTTTGCGCTCCTTGCGCTGCTGGTCGTTCCGGATGCAATCCACGGTGGCCTGCTCACCTTCGTCCAATGGGTCAGCCAGACGTTCATCCAATTGGTGATGCTGTCCGTGATCATGGTCGGACAGAATATCATGGGGCAGGCCTCAGATAAGCGGGCGGAGATGACGTATAAAGACGCGGAAGCCACGTTCCACGAGGCCCAGCAAATTCAAGCCCACCTCCAGGCGCAGGATGCCGCGATTAACTCGGTGCTGGAACGGCTGGAGAAATTGGAGGCCGAAATCATCCAGCGATCATCTCCCCAGATCTCATCAGAGTAAAACTGAAGAGGCATATGTTAACGAAATCTAAATCTATTTTTACCAATAATATGTTTAACTTTGCAATATTATGGGTATAAGTAAAACAACTGTGCTTTGACATCCCAGCGCCGTGCAGTCCGTTTCCGCGCCTGACCCGCCGTCGGCCCGCCCATCACCGGGCATCGGCATCATGATCGGGCAAGCGTCTGCATTTCCTGATGGGACATATTCGGACATTTACGCTTATCCGGGTTCTATCCCTTCTCCCGGTATTTGCGGAAAACACCTTGCTGACCCCGCAAAACACCGCAATAGACCGCAAAATGACCAGCGTTCAAATAGTTATGTCAATGTTGCACGTGCAAAACCTGTTCTCGCTACTACGCTTAACTGATTATCGACTGATAATGAAAACACATGTTGCACGTGCAACATTGACATAACTATTTACCATTCACTACCTCATACTCTGACTCATACTCTGACTCTGACTCAAACCTTCTCCGCATCCGACGCGACGGGGGAATTGGTAGGCTGACCTATCCCCAGGCTTTCAACCTGGGCTGTCGAATTCCAGACTTTCAGGCTGATTCGATGGCTGAGCCAATCAGGCTGGTGCGACGCCTGAAGAACGAAAAAGGCCGGAAACCCGCAAGGGTTCCCGGCCTCCTCCACAACTCACAATTCATAACTCACGAGCCATCCGTTGCCGGCACGTAGAGCCGCGTCACGATCTTCCGTCCTCCCGCGTCCACCACGATGGTGTCGCCTTCGCGGAATTCGCCCTGCAGGATGCCGCGGGAGATCTGGTTGTCTACCAGCCGCTGCACCACGCGGCGCAGCGGGCGGGCGCCGTAAGCGGGGTCGTAGCCCTCTTCCGCCAGCAGCTCGCGGGCGGCGTCGGTGAGGGTAATCTGGATTTTCCGCTCTGCCAGGTTTTTCCGCGTCTTGTTGATCATCAAATCGACGATCTGCTTGATGTGCTCCATCTGCAGCGGCAGGAAGACCACTATTTCGTCGATGCGGTTGAGCAGTTCGGGGCGGAAGACGTGTTTCAGGTCGTCGAACGCCTTCGCCTGCAGTGTCTCGTAGCTCTGCTCGGTGACGCGCTCCTCCGCCACCGCGAAGCCGATGGTGGGGGTGGCCCCGAGGGCGTGCTGGCTGCCCACGTTGCTGGTCATGATGATCACCGTGTTGCGGAAGTCCGCGGTGCGCCCCATATTGTCGGTGAGCCGCCCATCCTCCAGCACCTGCAGCAGGATATTGAACACATCCGGGTGCGCCTTTTCGATCTCGTCGAAGAGGATAACCCGGTAGGGCCGCCGCCGCACCGCTTCGGTGAGCTGGCCGCCTTCATCAAAGCCGACGTAGCCCGGAGGCGCGCCGATGAGCCGCGACACCGCATGCTTCTCCATGTATTCGGACATGTCGATGCGCACCATCGCCTCTTCATCGTCGAACAGGTATTCAGCCAGCGCGCGCGCCAGCTCGGTTTTACCCACACCCGTCGGTCCCATGAAGATGAAGGACCCGATGGGCCGCTTGGGATCGTTCAGCCCCGCGCGCGCCCGGCGGATGGCCTCGGACACCACGCCCACCGCGTGCGACTGGTCGATGAGCCGCTTGTGCAGTTCGTTCTCCATGTTGAGCAGGCGCGACGCCTCTTCCTCGAACATCTTCTTCACCGGGATGCCGGTGGCGCGGGCGATCAGCTCAGCAATGTCCTCCTGCGTCACCACCGGCTCCACCTGCTGCGGCTTCTCCTTTTCTTTCTCGTCGATCTCCGCCCGCATGCGCGCGATCTCCTGCTGGAAGGCCGCCGCTTGCTGGTAATCCTGCTTCATCGCCGCCTCGTCGCGCTGGTTTTCCAGCTCCATCACCTGCCCCTCCATCTCGCGGACGTCGCCGGGGATGAAGATGACCTGGATGTGCTTGCGCGCGCCGGATTCATCCATCAGGTCGATGGCTTTATCCGGCAGAAACCGGTCGGAAATGTAGCGCGCGGAGAGCTTCACCGCGGCCTCCAGCGCCTCATCGGTATAGGTGATATCGTGGTGCTGTTCATATCGCTCCTGCAGTCCGTGCAGGATTTTAATAGTCGCCTCCACGCTCGGTTCCTCGACAAAGACCGGCTGGAAGCGCCGCTCCAGCGCCGGGTCCTTCTCGATGTGCTTGCGGTATTCGTCCAGCGTGGTGGCGCCGATGCACTGCATCTCGCCGCGCGCCAGCGCCGGTTTCAGCATATTCGAGGCGTCGATGGCCCCTTCCGCCGCGCCCGCGCCGACCACGGTGTGCAGCTCGTCGATGAACAGCACGATCTCGCCCTGCGCCTTGCGGATTTCGTCCATCACCGCCTTCATCCGCTCCTCGAACTCGCCACGAAACTTCGAGCCGGCCACCATGCTGGACAGGTCCAGCGCGATGACGCGCTTGTTCTTCAGCGTCTGCGGCACCTTGTTGTCCACGATAGCCTGCGCCAGACCGTCGTCAATGGCGGTTTTACCCACGCCCGGCTCGCCGATGAGCGCGGGATTATTTTTGGTGCGCCGCGAGAGAATCTCGATGGTGCGTCGGATCTCCTCATCGCGCCCGATGACCGGATCGAGCTTGCCTTCGCGCGCGAGCTGCGTCAGGTCGCGGCTGTATTTGGCCAGCGTCTGGTAATTGCCCTCCGCGCTCGGATCGGTGATCGGCTGCCCGCCGCGCACCTTGGACGCCGCTTGCTCGACCTTCTCCTTCGTGATGCCGAAGTCGCGCAGCGTCTTCGCGCCGGCGGAATTGCCCTCTTCCATGATGGCGAGCAGGATGTGCTCGGTAGCGATATACTGATCGCCCATGCGCTCGGCGATCTGCCCGCACAGCTCGGCCAGCACGCGCTGCGCGGCCGGTGTCGGGTAAATCTGCGCCTGCCGTCCCGCCCCGCCGGACACCTTCGGCATGCGCTCGATCGACTTCTTCACCGCGCCCGCCAGCGCGATGGTATCGACGCCCGCTTCCTGCAGCACCTTCGGAACCGTACCGTCCGGCTGCTCGAGCATCGCCAGCAGCAGGTGGTCGGTGTCCAACTGCGAATTCTGATAGCGCTGGATGATGCCTTGCGAAATCACCAGCATCTCCTGCGCTTTCTCGGTAAATTTATTAAAATCCATGGGCATGGCTTTCTCCTTCTCGGTCTATCAAACCGTTTCCCAATCATCCAAACGTAATCCGGAAACTCGTCTAAACATGATGCAGGTATTCGTATCGAGAAGATATTTCATTGCAGTTCTTCCCGTTTCTCGTATTCACCCTGGCTCTCACGTATCAACGGCTCTCCCTGCCATTGTCCGGCCGTTTCCTCAAAAAATCCGGAGGGCCAGCCCAACTCCTCGGGAGAAGGCTGGTGGGTCGGCGTTTCAGCGGGCTGGTACATCACCACCACATCGATATCCGTCTCCGTCAGTTCGGTCGGGATTTCCAGCTTTACAACGCCATCACGACCGACATGTGATCGTATTTTGATAGTCTTCATCGGTCTACCCTCCTCAACAATCGGACGGGTTAGATGATAACTCAAAACTTAAAACTCAAACCTAATCTCACCAGTCCTGGCTGACGCGCTTCAGCCGGCGTTTTGCCGTGGCGCGGATGCGCTCGATCTCCTGTTGCAGCTCGTCGATGCGGTCGAGCAGGTTGAGGATCACCTCGACCCCCGCCAGGTTCACGCCCAGGTCCGCCTTCAGGCGCAGGATCTGGCGGATGCGTTCAACATCCGAATCGGAGAACATGCGGATATGCCCGATGCGGCGAGGTCGCACCAGTCCCTGGCGCTCATACATCCGCAGCGTCTGCGGGTGCACCTCCAGCATCCGCGCCGCCACGCTGATCACATATATCGGTTGATTGCGCTCATCGTGTTCGGTCATAACGTTAAGCACCTCCATCGCCGGTGGGGGCATCAATTGAGTTTTGAGTTTTGAGTTTTAAGTTTTGAGTTGTTTTCGCTTGTAAATAATTACGTTCGCTGTTTTCTATCAACTCCTCTTCAGTGAGCGCCTGTTCACAAATATAAACCATTTCCTCCTCACGTATAATACCGGCGTTTTGTATATTCTTTTGCCGATCGCGCGTTCTTTGCTCGTCTAATGTTTTCATGATCGAAGTAAGAATGCGAACTAATTCTTCTGCATCATTGAGTTCATCGAAAATATCGATATGATAGATACCGGACTCCTTCATCAAGCGAAGCCAGTATCGAGTCTCCCGCGCTTCTTTAGCGGCAATGCCCATTTTTGCCCGGAAGTCATCCCGGCTGACACCCGCCGATGCTTCTTCGACATTTGACCCGATGCTCGTGCCGCTGCGAAACAGTTGATTAGCCAAAGCATATTGCCGCTGACTCTGGAGCTCGCTAGTCAGCACCAGAATCTTCAGCGAGAACGCAATACTTTTCTGCATGATAATGCTCTCAGCCATCATAATCTCCTCTCGCTTGCGTTGCCCGGCCAATAACTCAAAACTCAAAACTCAAAACTTACCCCCGTCCCTCCTGAATCCGTTGCAGTTCTTCGATCAATTCACGCTCGCGGTCGGACAGGGTTTTCGGGACCATCACTTTGACGCGGGCATACAGGTCGCCGGCGCCTTCCTCCATCAACTTCGGCATGCCTTTGCCGCGCAGGCGCAGGCTCTGGCCGGTGGAGGTGCCGGCGGGGACGCGCGCGGTGACCGCGCCGTCCAGTGTCTGCACCGATACCTCGGCGCCCAGCGCCGCCTGCGGGAAGGTGACGGCCACGTCGGTATACAGGTCGTCGCCTTTGCGCTCGAAGCGCGCGTGGGGCGCGATGCGCGGGATCAGGAACAGGTCGCCCGCGGGCCCGCCGTTCATGCCCGGCTCGCCTTTGCCGGTCAGCCGGATGCGCGAGCCGTCCTTCACGCCCTTCGGAATCTTCACCGTCAGCGAGCGCGGCGACTCGGCCACGCCCAGGCCGCCGCAGGTCGGGCACAGGCGATTGTCGGCGGTGTTGCCGGAGCCGTGGCAGGTCGGGCACGATTCATGCACGCGCAGCGTCAGCGTGCGCTCAGCGCCGCGATAAGCCTCCTCCAGCGTGATCTCTACCTCATATTGCAGATCGTTGCCGCGGGTGGCCATCTGCTGGCGGCGGAAACGGCCCGCTTTACCGGCGCCGAACAGGCCGCCGAGCAGATCGTCCAGGTTGACGTTCATGCCCAGGTCTTCCGGGTTGAAGCCGCCGCCCCCGAAGCCACCGCCGGCGCCGGGATTGAAGCCCGCCTCGCCCACGTGCCGCCAGGAGTCGCCCCCCAGGTGGCCGAACTGGTCGTATTTTTTGCGCTTATCCGCATCGGACAGCACTTCGTAGGCCTCGGAGACTTCCTTGAACCGCTCCTCCGATACCTTATCCCCCCGGTTCACATCGGGGTGGTGCTTACGCGCCAGCTTGCGATACGCCGACTTGATTTCCCGCTCCGTCGCCGTCCGGCTTACACCCAGTATTTGATAATAGTCTTTAGCTGCGGCCATAATTCACAGTCCCCTTCACGGGGTAATTTTTTAAAACCACAGATTACGCGGATCTTCTTTTTCCGCAGATTAAAAAGATTGAAATGATCATTATTTATTTTTTTAATCATTTCAATCTGCGGATGAAATAATCTGCGCAATCTGGGGTTTCAAATCACTCTGCTATGATTTCTTGCGGCTTATCGCCGGCTGTCACTTCGATCTTCACCTGTTTCGGCGCGACTTCTTCCTTCTTCGGCAGCGTAATCTCCAGCACGCCGTCGTGGTAGCCGGCGTTCACCGCTTCGCGGTTGATCGGCATGCCGAGGGTGAAGGAGCGCTGGAAGGGGCCATACGGGCGCTCGGTGCGCAGCAGGCGCGCGCCTTCGGTGTTCGCGGCGGGCTTTCGTTCGCCTTTGATGGTCAGCGTGTCGTCGGTGATCGCGATGTCCAGCTCCTTCGGCGCGATGCCGGGCAGCTCCAGGCGCAGGATGATGGCGGCCTGCGTTTCCAGGATATCCACCGCCGGCGCCCAGGTTTGCGGCGACGCAGGCGCACGCTCGGGGCGCTCCAGGCTTTGCTCGAAGAGCCGGTTCACCTGGTCCCACAACCGGTTCATATCGTCAAACGGATCCCAGCGGATCATGCTCATCGTCTGCTCCTTTGAAAACTAACTGGTCAGACATTGTGCCCGGTCCGGTGGTTGAGTAGGCAAGGGAGCCTCCCGAATCTTTCCATCACTCCCGCGCCGTATCGAAACCACCGCGTGTTCTGCACCGGGTCCGATAACCACGGTGGTTTCGATACGGCGCGGGAGTGATGGAAAGATTCGGGAGGCTCCCTTGCCTACTCAACCACCGGACCGGACACATATCATCTGGCCTTTACTTCTCTTCCTTGAACTCCGCGTCGATGATGTCCTCACCGCCGCCGGGTTGCTCCTGGGCGCCGCCGGCAGCCGCGCCTTCGCCGCCGGGTTGGCCGGCGGTGGCGGCTTCGTAAATGCGCTGGGACATGCCCATCATGGCATTGTTCAGCTCCTGGGTGGCGGTGCGGATGCGGGCCACATCTTCGCCGGCGACCGCCTCGCGCACATCCTTGATTTTACTTTCCAGCGTTGATTTATCGTCGGCGGTCAGCTTGTCGCCGAGATCGGTGATCTGCTTCTCCACCTGATAGGCGAGGGTGTCGCCCTGGTTGCGCGCTTCGGCCAGCTCCTTCTGCGCCCGGTCTTCCTCGGCGTGCGACTCCGCGTCGCGCATCATGCGGTCCACCTCGGTCTTATCCAGCGCGCTGGCGCCGGTGATGGTGATGCTCTGCTCGCGGCCCGTGGCCTGGTCTTTCGCGCTGACGTGCACGATGCCGTTGGCGTCGATGTCGAAGGTCACGTCGATCTTCGGGATGCCGCGCGGAGAGCGCGGAATGCCGGTAAGGTCGAACTGACCGAGCAGCCGGTTGCTGCGCGCCATATCGCGTTCACCCTGGAAGACCATGATCGTCACCGCCGTCTGCCCGTCGGAATAGGTGGTAAAGGTTTCCATCTTCCGTGTGGGGATGGTGGTGTTGCGCTCGATCATGCGCGTGAACACGCCGCCCGCGGTCTCGATGCCCAGCGTCAACGGGGTCACGTCCAGCAGCACGATGTCGGTGCGCTCGCCTGCCAGCACGGAGCCCTGGATCGCCGCGCCCACGGATACCACTTCGTCCGGGTTCACGCCGCGATGCGGCTCTTTGCCGACCAACCCGCGCGCCAGCTCGATCACCATGGGCATACGCGTGGCGCCGCCCACCATGATGACTTCATCGAGGCCGCCGGCGCCCAGGTTGGCGTCGCGCAGCGCGTTGTGGAAGGGGATCTCCATGCGCTTGAGCAGGTCATGCGTCAGATCCTCGAACTTCGCGCGCGTCACCACCATATCCAGGTGCTTGGGTCCGTTCTGGTCCGCGGTGATGAACGGCAGGTTGATGGTGGTCTGCACCGTGCTGGACAGCTCGATCTTCGCCTTTTCCGACGCCTCGCGCAGGCGCTGCAGGGCCTGGCGGTCCTGGCGCAGGTCGATGCCCTGCTCCTTTTTGAACTCGTCGGCCAGCCAGTTCACGATGCGCTCATCCCAGTCGTCGCCGCCCAGGTGCGTGTCGCCATTGGTGGACTTCACCTCGAAGACGCCGTCGCCCACTTCGAGCACGGACACGTCGAAGGTGCCGCCGCCCAGGTCCCACACCAGGATAGTTTCGTCCTTCTTTTTATCGAGCCCGTAGGCCAGCGCGGCCGCGGTGGGCTCGTTGATGATGCGCAGCACCTTGAGGCCGGCAATCTCGCCCGCCGTTTTGGTCGCCGTGCGCTGGGCGTCATTGAAATACGCCGGCACGGTGATGACGGCCGAGTCGACCTTCTCGCCCAGGTAGGTCTCCGCATCATTTTTCAGCTTCTGCAGGATCATCGCGGAGATTTCCTCCGGGGTATACTGCTTCCCCAGCACGTCCACGGTGGCCAGCCCGTTCGTGCCCGCGACTACTTTATATGGCACCATACCGCGCTCGGTCTCCACCTCGTCCTGGCGGCGTCCCATGAAACGCTTGATGGAGAAAACGGTATTTTCCGGGTTGATGGTCGCCTGCCGTTTGGCCGGCTGGCCCACCAGCCGCTCGCCGCCCTTGGTGAACGCCACTACCGACGGCGTCAGGCGACTGCCCTCAGGGTTCGTAATCACCGTTTCCTCGCCACGCTCGATGACGGACACCACCGAGTTCGTGGTCCCGAGGTCAATGCCGATCACTTTAGCCATGGTCTCAATACCTCCACTTCAAACTATTCTTCATACCGCTCGCTTCGCGCAGCGGCTCAAGTTGGTCACATCATATTACTTGAGTCGTTCCCTGTCAAGTACATTACTAAACATCGTTGTACAATGCTTTGTCCGGCGGGGGCTTGATAGTGCAGTGATAGCGAGAGGCGAGAGTATGCTCGTTAACGATGGGGTGGCCGCAAAGGAGTATGACGTACAAGTAGTCGCTGACAGCGAGTCCGCGCCGGCGCTGCTGGAGCTAATCCGCGGTCTGACTTCGTGCTTTCAGTTCCATCGCAACCAGCACGCGCTCGGTGTGCGAAAGATCGCCGAGAATTTTCCGCAGCGGTTCCGGCAGCTTGCGGATGAGCGTCGGGATCACCACGATCTGATCGGTGCGCGCCTGCTGCGGGTTCTGCGCCAGGTCGATGATTTCGATATGATACCGTCCGGGCAAATACATGTCACAGATTTTTTTGAGATTCACAATGGCGGCGATGGATTTGGGGGTCTGCCCGGCGACATACAGGCGCAATTCCCAAAATTCCTCGTCAGGAGTCTGATCATTATTTTCGAAGTTATCCGGCATGCGAAGCAACCTATTTTGAAGACAGTTCTTACTGATGAAATTATATTCGTCTACCGGTCAGAAGTCTGTCGTATAAAACATGACACATCGTGTAGTAATTAATACCGATTGACCGTTATTTCCCCGGTTCCGGCTCCGCCGGTTCGGGGTTCTACGATGTCGTCAGGCCATGGCGAATGGCGAATTTAATCAAACCGGGTAAATCCGCAAGCCCCAATTTCTGCATCAATCGGCTGCGATAGGTATCGACCGTATTCGGCGACAGCGACAACAGCTCAGCGATCTCGGCGGTCGATTTGCCTTCCACGATGAGCTGCAACACCTCGCGTTCGCAGGTGCTCAAGCGCTCGATGGGACTCTTCTGCTGCTCGTCGCTATAGTGCACCAGGTAATCGTCGACCAGATTATCCTTCACATGCTGGCACAGATATCGCTGTCCCTGCATAACCGCGCGCACGGCGGTAATGAGCTCCAGACTGGCCGATACTTTCAGCAAATAGCCCAGCGCGCCGGCGTGCAGCGCGCGCGCCACAAACTCGGAGGACAGGTGCATGGAGAGGATAATAATATTGACGTCGCTGTTCTGCTCCATGATATTGCGGGTGGCTTCAATGCCGTTGAGCTCCGGCATGGCGATATCCATAATCACCACATCGGGGTGGAGTTGGGCGGTCAACCGCACAGCTTCCCGACCATCGGCAGCCTCACCGACCACCGTCAGATCAGGCTGCGCTTCCAGAATCATACGTAATCCTTCACGCACCATCGTATGGTCGTCAGCCAGCAATATGCGGATACTCATATGGAATCTCCCCACCTCGACGCTCGCGCCAGGCGCAGTCGCTATACGGCATCGTGGCGAAGAGCGGCGGTATCATAGAGGATCACGCCATGCGCACCTGCGTGTCCGCCAGTGCGATATTTCCCGACTCAAGCGGTGTAATCGCGCAGGTGACCCACGCTGTGGCGGCGTCCTCCACCATCTCCGGAATCATCATCGGGTAGGGTGGACGCAGGCAATAACACGATCTTTCCTCACAACAATAGTCTAATTAGCGCCCTGGTGTCTGTCGTTAAATCTTTATATCTGCTGTAGTGGAAAGCCGATAAGCAGGGGACTGTCCCCGCATCAAAAAGCCCAATGGTTAAAAATAGCGCCGTTGCAGGGACTGTCCCCTCGGTAAATTCGGGGGCGGAGGCAGAGGGGACAGTCCCTGCGGTGGCGCTGGTCTTTAACGAACGGGCGCTAGAGGCGGGGACAGTCCCCGGGGGGCTGGACTGTCCCCTCGGCAGACGTTGACGGATATAGGCGGTAACAGGTCAGCCTATCGGGGACTGTCCCCGCATCTGAAGCCCGGATGTAAAAAAATAGCGCCGCTGCAGGGACTGTCCCCTCGGTAGACGTTGACGAATATCGGCGGTAACAGGTCGGCCTATCGGGGACTGTCCCCGCATCTGAAGCCCTGTGGTTAAAAATAGCGCCACTGCAGGGACTGTCCCCTTGGTAAATTCGGGGGCGGGTGCGGAGGGGACAGTCCCTGCGGCGGCGCTGGTCTTTAACGAACGGGCGTTAGAGACGGGGACAGTCCCCGAGGGGCTGGACTGTCCCCTCGGTACCCGTTGACGAATATAGGCGGTAACAGGTCAGCCCCTCGGGGACTGTTCCCGCATCTGAAGCCCGGTGGTTAAAAATAGCGCCACTGCAGGGACTGTCCCCTCGGTAAAGTCGGGGGCGAAGGCGGAGGGGACAGTCCCTGCAGTGGCGCTGGTCTTTAACGGACGGGCGTTAGGGGCGGGGACAGTCCCCGAAAGGCTGGACTGTCCCCTCGGCAGACGTTGGGCGGATATCGGCGGTAACAGGTCAGCCCTTCGGGGACTGTCCCCGCATCTGAAGCCCGGTGGTTAAATATAGCGCCGCTGCAGGGACTGTCCCCTCGGCAGACGTTGGCGGATATCGGCGGTAACAGGTCAGCCTATCGGGGACTGTCCCCTCGGTAAAGTCGGGAGCGGAGGCAGAGGCGCATCAACGGAGGCGGGCGGAAAATTGCCGGCAGAACTCGGGGGTGCCAAGCGGAGCATTATCGCGAGTGCGCCGGCGGATCGTTGCCAGGAAGTCTCCGTCTTCGGGCAAGGTCAGGAGTTCGCGCCAGTTCCGGGCATCCCAGCCATCTATCCACGGAATCGGCTTCAGCAGATGGTGCCGGTCTACCCCTCCGATATGCGCGCCTGCGCTAGACCAGAAGTATTCCCATGCATGTGCTACCAGGTGCGCGCGTTTGGAGTTCAACTCGACATACCGCAACGCATTCCAGAAGTGATCTTCATCGAGCGCACAGGCATGAAAACGCCCCTGCCATAACAGGCCGGTCCTGCGGTAAGTCATGTTAAACAGTTGCGTATAGCGCTGATGCGTGAGTCCCAATGCCCGGGCCAGCGAATCCTCTTCCTGTGGGATAACGATCAAATGGGGGTGATTCGGCATCAGGCAGTAGCCCAGCACGTCCATGTGGAATTGATTGGCATGCATGCGCAACAGCGCGAGATACTTCAGATAATCGGCTTCGGTAAAGAAGACCTGTTGCCGACCGTTACCGCGCTGAGTGACATGATACGGCAGCCCTGGAATAATCACACGGGCATGGCGTGGCATATTCAAAGTATAAATCGACCGGTTGCTTACGTCAACAGGTCAGCCCCTCGGGGACTGTCCCCGCAACTGAAGCCCGGTGGTTAAAATAGCGCCGCTGCAGGGACTGTCCCCTCGGTAAATTCGGGGGCGGAGGCAGAGGGGACAGTCCCTGCAGTGGCGCTGGTCTTTAACGAACGGGCGCTAGAGGCGGGGACAGTCCCCGGGGGGCTGGACTGTCCCCTCGACAGACGTTGGGCGGATATCGGCGGTAACAGGTCAGCCCTTCGGGGACTGTCCCCGCATCTGAAGCCCGGTGGTTAAAAATAGCGCCGCTGCAGGGACTGTCCCCTCGGCAGACGTTAACGGATATCGGCGGTAACAGGTCGGCCTATCGGGGACTGTCCCCGCAACTGAAGCCCGGATGTAAAAAAATAGCGCCGCTGCAGGGACTGTCCCCTTGGTAAATTCGGGGGCGGAGGCAGAGGGGACAGTCCCTGCGGCGGCGCTGGTCTTTAACGAACGGGCGCTAGAGGCGGGGACAGCTTCCGGAGGGCTGGCCTGTTGACGGCTAAAGTCGGGGGCGGAGGCAGAGGGGACAGTCCCTGCGGCGGCGCTGGTCTTTAACGAACGGGCGTTAGGGGCGGGGACAGTCCCCGGGGGGCTGGACTGTCCCCTCGGCAGACGTTGGGCGGATATCGGCGGTAACAGGTCAGCCCTTCGGGTACT
>Ga0172369_10002865_pt1 | contig 23222 bp, 21 predicted proteins | sample LakKiv25m_FD_114539 | JGI IMG/M metagenome (GOLD analysis project Ga0172369, IMG submission 114539) | Freshwater microbial communities from Kabuno Bay, South-Kivu, Congo - kab_022012_11.25m | ecosystem: Environmental > Aquatic > Freshwater > Lake | place: Democratic Republic of the Congo...
CATTAAAATTAGAGTATAATCCAAAAACAACTCTTCTTGAAGGACTTGAAGCATTTAAAAAGTATTTTGATGAAATGTATAAACTTCAAAGGTAATTATGAACAACTTCAATAATCCTACAGATGCGTATTTAGAAGAGCATAAGCGAGTTTTTTCACTACCCCGCTATTCAATACCCTCCTCAAGTAAACGCGTTTCGATTGCTTTTAATATCTTTTCGCTTATTAAGAGAAATATAATATCGATTTTAAAATATTTGTATCTTTATCCTAAGCAGTTGATTATTGAAAGACAAGGTATAAGATCATTACTGAAATTTAAAGGAATTGGGAATGGGCGAAAAGTATTGGTTTTAGGTAATGGACCATCTCAAGGGTACTTAGATTTAAAGAGTTTAAAGACTTTTTTAGATAATGGAAATGACATTATTGCTGTAAATTATTGGAATCAAAATAGAACATTATCGGAAATAGCACCTACATATTTAGTTCTATCCGATCCTTCCACTATTCAATTTAACACATCAAACACTCGAAAAACTGATGCAAATAACGATTTATGTAATTATTTGGAGATAAACCCTACTATAATATGTTTTGTTCCAATTGACCAATTTCGAAAATGCTCTAAATATTTGGGTGAAAATAGAGTCAAAGGGTTTATTGATATTGAGTGTCGGGGTATTAGCTCAAATATCTCTCCCCTATTTCCTCGTGGATACGTTTCGATGACTCTTTATAAAGCTCTTGCTATAGCATGTTATGCAGAATATAATGACATTTATGTATTAGGTATGGATAATACATATCCAAGAAATATTTATTGTGATCCTGATGGGAAAGTGTGCAATGTGGAAACACATGCAGGCATACAAGATTATTTATCTGACCAGTCTACTATTTATCCAGGTATTCCAGAGGCATTAGAAGATGTTTTAGCTTGTTTTCTTGATTTGCGATTATTTTCAAAAACCTACGGTAAAAAAATACAAAATTTAGATAAATATTCATTAACGGATGCATTTATAAAAAGTAAGAAAAATATAGATGAAGTTTTATCTGATTAAATATGATTGAAAAAATAATCTGCAAAAATACTTTATTAGCAATTATAATTGGGAATTCTCATTGTAAAGAAGGTATTGAATTTTTTACAGATAATGATTTTTCTCAACAACTTGGCTATATGAATCGCTCGGAAGGTTATATAATCCCCCCCCACAAACATAATCTCATTGAACGAAAAGTGATGTTTACACAGGAGGTTTTATATATTAAATCCGGTAAGGTACGGGTCGATTTTTATGATTTAGAACAGAACTATTTCGAAAGTAGGCTTCTTCTTCCTGGTGATGTTATTTTACTAGCATCAGGTGGTCATGGTTTTAAAATGCTGGAGTCAACAGAGATGATTGAAGTAAAACAAGGTCCATTTTGCGGTGACAAGGATAAAGTGCATTTCAAAATGATTGCGGAAGAAAATATAAAATTTGGTAACAATGGATGTTAATTTTGTACATTATAGCAAATATTATGATTTGCTAAATCAGAATAAAGATTACTATGCAGAAACTATTTACATTTCCAAGTGTATAAAAAAATATTCCCCTGAAGCAAGAACAATTTTAGAATTTGGGTCCGGAACAGGTGGTCATGGAATTTTTTTTCAAAATTTAGGATACGATATTTATGGTCTTGAACGTAGTAAACTGATGGTTGACAAAGCAAAATTAAATGGTGTACCATGTGAACAAGCAGACATTACTAATTTTAAAGTAGACCGAAAATTTGATGTAGTGGTATCTTTGTTTCATGTGATTAGTTATATTAATGAAAATAAACAATTAGAAAGTACTTTTAGAAATGCATATAATCAATTAAATTCAGAGGGTTTATTTATTTTTGATGTTTGGTACTCGCCTTCTGTTTATTATCAAAAACCTGAAAATAGAGTAAGAAAAGTTGAGAATGATGATGTTTTAATCATTCGTTTAGCTGAACCTAAAATTCATTTTAACATTAATGTTGTCGATATTAATTTTACTATTATAGTAAAAGATAAAAAAACAAATTTATGGTCTGAATTTCAAGAAATACATCCAATGCGTCATTATTCAATTCCTGAATTAGAATTGTTAGCTTCATTTACTGGATTTAAGCTTTTATTAGCGGAAGAATTTTTAACTGGAAACTTACCTTCACAACATACATGGGGAATAACCTTAATTTTTCAAAAAAGTGCATAAAAGAATAATTCCAGTGAATACTCCCCTGCTTAATGGTAATGAGGAGAAATACTTGTTACAATGTATTCGTACAGGTTGGATTTCATCTGAAGGGCCCTTTGTGGAACAATTTGAAACTAAATTTTCAACATACATCGGTCGTAAAGAAGGGATTGCTGTTGCCAATGGATCAGGTGCCCTTGATATTGCAGTACAAGCACTAGATATTGGGACAGGTGACGAAGTTATAATGCCGACCTTTACTATAATTTCACCGGCTCTATCTATCATTCGGGCAGGAGCAAAACCAATATTAATAGATAGTAATCCTGTAACATGGAATATGGATGTTACCCAAATTGAGGCAAAGATAACCTCCAAGACAAAGGCGATATTGGTTGTACATATTTATGGCCTACCAGTAGAAATGGATCCAGTAATTGAATTATCAAAGAAATACGGATTATTTGTAATTGAAGATTCAGCGGAAATGCATGGGCAAACTTATAAGGGAAAAAAATGTGGCACATTTGGTGATATTAGTACTTTTAGTTTTTATCCCAACAAACATATTACAACAGGAGAGGGAGGAATGATTTTGGTTGATGATCAAAAATTGGCAGAACGTTGCCGTAAACTTCGCAATCTTGCATTTGAAAATGTTGGTAGAAGATTTATGCACAAAGAATTAGGTTGGAACTATCGAATGACAAATCTCCAGGCTGCAATTGGAGTGGCACAACTTGAAAAAATTGATGAGCATTTAATTAAAAAGAGAAAAATAGGTAATATATATCAAAATGGTTTAAAAGATTTAAAAGGGTTTCAATTGCCCTTGGGTAAGACAGAATATTCTGAAAATATTTATTGGGTATTTGGAATGGTTGCCAAAACGAATGCGTTATTTAAAAAAACATTAACCATTTTAAATGATTCGGGCATAGCCACACGCCCATTTTTTTGGTGTATGCATGAACAACCTGCTTTTAATAGTTTAGGCTTATTTAAGTATGAAAAATATCCAATTGCAGAAAATTTGGCACGAAAAGGATTCTATTTGCCAAGTGGATTAGGGCTAACAATAACTGATTTAAGATATATTCTGAAAGTTATTCAATAATTTGATGCGAAAACTAAGGGTAGGTGTTTGGTTATACAAGGAAACTGATCCTCAAACTGGAGGATTACATAGCTATTATTCTCGGTTAGTAAACGCAATTAATAAACATACTTTTAATAATGCAGAAATTGTTTTTCTAACAAATCATCCTCAAGAAGAGATATTTCATCCTTTATACAGAATAAAATGGAAAAAAAAACAATTGTTATACCTGATTGCTAGCATAATTAGAATATATAAATTAAAATTCTTATCTGCGCGATTGGCAAATTTTGTTTTTTCTTTAGAAAATAATCATAATTTAAAATTAATTAATGAGCTTATTAACAAAGTAGATATTATTTATTATTCGTTACCTTCTTGTGTTTATCCAATTTTTCCATACATATATACTATCTGGGACTTAGGCTATATAAGTACTTATTCCTTCCCGGAATTTACTACAGATGATGTTTTTTTACAAAGAAAAGCATACTATGATAACATTGCATTCAAGGCATTAATGGTTTTTGCCGAGTCACATTCAGGAAAAAAAGACCTAATAAAGTATCTACGTATAAATGAAAGCAGAGTAAAGGTAGTTCCAATTTTTCCATCTATAGTCATTACTGATCAAGTTATTCCTACAAAACCTAAGAATCTTCCAAATGAATTGTTTTTCGTGCATTATCCCGCTCAATTTTGGGCCCACAAAAATCATTACAATTTATTAATCGCTTTAAAGGAAATACTAAATATATATCCTAATCTGAAGCTGGTTTTAACAGGATCTGATAAATTTAACAAATCATATATCCTTCAAACTATTCAAATACTAAAACTTAATAACAATGTGTTTGATTTAGATTTTGTTACTATTGAAGATTTAAAATGGCTATATTTAAATTCACAAGGGCTAGTAATGCCAACATTTTTAGGTCCAACAAATATACCTCTTCTTGAGGCAGCAGAATTAGGTTGTTCAGTAGCCTGTTCATATTTACCAGGTCATATTGAACAATTGGGTACCTATGGATATTATTTTGATCCTCTAAATCCACGGAGCATTGCAGATCAAATTATCAAGATGATTGAAGATAAAATAAATGGAGTAATAAAATCATATGAAAGTAAATTTAACATAGCAGAGGCTTTAATCGCTATTGATAAATCTTTTGATGAAATAAGAAATGTTAGATTATGTTGGAATGTATAAATATTACTTTGCCTCGTTAGCGACAAATAAATGACTGAACTATTTTTTTAACATTTCTTTTTAAAGTATGGGGAGTTTGTTAATTGATACTAATTACCAGAATAAGGAAAAAATAAAATCTCTTTTAGCCTATTATCTATTATTGACATCTTCTCAAACTATTCCATTTTTCAACAATTATTATTTTTTGTTAATATCAACAATTGTTTTAGGCGCATATATTCATAAAGTACTTAAAGTCAATACAAACATATATCAGGTTGTTATTTTATTAATAGTTGTTTATCTTTTGGGGCTTTTTATTTTTTTAAGTATAGTCCCTCACATCTCAGAAATAATCAGACATGTTAGTTATATCCTAATTGGAATTTACATTTCAGCAATTTTAAATACTAATTGGGTATTTTTTATCGAAAAAGCAATTTATAAATTAACGATCATTAGTTTAGTCTTATTTTCTCTTCAAATCGCTTTCCCGAGCTACGTATTTTCTAGCATAAGTGCAATAAATAGTACACTTCATTTAGGAAGGTCATATTTAGAAGGGAATTTTGGCAATAATGTATCAAATATGTTTATTTATGCCGTGAATCAATCCAACATGAATATATCTTCATTCAGAAATTGTGGATTTGCTTTTGAACCTGGATTTTTTAGCTTATTTTTAAATCTCGGAATACTATTTAACCTTTTACTTCACGACTTTAAATTAAATAAACATATTTTTATATATTGTTTAGCAATCATTACAACCGTTTCAACAACTGGTTTTCTTGGATTCATTTTAATAATATTTTTTTATCTAGTAAATAAAAAAGTCAAATTTAAATTTTATTTATACGTGCTTTTTTTACCATGCTTATATTTTATTGTGATGTCACCATTAGTATTTGATAAAACCTATGAACTATGGAATGAAAGGCAAACTCCCGAATTTTATCTTAATTCGGCTTATTTAAATAAATCTGCAGGTGATTTATCCATGGGAAGATTTACTGGGAACTTTTATATGTTTGAAAGGTCCCTGGAAAGTCCTTTCTTTGGTCATTTTGGCTCCACTCAAATCCCAATACCTGAAAACCTAACAATTCCAAGCAGTTTAGGTCCATTTATTTATACATTTGGGGTTCTTGGTCTAATCTTACTTCTAATCTCATTGTACCAATCATCAGAGTTACTCATTAGAAATGACTTTAAATTAAAGTCACACTTGATATTATTTATATTATTTTTATTCTATTTTTTTGCTTTTCCTTTCGTTTATACAACAATATTTTGGTTCATCCCTTTGAATCACTTGCGAAAATATTTTTCGTATTACCATTAACTTCATCGTCTTGATTAACTTTTTAATTTTATTAATACGAGTGCTAGATTCGATAGCATAATGGTAATCCTGATCTAAATTGTGCTAATTTAAAGGGCCGAAGTTCGGAGAGGCTTACAGAGGTTCTGATATCATACAGGTATGAATTTTGACTGCATCCTTTGCTTTACGGAATTCTAATTGTAGACAACAAATCTCGTAAGCTATCTCTGCCACTGAGTTGGCCAAACATCATGCAAATTATTGATTCCAGTATTTTAAATTTTTGACATACAGGTTACTAGAATAACGTTCGACATATTGATCAAAAATCCGGCATGGTAGAAAGTCAGCAATCTAAATAAAGTCGTACTTTGCTTGATTCATGACTTCGGATTTGATCTCAATGTAAAATCAAATCGTCACCGTTGCAAAATCTTCTACAAACCTTATCAATTCATGATTTCAAAGTACTTTTAGTAATTTTACCGGACACCACTGAGTTCATTTCATTTCCCTAATAATATTTTTGATGAGTGAAAATCTAAAAATTAGTATTATTACTGCTTCTCTTAATATGGGGAAATATATTGAACAAAACATTATTTCTATTTATAATCAAACTTATAAAAATTTTGAACATATAATAATGGATGGTGGATCTTCAGATAATACAATTGATATTCTAACTAAGTATAAACACCTAATTTTTAAAATTGAAAAGGATAAAGGGCAAAGTGATGCATATAATAAAGCTTTACAATTAGCAACAGGGGATCTTATTTTATGCCTTAATAGTGATGATTATTTGCTAAATAATAGAGTTTTTGATGAAGTGGTAAATGAATTGAAACAAATAGATATTAAAAAGTATTCTGCTTTTATGGGAAATCTAATTGTTGTAAATGAAAATGGAAATAAAATTGATATTATGGTTAATAACAATCTAGATTACACCTATAATGATTTATTAAACAAATTACCGGTAGTAATTCACCCAGCAACACTTTTTAATCGAAAAGTACTACTGCAAACTAATAGATTTGATACAAATCTTCATTATCAGATGGATTATGATATTTTTTTAAAAGTTTCCAAATTTGCTCCAATTCATTCTATATCAATTAATATTTCTTCACTAAGAAGACATGATGGCTCAAAAGGATGTAGTGATCAAGATTGGAAATTTTCATGGGAGTTAATTAAAATAAGATGTAAAAATGGTGGAAGTTTGTTTAATAAGATCAATTTCCAACCATATAAAAATGTTTTGTTTCATATTGTAGGTAGGAGAACCGTTGATTATATTAAGAACAATAAAGTATTATATTGTATCGCGGTTAGACTTGGTATAACTAAACTGAATAAATTGCTTTGGTATGTGGAAGAATTCTAGTTTCAAATATTATGAATTGAAGAGCGCTTTAGAACTTTGTAGTAGGTTGCATGGGGACTAATAAATTATAAATGAATATTTTTCTTGTACTTAATCCTGCAGGAAATCTAAGTATTCCTGAAAGTAAAACTTGGCTCTATAACCTTTACGAGCCATTACTTGATCTTGGTCATTCAGTTTATCTTTTAAGAATTGATTTTGCTGAAAGAATTTTAGGTGCAAAATTGGGATCAGAATCATTTAGGGAGAAATTTAGTGATCATTTATTAGAAACTTTCAAACATGAAAATAAAAAAAATCATTTCGATTTATTTTTATCCTATTTAATTGATATATATGTCGATCCATCGGCAATAAATTTAATTAATAAATTTGGTGTTCCTACAGCAAACTTCTCATGTAATAATGCACATCAATTCAAATTAACTAAGAATATTTCGAAATATTTTACTTTCAATCTTCATTCCGAAAAAGATGCAGATCAAAAATTTAGAGATCTTGGGGTAAGTCCCGTTTGGTTTCCTATGGCAGCCAATCCTAAATATTATCATCCCATCGACACGGACAAAATATATGATGTATCATTTATTGGAGGAAACTATTCAAAACGAAGTTTCTATATTTCGTTTCTACTGGATCATGGAGTAGATGTTCATTGCTTTGGACCAAACTGGCTTGTTAATAAACCCCATCACATTTTAAGAAACTATTTGAAAGAATATAAAAGGTTTGAGGATTTAATTCAAGCCATTTTTTCTTTTTCCGCAGAAAATCGATGTAAATATTCTTCCAGGGTTTCTTTGTATGATTTCAATAAATATTTGAGAGGAAAATATTACCAACATTTTCATTATCCCGTATCAGACGAAATCATGATAAAACATTATAGTCAGAGTAAAATTTCTCTTGGATTTTTGGAAGTACATGATAATCATGATCCTAGTAAGATTACAAAACAACATCTACACTTAAGAGAATTCGAAGCTCCAATGAGTGGGGCATTATATTTTACAAATTATTGCCAAGAACTTGAAGAATTTTATGTGCCTGATAAAGAAGTTGTTGTTTATCGAAATGAATATGAATTATATGAAAAAATCAATTTTTATTTAAGCCATCCTGTAGAATCGAAAATAATTCGAGATGCTGGTTATAAAAGAGCTTTAGAATGTCATACTTATCAAAAACGTTTTAGTGATTTATTTTCCAAAATATTTATATAACATATAATGACCTTTCCCTTCCCTCGAATTAGCGTAATAATGTCAGTTTATAATGGGGAAAAGTATTTAAATGAGGCAATTGATAGTATTTTACGGCAAACCTTTGAAAACTTCGAGTTCATAATAATCAATGATGGGTCAACTGATAAAAGTATAGAGCTTATTAAGTCATATTCTGACAACAGAATATGTTTAATTGATCAGCAGAATACGGGATTAGCAATTGCGCTAAACAGAGCAACAAATGTTTCCAAGGGTAAATATATTGCCAGAATGGATGCAGATGATATTAGTTTGCCAAATCGTTTAGAATTGCAGTTTTCATTTTTAGAAGCTCATGGAGAATGTGTGGCAGTTGGAGGTAATGCAATAATCATTGATGAAGGTGGGGCATATATTTATCCTTCTGCTCAAAAATGCGAATGGGAAGAAATTAGGAAGCAATTACCAAGTACTCCATTTTTCCATAGTAGTACAATGTTTAGAAAATCATCGTTCGATGAAGTTAAAGGATATCCTGAAATTTATAGAATTGAAGATGCTGTTTTCTTTAATAAGTTAAGCCAAATTGGTGAATTAAGAAATTTACCAAATATTTTGATTAAATATAGATTGGTCCCAAACGCCATAACAACGAAAAGTTCAAGAAGCGATTCAATGATAATTGATAAAATACTAAGGGATTTTGTGCAAGGTAAAAGTACCGATTATCAAAATGAAATGCTAAGGATTTTGACAATAAATCGTGGTCTTAGGTGGAAATCGTCCTTATATCATTTACATTTAGCAAAAAAATATTTATGGAACAATTATCAACCAAAATTGGCTAGGAAAAATTTACGAAAATCATTATTATTACAGATAAGAATATTCCCAGCACTCTTATATCTAGCAACTTTTATTAATGGTAAGATATTAAAAAAAATATATATATTATTGAAATAACAAGATATTTCGAACGAATATTGAATTGTTTGTGTCCTAATTAGTTGAATCGTATTAATTCATCTTTTCTTTGAGTCAACTTCTTTGGATATTTATTGCTGATAAAGATGATGCCCGTTAATATCTGTTTTAATTTTTTACCAGAATATTGGTGGAGGATATGATAAAAATATTAATCGTCTGTTCCGGGAATTATAAACCCGTAAGTCCGTTTATCGCGGAGCAAGTATTGTCATTAAGAAAACTAGGAGTGACAATAGATTTTTTTCTAATTAAGGGGAAAGGAATACTGGGATATTTGAATAACTATCCATCAATGATGAGAAAAATAAAACATTTTAATCCTTCCATTATTCATGCACATTATGGTCTTTCTGGAATGCTGGCTATACTTCAAAGAAAAGTTCCAGTAATAGTTACTTTTCATGGAAGTGATATTAATGATCGTGGTTATGAAAGAATATTTTCCCTGATTGCAATTAAATTTTCTGCCTACAATATATTTGTTAGCACAAAACTTGCAAAGAATGCGCGTGTAAAAAACAAATATTCAGTAGTTTCTTGTGGAGTCGATATGAATTCAATCTTTCCATTAGATAAAAAGGAAAGTCGGAAGAAACTAGGACTTAATGAAGATACAAAATACATTCTTTTTTCTTCTTCTTTTAGTAGAAAAGAAAAGAATTATAAACTTGCCTTAAAGGTAATCAATAAATTAAAGGATGCTCAATTAATTGAGTTAACGGGTTTTACTCGAACAGAAGTAAATATGCTCATGAATGCATGCGATTTACTGCTTGTTACCTCTCATAATGAGAGTGGGCCCTTAGTTGTGAAAGAGGCGATAGCTTGTGGATGCCCGGTAGTGTCTGTAGACGTAGGAGATGTGAGAGAAATTATTGGTAAAGTTGATGGTTGTTACTTAACATCTTATTCAATTACTGAAATTGCAAGTAAAATAGAATTAGTTTTCAAATCGTGCAATAGGCTTGATTCAAGGAATAAAATTTATGAATTAAAACTAGATTCTGATACTGTGGCAAAAAAAATTCGATCGATATATTACCAAATAATGAAGCCCCTATAATAATCTTCATATCAGATGTGTGGAATTTGTGGAATAATAAATTTGTAACTAATCAGTCCCTATGATAATGAGCGATGACATTCAAGGCAGGCAGCACATCCTGGTTGTTTTTGATGGCTGTTTCGATAATGGATCTCAGGACGGCAAAGTTTTCGGCAGCAAACAAGGTTTTAAACTGACCGGAGATTTTCTGTTTGACTTTGACATTTCGGATTGCCTGTTCTGAGTCATTATTATGGGATGGGACGGCAGGATCATCAAGGAATGTAAACAGATGGCGCTGATATCGAACCATACGTTTTTGAAACGAGAGAAGTTCCTTGTATCGGGGATCTATCGGTTCATCGATCAAATCATGAAGGCTCTTTTCCAGCCAGCTTCGATCATGGTTTGCATTCAGATAATCGGCCGCAGACATGCGTTTCTTAAGTCTGTCGGCTTCCATCAACGCGATGCGGAACCTGACCGGCCAGGCAACCTTGTAAAGTTCTTCGAGGTATTTGAGTTCCCGGATCAAATGCACCGTGCATATCTGATGTCTACCGACCGGCGTTTTAAAATGAGCTCTCCAGCAGTCATGCACCAGAACAGCGTTTTCGCTTATTCCCTGCATCCTCTCTTCAATGGTATCGGCCCCCCGATTGGACGAAGCGGCAATGAATGTGGCCAGTTTGCTTTGCCAGGTCCAGAACCAGTGCTTCTTTCCGTTGACCTTCATTCCGGTCTCATCGGTACCGATGACCGAACTGTTCAACACATTTCGGCGGATCATCTCGTAAGCAGCAACTCCTTTCCCGGCAAGGCGGTTGAGCAGATAGTGCAAACCTCCTTCACTGATCGATACGCCAAAAACATCCCGCATCATCTCTTGCAAACGCTTGAACGGCACATACTGACGAACATTGAGATAGCCAACCAGGCTTTCAATGTTTCTGCCATAGCTCACAGGCCAATCAACGCCATCAGGAAAATCACTCTCGAATACATGTCCGCAGGTACAATGGTGACGGGAAATCCGGTGTTCAGTCACGATCTGCCTGATGATCGGTATATCGATTACTTGCCGGCTGTCCGATACCTCAACCGGCATTTCACTCACATCGGTGCCACAACGAGGGCAAAAACAAGAACGGTGATCGATAATCTCATCCGGATCAGCCGTCATCTCAAGCGTTTTTCCTTCATGCCCTGGTTGACCTCCTACTTTTTTCTCAGACTGCTCACGCAAACTATTAGTGCGATTTGGGCGGTTCTCGTCTTTGGAGGGCGGAATCGAACTATTGCGGCTGTCCTTGCGGATCGTGTACCGTTCCAGTTTTCGCTCAAGTTCAACAATGCGGGCTTTCAGCATTTTGATTTCTTCAGCCTGCATCTCAACAAGACGCATCAATTCACCGATAAGTATTTGCTCAGGAGTCTGCATAGTATGTCCAGCAAAACTAATCCTGAAATCCATTATGTCAAAGAACGTAACCGCTTATTTATCAACTTATAAAATAATATTTGTTAGTATGCCAGAGATTTTAAGCGAACAAAAATTCAACACAAAATCTCCCTGTTCATTTCAGCAAAAACCTGTTAATAACCCTTATTTTTTACCCACTGATTAGTTACATAAATTTTAATCAGGAGGCGGTAAAAGAAACTTCTATTTGCAAAATGATGCAAATAATGAAACATCGTGGACCGGATGATGAAGGAGTTTTTATTAAAGGTAATGTGGGACTCGGTTTTGTTCGGTTAAGTATTATCGATCTTTCATCGGCCGGAAATCAACCCATGTTCTCAGATGATAACCGCTATGTAATGGTATTTAATGGTGAGATATATAACTACATCGAAATAAGGGCGGAACTTCAAAAAAAAGGTTATCGGTTTAAAACGCAAACCGACTCAGAAGTATTGTTAACTTCTTATATAGAATGGGGTGAAGCATGTTTGCATAAATTTAATGGAATGTGGGCATTTTGCATTTATGATACGCTGGAAAAACATCTTTTTTTTGCAAGGGACCGATACGGTGTAAAACCATTTTATTATTATTTTGATCATGAAAAATTCTTTTTTGCATCGGAAATACCACCTATTTTGTCATGCATGAAGGGGAAGTTAGACCCGAATGATCAGGCCATCTTCGATTTCCTTGTTTATAACAGATCTGATCATATAGACACAACTTTTTTCAAGGGTGTCTATAAGCTACTTCATGGGCATTCTATTAACTTGAACTTGAATTGCTTCAAATCCGCACAAAAAGTAGATATTCATAAATGGTATGATTTACATGAGAAAGTAACAAAAAGTAATGGATTTAATGATTTTTCGGAATATCAAGAATTATTTTCATCGGCGGTCGGGATTCGCTTACGAAGTGATGTTCCTTTAGGAACCTGTTTCAGCGGTGGTTTAGATTCCTCAAGCATTGTATCGACGGTGATGCATACATTTAAAAAACAGGATATCAATACTTTTTCAGCAATTTACGGAAAAAATCTGCCAGGTGATGAACAGCATTATATTTCCATTTACAAAAATCAATTGACGAACATGCATTTCGTGCAGCCAACAATTGATTCGCTGCTCGCTGACCTTGACAATTTAATCCTAACGCATTCAGAACCATTTCCTTCTACATCTATATATGCAGGCTACGAAGTGATGCGGCTTGCCAAAAAACATGTTACCGTCGTTCTAGATGGTCAGGGCGCTGATGAACAATTGGCCGGATATCATTATTTTTTTAGTTTTTTTTTCAAAGAATTAATAAAATCAGGAAATATTACTAAAGCTGCTTCCGAAATGATATATTATTTGGTAAATCACAAAAGTTCATATGCATTAAAGACTTTACTTTTTCTTTTTCTTCCTACTAATTTTAAAACGGTAGTGAGAATTAATTCTAATCTGAGGAAAAGCTTCACAAGCAAATTTGGGTTCTCAAATATCATTCCTTCCAATTTATATAAGTCAACAAGTTTAAAAAATGCTTTGTTAAATCATTTTGAGTTTAAACTTGAACACCTTTTGAAATGGGAAGATGTTAACTCGATGCGTTTCTCAGTAGAATCGAGGACGCCCTTTTTAGATTACAGACTTGTGGAAAAAACGCTTGCAACCTCCTCGAACTATATAATAGATAAAGGTTCCACAAAAGTAATCCTGCGTCGAGCAATGACAAGTATCCTTCCATATAAAATTGTCAACCGTCAATCGAAAGTTGGGTTTAGCACACCGGAAACAATATGGCTTAGAGATCAAAGATTTAAAAAACTGTATTATAATGAATTAAACACAAATAAATTTTTTCTAAATAAATATTTTGTGCTTCAAAATCTTGATAAATTATATATTGATTTTATGAATGGAAACTATATACTATCAAAGGAGATTTGGAAAGTTTTTAATCTCAGTTTATGGTATAAGGTCTATTTTTGCAAATAAAATTCATGTTCTTGTAACGTATCAAATTTTGTCCTTGATAGGTGTATATTTAAATAAGCTGAAATCTAAAATAAATACTAGATGAATATAAAACGCAAGTAATTTTGCGCTCTATTTTTCTTTACTGTTTCAAGATAAATTTTTTGTCTCTGGTGACCAGTAAGTACTGGATGAAAGAAAAGTAAAATTTTAAGGACTAAAAATTTAATGTGTTATGCAACGTGTCATTGATCGACAAATAAATAGAAAGGATTGGACACTCTTTGCTTCTGAAAATAAATATTACTCGGTTTTTCAATCTCCAGAATTTTATGATTTTTTTAACTCAGTTAAAGGGCTGAAAGCTCATGTTTTAGCAGTATTGCAAAATAATAAACTTCAAGCACTTTGCTTACTGACAATCCATGGAGAGACTGGCATAAAAAAATTCTTCTCTAGACGAGCAATCTGTTATGGGGGACCTTTAGTCATCGATGAAAATCCTACCGCTTTTGAGTTATTATTAAAAGAATTAAAGGATTTTATAAAAGACAAATGTATTTACTTAGAGATACGTAATAGTAACAATTATTCAAATTACAAAGAATTTTACTTAAAGCATGATTTCATTTATATTCCATATACTAATGTAAAATTAAACTTTTCAAATATCACTTTAGAAGAATTGGTTACTTTAATGAAACACAGCAGACGAAGAGAAATAAAATTAAGTTTAAAAGTCGGAGTGAGATACCAAGAAGCTCAAAATTTGAATGAAATTTCTATTTTATATACGATATTGAAGGATTTATACAAGGAAAGAGTCAAACTACCATTACCGTCACTTGAGTATTTTATAAAGTTGTTTGAATCCAATATTGGAAAAGTGTTTATCAGTATATATGAAAATAATATTATTGGAGGTTCATTCTGTTTATATGACCATAAGTGCATTTACACTCTATATTATTGTGGTTTAAGAGATTATAAGCCTAATGTATATTCAACACATCTTGCAATAATCGGTGCTTTAAATTTTGCAATTGCTAACAACATTACACGTATTGATTTTATGGGTGCTGGTAAGGCCTATGAAAACTATGGCGTAAGAAAATACAAACTCGGGTTCGGTGGGAAATTAGTTGAGGATGGTAGGTTCGTATATATTTCTAATTTAATGCTCTATAAAGTTGGAAACTTCGGTTTAAAGATCTTAAGAAAATTATCCTAAAGGATTAAAACAAATATTAATGAGTTACTTATGGGACATTTATTCTGGTTATGCAACAAGAAGCGGGAAATATAAAACCGATTTGGAAAGAAAATTCATCAATAGATTTCTAGAGGAACGAACATTGAGAATCCTAGACATTGGAGGGGGCAGTGGAAGATTTGCCGTTCCACTCGCAGAAATTGGAAATTTAGTAACTGTCGTTGAACCAAATATCGAAGCAATAAATATTTCGAAAACTAGAAATAATTCTATTCATTATATTAATGGCACTTTTGAAAACTATAATTGTGATGTTAAATTTGACCTCATATTAGCAATAGAGGTCCTGGGCTTTTTCAGCAGTACTGAATTCTTTATTGAAAAAGCAAAAAATTTACTAGCCGTGAATGGGTTATTGATTCTTTCGACAAGTAACACAGGTTCTATAAAATACATCTTAAAACAGTACCTTTATCAAAAAGAGATTAACGGTTATACAGATCTGAAGACGTACAAACAAATATTTCTAAAATATAATCTTGAGCTTATTGATATTAAGGGGTTAAACTGGTTACCATTTAAAGTCAATTCGAATTCAATTCTAGTTCCTTTATGTAAAGTAATAATCAACTTTTTGTTCCTAAATTACTTTTTAAAACAGAGTCCAGAATTACTAATCTGTGTAAAAAATAAAATAAGGTGAGGATTCTAATCGATATTGGACATCCCGGTCACGTTTATTTGTTTCGAAATTTTGCATCGTTGATGCAAAAAGAAGGTCATGATTTTCTATTCACTTGTAGAGAAAAGGAATTTGAAATTTATCTTATTAAGCAATTTGGTTTCAATTATAAGTCCATTGGGAAAAAATTTAAATCATCTTTAGGAAAAATTTTAGGTCTCGTAATATTTAATACTAAATTATTTAATATTAGTTTAAAATTCAAACCAGATCTATTCATTAGTCATGGATCAATTTATGCTGCTCATGTCTCATTTTTATTAAGGAAACCGCATGTTTGCTTGGAAGACACAGGAAATATGGAGCAAGTGAGATTGTATCTTCCATTTTCAAAATATATAATAACTTCAACAGCTTTCCAGAAAGATCTCGGGAAGAAACAGATTCGGCACAATTCCTTCCATGAATTAGCCTATTTACATCCAAAATATTTTACTCCTGATCCTAATATTTATAAAGAATTAGGGTTGTCAAGTAAGGAAAAATTCTGTCTTGTACGATTTATTGGGTGGAACGCTTCCCACGATATAGATGTAAAAGGATTAAATGATGAAAACAAAATTGAAATTGTTAATCGGTTGTCAAAATACTGTAAAGTCTTTGTTAGTTCTGAAGGAGAAGTTCCAAAAGAAATTAGTAAATACTTACTAAAAACAAAGCCAGAAAGAATCCATCACGTACTTTCATATGCCTCTTTGTTGATCGGTGAAAGTGGTACGATGACCTCTGAATGTGCAATATTGGGAACTCCTGCAATCCAAATAAGCGGTTTACCAAAGGGATCAATTGGAGTTTTAGCGGAACAAGAAGAATATGGCTTAGTTACAATTTATGAATATTTTTCAAAAGAAGTATTGGATAAAGCAGTAGAGTTTATTGTTGATGAAAAAAAAATGAAGATCATTAACAACAGAAACAGAATGATTTCGGAAAAAACTGATTTGACTTTGTTTCTGATAAATTTTGTTAATAGTATTAAATTGAATGTCGATGGATAATCAAAAAGTATTGATTTTATCACCACATACTGATGATGCAGAATTAGGATGTGGAGGAACAATTGCAAAACTTCTTAACGAGGGTAAAGAAATATTCTGGATTGTATTTTCAACTGCTGATGATTCATTACCAATAAGTATGAAAAAAAATACTTTAGAACTAGAGTTCTTAGAAGTTGTTAATAATTTACAAATAAATATGAAAAACATATTTATTAACCACTTTAGAGTAAGATATCTACATGAAAAAAGGCAAGAGATTTTAGAACTTCTTATTAAAATTAGAAATGAATTTAAACCAAATTTAGTTATAGGACCATCTTTAAATGATTTTCATCAGGATCACGTTATTGTCGCTAATGAAATGGTTAGAGCTTTTAAATCTCATTCTAGTATAATCAGCTATGAATTACCATGGAATTATTTGACATTTAATACTCAATTATTTTATAAGGTAGATAAAGAAAATATTGAGCGCAAAATCTCGATGCTTTTAAGTTATAAATCTCAAATAATTAAAAATAGGAGCTATTTTTCTAAGAGCTATATTAAAGGATTGGCTTTGACACGCGGGATCCAGGTAAATAGTAAATACGCTGAAGCATTTGAGGTAATAAAATGGATAGCAGAATAAATTGACTATTATCCAGATAATGATTCAGAAGACAAATCCCGTAAAGCAAAGGCAGAAGTCAAGAATCATACGCTGTTTAATATCGGAACCTCGATCCTCAGTTTTATCCATATAACTGAAGTTGAGACACACGAGGTCGTGGATTAAATGTACTCATGTATGAGGCGATCAGGCTTTTTATTCTAGATAGGGTTATATTGACTTTTAAAGATTTTACGACATCAACTGAAGTACTCCCGTGTTGTTAGACCACGGCAAGTAAAGGCCTTCTTTGTTATCAGTGAGAGCTTGAGACGATTTGTTCAAAGTGATCCAGAAAACTCTGTTTAATTTTTATTTTGGAAATCGGTCAGTGATTTCTTTTATTCAGCTTGGATTAAGAAATTGATGATTGGACCTCAAATTACATGAAGAAATATCATATATAAACAAGTCACTTATTAGTGTAAAGCAAACTTAAAAACTTTATATTGTAAATGCAAAATAGATAAAGTTCGTAACTAGTTGAATCAGAATTCTTAATTTCTAGTGATCAAATTTTACTTATGAAAAGAATATTAGTTACAGGTTCAGGATCACCTGGGATAGCAGGTACAATATATTCTATTAGAAACAATCCTGATAATCAAAATTTTATCATTTACTCCACAGACGTTTCCCAAAATGTTGCTGGAAAATTGCTAAGTGATTTTTTCATTACAATTCCTCCTGCAAAATACGAGGATGCCTATTTAGAAAAAATGTTATCTATTTGCAAGAAAGAACGGATTGATGTTATTCTTCCACAAAACACTTCTGAACTATTTATTTTATCCAAAAACTTGAAAATATTTGAAAAGTTAAATTCAACTGTTATTATATCTGATAGACAGGCTCTTGAAAAGGCGAATAATAAATACGAGCTAATGAAATTGTGCAAAAAAATTGGAATACCGACAGGAGACTTTTATTTAGTTAAAACCAAGCAAGAGTTATTTGCTAATGCGACATTACTCGGTTGGCCAAATAAAAAAATTGTGGTCAAACCTCCCTCATCAAATGGTATGCGTGGTGTCCGCGTTATCGACGAGTTTTATGATAGAAAGGATTCATTTTACAATGAAAAACCTAATAATTTAAATATAAAGATGGATGATTTAGTCAATATTCTTGGCATAGAATTTGATCCTTTGATAATAACTGAATACTTAAGTGGTGATGAATATTCGGTTGATTTGTTACGATTAAATAAAGATACTTGGGTCGTTCCACGTAAAAGGGATTTGATTAGAAACGGTATAACATTTAATGGGTCTGTTGAACAAAATGATAAAATTATCAAGTTTTCCAAGCAACTGGCTGAAGTAATTAATTTAAAATATTGTTTTGGGTTCCAATTTAAATTTAATGATTATGGCGAACCTTGTATTTTGGAATCAAATCCAAGAGTTCAAGGCACAATGATAATTTCAACACTTGCCGGGGCAAATTTTATATATGCAAGTATTAAAAACGCGTTGGAAGGAAGTATTCCTGATTTCTCAAATATTGACTGGAACACGAAATTTTATAGATTTTTTGGGGGTATTGGATTCAAATCTGATTCAACAAAGATAATAATTTAGGTAATGGTCAAATTGTTCAGTGATTATGATTTGTATATTTTTGATTTGGACAATACCATTATTGACGAGAATTCATATCTATTTTATGCATATAAAGAAGTAGCGAATTTTTTATCAGTTAGAACAAATTTTTCTCAATCAATATTAGAGGAGGATTTAATGAAGTATTATAATGAATTTGGTCGATATAAGCTTTTTAATAGAATTTTGGAAAAATATAAGTTACCAGCGGTCCTCCTCAATGAAATGCTGACAATTTTGAGGAAGGTTAAATTAAATGAAAAATTACAAATCTATCCTGAAATTTATAACTTGTTAGGAAATTTAATGAATCTTGAGAAAGTTATATACATTCTAACAAATGGTAATAAAATTCAGCAGAAAAATAAAATTTCTCAAATTGAATGGAAAGAATTGAAAATAAGCAACATCGTTTTCGCTGACGACATAGTTCCTAAACCATCTCCATTATCAGTGTTCTATATTTTGAAACAATCAAAAATACCCGAAAATCGTGCTATTCTTATTGGAGATTCAGAGGCTGATAAAAAATGTGCATTAAATTCTGGAATTTATTTTATTAATGTAAAAGAGTTTATAAATCAACATCAGATATAGATTTTTTGAGTTCTATTATGTTGTTTGAATTCAATAATTATTGAGAAGATTGATTATATGTTTTGTTTAGTTTTTTCAGGACGAAATTTGAACTTGGTTCTACTGCCCTTATCTCGATAAACAAAAGATGAATCAAGGTAAGCGGGTTTTCCTGCTTTAGATGGAGTTTTCCCCGGTGGACATCCTCAAGTACTATTTAAGAAGATAAAACAGGGAATATAATAACTGATGTTTTGATAAGAACTTCTTATCGTTTCCATTAAAGCAAATTATGGACTTTACGCAAAATCAATACAATAAATTGTTGGTTAGCTTGCAATCCGCAGGTTTTTTTTTTAGGACATTCGGACAATTTGCTCAAGAAAATACCAACCTTACGAAATCAGGCATTTCAAGTGATCAAAAAGTTGCATCCGAGAATGAATTCATCATTCTCCGTCATGATGTAGATAATTTGAAATTCAATTCATTAGATTTTGCCCATATTCAATCCATAAATGGAGTATCTGGAAGCTACTATTTCAGAGCAGTGCCACAAAGTTGGGATGATGCAGTAATCAAAAAGATTCACGAGTTGGGACATGAAATTGGATACCATTATGAGAATTTGACAACCTGTAATGGAAATTTGGAAAAAGCTTGGGATGATTTCAGAAATAATCTTGACAAACTACGTAAACTGGTGCCTGTGACTACTATTTGTATGCATGGGAGCCCAAGATCCCCATGGGATAGTAAAGATCTTTGGAAAAAATACGATTACCGGAGTTTGGGCATTATTGGTGAGCCATATTTTGATATAGATTTTAATTGGGTATTTTACCTTACCGATACTGGTCGCTGCTGGGATGGGTGGCGTGTGAGCAAGCGCGACAAGGTCAGACAACAAGATGAATGGATTCAAAGAGGTTGGGTCTATCACTCGACAAACGATCTAATTAAGGCCATCCGAGATCATAATCTCCCAAATCCTTTGATGATGACATTTCATCCTCAACGATGGACAAATGAGGTTCTACCATGGTTGAAGGAGTGGGGCCTCCAAAACTTGAAGAATTTAGTAAAAAAAAAACTGATTTGAAGGGATAGCAAAATGAATACTCAATTGCCCTAAACTTAACGAAGATATAAATAAACTGTAGTCGTAAGGCAAAGATTTTTTACTCTTATCAATATCCTCGAAATGTTTATTGAGTAATTATGCTAAATTCTAAGATTCAGCGTAAACATCCTTCGGATACATTTTTTAAGTTCATTTGCAGCAGAGTACAACTTTTACGAACTAAAATTTGAATAATAGATCAGAGAATACATTCAGGCTAATTCAATATTCTTGAATGTGAAATTAAGAAAATTTGAATATATTTCATATTTGATTGACATTTTGATTGTAATGTCATCATTTTTTATCACAATATTGTACAAATATGGCTATTTGTTTTCCGACATTTATCTAGACAATTTCAGAGCCTTTCTTATTTTGTTGGTGATATGGCTTGTCGTTTCATTTTGGACGGGCAAATTCAGGCTCCGTAGCGAAACCTCCTCAAAAACTATGCTCAGTTCTGTTTTATTAAGCAATTTTTTTATCTTGAGTCTCGCGGTGATTCTGATCTATGTTTTCGGCTTCAATGTTTATTCCAAGACCATTCTGTTCGGGATTGTTTTCGTTGCAACGGTCATTGAACTAATCTTGGGAGCGCTTCTTTTCTCGATAGAACGCTCACCCTTTTTACCTGATTGGATTAGGTCGCCAGCAACCAATGGTACGAATGGAAAGAAACACGACAACGGCTATAAGAACGCTAATAATGGAAAAGTTACAACTGATCTTACTGATTCGATTCCAAGTATTCCTCAGTTAAATGGAAAGGACACAGTTGCCCTGAAAAGAGCCATAATTGAGGAGTGTGGAGAGGCCTCCGCTTCATGGATAGAAAACCATGTGGATCTTGCTGCTGCTACCACCCTGATCCTCTCTACTACCACCCGGTTTAATTTAGATAACCAGCCAGACGATTTCTACCGTTCGCTGGTCAACCTTAAAAGGATCAACGATATCAAAAGGATTAATAAATTCTTCGAATCGGCAAATGCAAAACTCCCCACCGGAGGTATTTTTGTTGGTTGCGGCGAAACCTACGGTCTCCGCAAGGAGAGAATCCTCTCCTCCTACCCACCGATGATTAACTATATGATCTATACCGTCGATTTTGTCCTCCGCAGGGTCTTTCCGAAGTTGAGACTTACCCGCAAGATCTATTTTCTGATCACCAGAGGAAAAAACAGGATTCTTTCCCGAACCGAAACCCTTGGCCGATTATACTCCTGTGGGTTTGAAGTGATCCGGGAACAACCTATCGGCGACTTGCTCTACTGGTGCGCGCGGAAAATAAAAGAACCCGCCTTCGATGAGGATCCGACCTATGGCATCATGATCCGTTTAAAAAGAGTGGGAAAGAACGGCAGAGAGTTCAATGTATATAAACTGAGGACCATGCACGCATACTCTGAGTATATGCAACATTATGTATACCAGAACAACAATCTCGACGAGGGCGGAAAGTTCAAAGACGATTTCCGTGTAACCACCCTGGGCCGCTTCTTCCGTAAATTCTGGCTCGACGAGCTTCCCATGCTGATCAACCTCCTGAAAGGAGATATGAAGGTTGTTGGCATCCGCCCCCTGAGCAGCCACTATTTCAATCTCTACTCCCCCGAATTGCGCGAGAAAAGGATCAAAACACGCCCCGGCCTCATCCCCCCCTATTACGCCCAATTCCCCCCGCCTGTCGACTTGGAGGAGATCCAGCAAAATGAATCGAAGTACCTCGACGAATATTTCAAACACCCCATCCGCACCGACATCAAATACTTCTTCGCCGCAGCATACAATATCCTGATTAAGAAGGCGAGGAGCAAGTAGATACAAGATGCAATGCTCGCTGCGCTCGCGATACAAGATGCAAGATGCAGGATGAGCCTTCACCCGATCTCCATCCTGTATCTTGGATCTTGGATCCCGGATCGCTCACGAAGTGAGCATTGCATCGGCGCGAAGCGCCATGGATCGCGAGCGCAGCGAGCATTGTATCCTGCATCATTTTTTTGAACTTTGAACCTGAATTGCGAAGCAATCACGAACACCCAAAAAATTAATATGTTCGTGAGTAAACCTGAACCTAAGTGATTCGCGACTTTACAACAAGTAGTTTCCGCTCCCTGGTTGAATCGTTACTTAACCGGGGATTTGTTTTTCTGGATCTGGAGTCGTTTATTGCAAGCGATGAACGGAAAAAGGTATTTTTGCGACATGATGTTGATCGCTACACGATGCAGGTCGCCAGGTTTGCCGAACTCGAACAGGAGCTTGGTATATGCTCGACTTATTATTTCAGGATGCCTCAGTCGTGCCAGCACCGGGAGATTATAAAGACTGTCTCGGTTCATGCCTGCCGGGTGGGCTACCACTACGAAGACCTTTCCGCAAGCAGGGG
>Ga0172369_10002873_pt1 | contig 23198 bp, 30 predicted proteins | sample LakKiv25m_FD_114539 | JGI IMG/M metagenome (GOLD analysis project Ga0172369, IMG submission 114539) | Freshwater microbial communities from Kabuno Bay, South-Kivu, Congo - kab_022012_11.25m | ecosystem: Environmental > Aquatic > Freshwater > Lake | place: Democratic Republic of the Congo...
GGATTATACCTATGATTGAAAATATATATATGGTGAACGTAACCGAACAGATGGTTGATGCCGAGCCGCAGGAAATCATCACCAATGACAATCTCAACGCCCGCGTAGATGCCCAGGTTTATTTTAAAGTCAAGGCGGACGAGGGAAACGTTAAAAATTCCCTATACAATGTTAATAACTATAAGTGGCAGATTGTGAATCTCGCAAGGACCACCCTTAGGAATATTATAGGCACTCTTACCCTTAAGTCTGCCAACAGCGAAAGAGGCAAGATTAATTCGGAGTTGCATAAAACGTTGTGCGACGAGACGGGAAGCTGGGGCATTGAGATTGTGAGGACGGAGCTGAAAGAAATAGACCCTCCTAAGGATGTCCAGGAAACAATGAATAAGGTAGTAAAAGCGGAGAATGAAAAGATTGCTGCGGTTGATTTTGCTACGGCCGCCGAGACATTCGCCGATGGCGCAAGGAGAGCCGAGATTAAAAAAGCCGAAGGCATAAGGCAAGCCAAGATTCTGGAAGCTCAGGGCGAGGCGGAAGCGATAATGCTCGTAAACGAGGCGGCTGAGAAATTTTTCGTAGGCAATGCTCAGGTCTTAAGAAAGCTTCAGGCGGTTGAAAATGCCCTCATGCATAATTCAAAGATAGTCGTTCCTTCTAATACCCAGCTGATTAATATGGTAGGAGAGATGGCGGGCGTAATACCTATAGAAAAAGAGAAGAAACAGTAGGCCTTTATGAAAGTTCTTATAACATATTATTCCTATAGCGGGATTACCGCGAAAGTAGTAAATATATTCAAAGAGACTTTGCAGGAAAAAGGCGACATAGAGATACAGAGGCTGAAACCGAAACAGGAACTGACGTCGTTTGTAAGCCAGTGTATGGCTGCAAGGTCCGGGAAAAGGTGCGAGTTGGAAGGCAGTGTACTTTTTAACGTAGGAGCGTATGACGTTATAATTATAGGATTGCCTGTGTGGGCGTTTGCGCCTCCTCCGGCTATAAATACATACCTGGATAATATAGCAGGCCTGGCCGGCAAAAAAGTTATCATGCTTATTACCTCAGGCAGCGGAGTAGGCGTAAATACATGCTTTAGAACACTCCGGAATATACTGCAGGATAAAGGCGCGATAGACATAAAAGAAATCAATATACCGAATACGAAAATGGTAGAAACAGATTTTATTGTTTCTGCAATAAACTTGACATTGTGACAATGTAAGTTTTGTCAACTTTATTGTGCTAAAAAATGGGCGCAGGGAAAAGGGCGGTATGAAAATAATAAAATTAATGGTTTTGGCCATATTAGTTGTCGGAATAACCGCACCTGGGGGTTATCCCGAAGATAATCCTACGCTCAAGGTGATACATAGCCGCAAAAGCGTAAGGCATTATTTAGACCGCAAAGCCACGAAAGAGGATCTATTAACGCTTGTTAAGGCAGGCATGGCAGCGCCTACCGCAATGGACAGAAGGCCGTGGGCTTTTGTGATAATCACTGATAGAGCCAAGCTGGAAGAGCTTGAGGCAGGATTGCCTTATACCGGGATGCTTACTAAATCAGGGGCCGGAATAGTGGTGTGCGGAATTTTAGAAAAAGCGCCTCTCGGGGAAGTCTGGGTACAGGATTGTTCAGCGGCTACGGAAAATATACTTCTCGCAGCTGAATCCATGGGCCTTGGCGCAGTATGGACCGGGGCCTATCCTTCACAGGAAAGAATGAGCCATATAAGAAAAGTCCTTGATATGCCTGAGAATATAGTCCCTTTGAATGTAATTCCAGTAGGTTATCCAGTAGGAGATGAGAACCCAAAGGATAAATTTGATCCTGCAAATGTACATTGGGAAAAATGGTAAAATTCCTTATAAACGCCTGCCAAACTTGATTAAATAGAAAAATATGGTATATTTTATGCAGCTTTTATGAGGATAACCAAAACGAATAAAGCCATAGCTATAGTTATTATATTTACCGCTGCGTGTTTATGCGCTTATATAGGTATCCCGGCTTCAGCTGATGAGCCTGGCCGGAAGCCGTCCGGTATAGAAAAGTTCCTGTCCGGAGAAGCCCTTCCGGAAGAAGCATATATAATAATAGATAAACTTCAGAATGAGATAAGGAAAAGTCCGGCAAATAACGCTAATTACGCCGCGATTGCTTTTTTTTATGATTACCTGGGGGCGTATGGTAAGGCGTTGGAAGCTATCAGGTCTGAGATAAAATATACCCCTGAGAAAAGTGAGTGGGATATCATTTATGGGAACTTTGCCAGAGAATGCCTTAATCTGAACAGGTTAGGCGATGTCAGGAAGCCGGCTCTCAAATCATTAAAATTTAATTCCAAAAATATCGCCAGCCGCATGCTCTTATTAAAATATTATATTTTAAAAGGCAAGTATAAAGAAGCCGGCCGGGAACTTAAGATATTGAGCGGGCTTGATAAAGAGACAGATTTCTATTATGAAATTTACGCCTATTGTTTCGACAGGATCAAAAATGGAAATGATATAATAGAGCTTTTTAAAGAATTTGTAAGAGCTAATCCCGGCAGCTATCTGGCTCACAGAATACTGGGAACAGCCATAAGAGATTTTTCTTATGACGATATGGAAAAAAATTTGCCTGTAATGATGGAATCTTTCAATAAGGCCCTGGAGCTGAATCCCAAGTACGTGCCTATTTATATCTCCATATCCAATACTTATATGCATCTTGGATTAAAGACCAACAACAAGGCGTATCTTAAGGAATCTCTTGACCAGATAAACAAGGCGTATAAGCTGGACCAGAAGAATCTAAAGTTAGCGTATTGCGCCGGGTATATATTTTTAGCTATGGACGAATACGATAAAGGCATAGAAAGGCTTGAGTATGCGTTTAACCGCGGCTTTAATGACCAAGATACATCCGAGCTTCTGGCGGCGGCTTACAATAACAAGGCGTATTCATATTATGAGACAGGTAAAAATATTAAAGAAGGATTGAAGATAATTGATAAGGCTATTATGCTGGATCCAAACAACGGCATGATCCTGAGCACAAAAGCGGAGCTTTTATATAAAGCCAAGAGGTTTAAAGAGGCTTATGAGTATATTCAAATGGCTATTAAGCTAAAACCGGACGAACCTGGGATGAAACAGGATCTTGCAAATATAGAGAAAGCCATGGAAGGCAAATGAAAGGAAACTATATGAAAATAGGGGGCAAGGCGGTAAATGTTTTTAAGATAAGAAATCGCAAAGGATACGCCGCAATATGCTGTAATAATATTACAGAGGGCAGGTCTTCCCAGGAAGCTTGCGCCAGGATGGAAAAAGCCCTTAAGCGAAAGCCTAAAAAATAATTCTTGACAAAATCAGATAAAATGTTATACTATTTGCAATTAGTAAGTAAGTAGTAAATAAGTGGTTAAGAAGTCTGGAACCGTAAGGTAAAGAGTGTTAACCTTACGGTGTTTTTGTTTCTGCCATTATTTGCTATAATCTTAAAGAAAGGAGGTAGTGAATAATGGCGCGAGGAAAAGTAAAATGGTTCAATAACCAGAAAGGTTATGGATTTATTACGCCTGAGAACGGTAAGGATGTATTTGTACATCATAGCGTTATACAGGGAGACGGTTATAAGTCTTTAGAAGAAGGCCAGGAAGTGGAATTTGACATACAGAATGGTCCTAAGGGCGAACAAGCCACAAATGTAGTAAAGCTATAAAAAATCGGAAAAATAGTTTGGCAATGAGGCCCGTTATCGTAAGATACGGGCCTCATTTTTTTTATAAAAGTTTAGTATTGCTTTTAAGATACTAAAATAGTATCATATAACTATGCTATTAGAGATGCATTGTCATACTTCGAGATATTCTAAGTGCAGCCAGATAGATCCTGCGAGCCTCCTCAGGCAGGTGAAGAAAAAGGAGCTGCAGGGAGTTATTATTACAGAGCATCATTATCTGTGGAGAGATGACGAGATAAAGGCGTTACGGATTGAAGCGGAGCTGGATGAGAATTTTTTGATAATGGCAGGCCAGGAAGTAGAAACGGATATCGGCCATGTCCTTGTATTTGGCTCAGACAGGACAATCAGGGAAGAGATAAGTTTAAAGGATTTGAGGGCGCTTTTTCCAGGAGCCGGTTTAGTATGGGCCCATCCTTTTAGAAACGGGCACATCCCCGAAAGGCAGAAATTATTGAACCCTATGCTGGATGCGATAGAGATATTCAGCATGAACCAGACTCTGAAGGAAAACTACTTCGGACTAAAGGCCTGGCATGAATATAAATTTACGGCTGTAAGCGGAAGCGACGCTCACGCGGAAGATGTAGCGGGGCTATATCCTGTGCAGCTTGATCACCCGGTCCTTACAATACAGGATTTTGTGACGGAGATTAAAAAATCACGCTGCAGGCCATTTTTTAAAGAAATCCCTCGCTCCGGCACGAATATTGTAGTGAAAGAGATTACGATCGGCACAAAAGGCGAGGATGAATCCAGAAGCAGAATCATATTAAAAAATATAACCGACGATAAAAAATGGGCTGCTGCAAAATCTTCTTCAAGTATAACGGAGTTTTTATACAAAAATGGATTTTCGGAATATAGGTTCCGCGTGCCCGGGATAATAGAGATAAACGATAAGGAAAGGCTTATTATTGAGGCCGGTCAGCGCGGGAAAAGCCTTTTTGATTTGCTGGCGCACGTCGATAAATCTATAGGGGGAGATTATTTTAAGCTGTCAGCCGTATGGCTTGCGAGGTTCCACAATAAAGCTATGAAAGAAGGCGATCCTGGAAACGTTATAAAGAAAGAACGCAAGAGATTTGACTTGTATCTGGATTCATTTGTCAGGACCAAAAGCCCATACCTTGAGAAGATAAGGCCTGTTATAAATTCGACGAAGGATAAAGAGGAAAAGATCTGTTCAAAACACAGGGATTCATTTATATTGAATCACGGAGACTATCATCCGAAAAATATTATAATAGGCCAGGATAGGCAGCATGACGCAACAACCCTTTTTATTTCCGTGATAGATTTTGGGAATGCAATTTTGTTTCCACGTTCGTTTGACGTTGGATATTTTTTATCCCAGTTTGAAAGCCAGTTTTATGCATATCCAGAAATTTTGAGATATTGCAAAGAAGCAGATTTTATTGACACTTATATGAAAGAGTCTGATAATATACCTGCAGATTTCACGGAGCAGGTGGCGTTTTTTAAGATAAGGGCGAATCTGAGCATTGCGGCATACTTTATAAAGGTTGGCAAAGGCGAAAGCCCGGAAATGAAAGCCCTGATGTTTCGGACAACTTGACATTGTGACATTGTTACAATGTCAAGATTATGGCATGGTCCGGGCGGCATAAACTTGACAAAACTAACATTGTCACAGTGTCAAGTTTATTGAGAAGAGGGGGAGAAGATGGAAAACAAAAATGCGGTGAAAATAAAAGGAAACCCGGTAACGCTCATAGGAGAAGAGATAAAAGCCGGACGGAAAGCAGAAGATTTCAAAGTCTTAAATACAGATCTCGGAGAGGTTTCACTTTCTGGTTTTAAAAATAAAATAAAATTGATTGCCTCGGTGCCTTCATTGGATACACCTGTATGTGATCTTGAGATAAAGCGGTTTAATGACGAGGCATCTAAGCTTTCGAAGGATCTTGTGATCATGTTTATTTCTATGGACTTGCCTTTTGCGCAGAAAAGGTTCTGCCAGGCAAATGATATAAAGATAGTAAAGACTCTTTCAGATCATAGAGACGCTGATTTTGGGCAAAAGTTCGGAGTTTTGATAAAAGAGCTCAGGCTTTTGGCCAGGGCTATCTTTATAATTGATAAAAATGATGTTATCAGGTATATTCAGATTGTGCCGGAACTGACTTCCCCACCTGATTATGACCAGGCGCTGTTGGCTTTGAAAAAAATTGTAGAAGACAAATAAACCATTTTTGTTTTACAAAATTTGGGAGGCGCATGATGAAAAAATACAGATGCATTGTTTGCGGTTACGTGTATGACCCGGCGGATAACGGCAATATTGCATTTGAGAGTTTGCCAGATGACTGGACGTGCCCTGAATGCGGGGTCGGAAAAGATCAATTTGAAGCATTATAATTTAATATGGAGGGGTTATGGCAGAGTTAAAGGATCTGTTGCAGTCCGCTGACTGGAAAAAAGAAAAACATGCGCCTGTTATTGAAGCAGCTGAAAAGGTGAAAAAGGGAGAAGCACTTTCCGTTAAAGTAAGCGTTGGGAAAGAGATCGCTCATCCTAACACTACTGCCCATCATATACGCTGGATAGAAGTCTATTTTCTTCCTTCAGGAGAGAAATTTCCGTATCAGGTAGGGAGATTTGAGTTTGCTTCCCACGGGGAATCTGGCAAGGGCCCTGACACAAGCACCGTTTACACTTCTCCCGAAGTAAATTTGAAATTTAAAACAGAAGCTTCAGGCGCGATCCTGGCTTCTTCTTACTGCAATATACACGGCCTGTGGCAAAGCTCTAAAGACGTAATAGTAGAATAGCCGGATTTATGGACAATTTTTCAATCCTTATCGCAGGCAAAGCCGGAGACGGCATTGATAAATCGAGCCTTATTATCGGCCATATCTTCAGCCGGCTGGGTTACCGCGTTTATATTTACCGGGATTATCCTTCTATAATAAGAGGCGGCCATACCTTTTCTGTTATAAGATGTACTCATGACAAGATAGCCGCCCATTCGGATAAGATAGACATACTTCTCGCCTTAAATCAGGATAGTATTGATTTCCACAAAGCAAAGCTAAACTCCAAATCTCTTATTATTTATGATTCAACGTCAGTCAAATCAGATGAAGGCCTGGGGCTTCCTATAGGCATTATAATAAAAGAAGCTGGGGCGCTTGAACTGATGCGCAATTCCTGCATTATAGGCGCGATGTGCAAGGCCTTGGGCATAGAAATGGATGTGCTGGAAAAGGTTTTTCGAAAAGACATATCCAGGGAAACAGAACTAAATCTGAAAGTGGCGTTTCGCGGATTTAACGAAGCCAGAGAATTCGCTAAAGTGGAAAAATTAAAACAAAAACCTATGGGATTAGTTGCTGGAAGCGACGCAATCGGGTTAGGGCTTATAAAAGGAGGCCTAAAGACGTATCTTTCATATCCCATGACGCCTTCTTCCGGGGTACTGCATTTTCTGGCGAAAGCCGCGGAAGATTTTTCCTTAAAAGTAATTCATCCGGAAAACGAAATAGCTGTCATGCTTATGGCAGCCGGTTTTTCATATGCGGGAGACAGGGTGGCTGTGGGGACCTCGGGAGGCGGATTCTGCCTGATGACCGAAGGGTTGAGTCTGAGCGGGATGGCGGAATTGCCGATAGTATTTGTGCTGGGACAGAGGCCCGGCCCGAGCACGGGCCTTCCTACTTATACCGCTCAGACAGAATTGAATTTTGCCCTGAGCGCCGGGCAGGGAGAGTTTGCGCGTTTTATAACAGCGCCTGGAGATGCGGAGGAAGCCTGTTACTGGTCTTCCATGTCCATGAATTTTGCGTGGAAATACCAGATACCCGCGATTATCCTGTGCGACAAGACCTTAAATGAAGGGACCTATAGTTTTGACGCGGATTCCTTAGAAATAACAAATCCGCCGGAAACTTTTTTATGGTGCCAGAAAGGCGGTTATAAGAGATATCGGAATACGGAAAACGGAATTTCGCCTTTGGGTTTTCCTTCGAATAAAAATATTGCTGTAAAAGTCAATAGCTATGAGCACGACGAATACGGCATAACTACGGAAGATAAAGACATAACTGTAATGATGCAGGATAAAAGGCTCCGCAAAGAAAAATATCTCTTGAAAGACCTCGAGCAATATGAAACCGTAAAGCTCTATGGCAAGAAAGATGCTTCGACCGCCCTTTTATTCTGGGGCTCCAACAAAGGCCCGTGCGTAGAAGTCGGGACGAAGCTTGGCTTAAGGGTTGTTCAGCCGGTTGTATTTTCGCCGTTTCCTTCAAAACAGTTTAAAGAAGCGCTTAAAGGCGTTAAGAAAATAATATGCGTTGAGAATAACGCCACGGGACAGCTGGCGGATTTTCTGAAACGGTATGATATAAATGTGGACCAAAAGGTGCTGAAATACGACGGCAGGCCGTTTACCGTTAACGAGTTGGAGCAAAAAATATAGCAGGGGCCGGTGGAATGGAAAATGTTAATTTAGCTACATATGCGAAGAATACGTGGTGTCCGGGATGCGGAAATTTTGCTATCCTGAACTCTATCAAAGCAGTGTTTGGAGCGCTTATAGAAGAAGGCCTTCCTAAAGAAAAGATAGTGATAGTCTCCGGCATAGGATGCCACGCCAAGATTGCCGACTATCTGAATGTGAACAGCTTTTATTCCCTGCACGGAAGGGTGGTGCCTGTGTGCGAGGCTATAAAACTCGCGAATCCCGAGCTTAAGGTGATAGGCTTCGCGGGAGACGGTGATACTTACGGAGAAGGGCTGGAGCATTTGATATTCGCGGCGAAAAGAAATGTAGATATAAATATAATAATCCATAATAACCGCGTTTACGGCCTTACTACAGGGCAATATACTCCTACTTCACCTTTAGGTTTCAAAGGCCGGTCTACTCCAGGCGGCACAAAAGAACAGCCCCTTAATCCGCTGGAACTGATGATGGCCAGCCATGCGGGCTTTATCGCAAGGGGTTATTCCCATGGCATAGAATTTCTCAAAAAGATATTAAAGGAAGCACTGCTCTATAAAGGCTTCAGCCTTGTGGATGTTTTACAGGTATGCGTGACGTTTTTTAATATGTACGATTACTATAACAGCATGGTTTATGAATTAAAGGATCATGACCCCGGGAATTACGACGAGGCTTTGAAAAAAATAAAAGAGTGGGATTATAATTCTGACTCCAGAATACCGCTCGGCGTATTTTATAAGAAAGAAAATCCCGTATTTGAATACGCGCTTAACAATAAGAAGACGGACATGGATACAAAAATAAAGGAGTTGCTGAATGATTACGCCTGATGTGGCGCAATTTTTTCATAACCAGCGTTTTACGATAATATCCACTGTAGATGAAAAAGGAAGCCCTCACACTTCCTGTAAAGGCATAGTGGATATAAATAAAAACGGCAGGGTTTATCTTTTGGATCTTTATATGGCAGAGACTTATAGGAATCTGAAAAGAGACCCTCATATAAGCATAACCGCTGTTGATGAACATAAGTTCAAAGGATACTGCCTTAAAGGCAGGGCAAAGATTGTGCCGAAAAATAAAGTCGCGAAGCGCATCTTGAAATTATGGGAAGATAAGATAGCCTCCAGGATTTCGCACCGGTTGTTAAAAAATATACATGGCGAAAAAGGCCACGCGGCGCATCCTGAGGCGCTTTTGCCGGCTCCCGCGTATTTGATCGCGGTAGATATCCACGAGGTTGTAGACCTGATACCGCTTCATATAAAAAGAAAAACAAAGCCGTGATGCGATGAATATAAAATCAATCAAAGTTCAGCTCTGTATCTTTTTGATATTATTCGCGTTATACGCGTCTTTTGCAGGGAAAGACGCATTATTTTTATTAAGCCTTGGTGTCAGCCTTATTGCCGCCATGGCCGCGGATATTTTTATCACATACCTGAAGACGAGAAAAATCGTCATAACCGAAAGCTCGGTCGTCTCAGGCTTGATAATAGGTTATGTATTATCAAGCAGTCAGGCATGGTGGATAGCGGCACTTACTTCCGTATTGGCTATTGCGTCCAAGCACCTGATCAGATTTAAGGCAAGACATATATTCAATCCGGCGGGATTCGGGGTTTTAGCGGCAGCGTTTCTGTTAGGCGCGACTACGGAGTGGAAAGGCGCTTTTATATGGTATCTGATCGTACCTTTCGGCGTTTATTTTTCTTTTAAAATCAGGAAACTGGAGCTTATCGCAGGTTATTTTATAGCTTCTTTTATCTTATTCGGAGGCCAGGCCGCCCTTAACAAAGTGAATATAGCGGATGTATTCGGGTATCTGAATTATTTTTTTATATTTATAATGCTTATAGAGCCTATGACAACGCCTGTCACATATTATGGCAAAATGATATTCGGCTCAGGCGCGGGCGCTTTGATTTTTGTTTTATATCTATGGGGCATTAAAGAAGCCGAGATAACGGCCTTATTGTGTTTTAATTTATTAACGCCGCTGTTGAACAAAAGGAGTGGAAAATGAAAAAAATAACCGTGCTTTTAATTTTAAGTTTTTTTATCTGTTCAATTGCGTACGCTCATCCGCCGTCAGATATAAAGATAACCTATGATCCCGGAACCAGGATCCTGGAGGCGGTTATTATGCACAATGTGAGCGATGTCAAAAAACATTTTATTTATAAAGTCGATGTGGGCCTGAATGGAAAAGAAATAATAAGCCAGGCCATAAGCCGGCAGGATGATAATTTGACCCAGACAGTCAGTTATCTGATACCTGACGCGAAATCCGGAGATGCATTGTCGGTGGAGGGGTATTGTAACTTGAGTGGCAGCCTGACAAAAGAAATCAAAGTATCTGAATAATGAAAGAGGCCCGCTTTCTTATAAAAGGTGCAGTCTAATACAAGGAGGATAGATGAAACTCTTGCACATTGTTGCCACACCCAGAGAAGATGAGTCAAGGACGCTCAAGGTTACGGACGCCTTTTTTGAAGGGCTGGAAAAAAATTATCCTGATTGCAGGGTGGATACGCTTGATGTTACAAAAGTAAAACTCCCTGCCCTTACAGTTCAGGCGGTAAGCGGAAAGTATATATTGCTTGGAGGCAAGGACCTGCCGGATGATTTAAAACCCGCGTGGGAGGATATAATAAAACACATAGAAAGATTTCTTTCGGCAGATGGTTATGTTATAAGCTCTCCTATGTGGAATTTCAGCATTCCTTACTATTTAAAACATTATATAGACGTAATACTCCAGCCCAAATATCTTTTCAGGTATACGGAAAATGGCCCCGAAGGGCTTGTAAAGAATAAAAAAATGGCGGTTATCACAAGCCGCGGCGGGGACTATTCTCCGGAAAGTCCCAGCCATGCTTATGATTTCCAGGAACCATATATCAAGGCTGTATTTGCCCTTAGCGGCATAACGGATATTACCTTTATAAACGCCCAGCCTATGGACGCTCTCGGATTAGATACGCAGAAAGAAAAGATAAGGTCTTCACAGGAAATAGCCAGAAAGTTGGGAGAAAATTTTTTTCTTGACAAATCTTTTAAATAATACTAAAATAGTATCAATTAAAAAGGCGGGTGTATGAGGTTTATAACCAGAGACACAGATTACGCGTTAAGGGCAATGATATTTATGTCCAGGGCGCTAAGGCGGGATAATAAAAAAATAGTGACCGTGGAAAACATAGTAGCCGGAGAAAAACTCCCGAAAGTATTTCTGAGAAGGATACTGCAGAAGCTGGCGGAGAAAAAGGTGTTGTCTTCTTATAAAGGGAAAAAGGGAGGTTTTTCTTTCTTAAAATCCCCTGAAAACATCAGTCTTGCCGATGTAATTGTAATTTTTCAGGGAGAGATAGATTTAACAAACTGTTTTCTCAAAGGAAAGATATGCCCTGGCAGAAAAATTTGCAATGTAAGGAAAAAGATAAAAGCTATAAGTTTAAATGTCATAAAAGAACTGAACGATATAACAATAAAAGAGTTATCCGGATAGGAGAAAAGTATGGCGAAGCGCAATATAGTGAATATAGATGAAGAAAAGTGCACGGGATGCGGGAAGTGCGTGCCGAATTGCGCGGAAGGGGCGCTTCAGATAATAAACGGGAAAGCCAGGCTGGTAAAAGACATTTACTGCGACGGATTAGGAGCCTGTCTTGGCCATTGCCCCGAAGGAGCGATTACTATTGAAGGAAGAGACGTAAAAGCGTTTGACGAAGAAGCCGCTAAAAAACATCTGGAAGAGATTAAAAAGAAAAAGGCGGAAAAGCTGCCGTGCGGATGCCCTGGGACTCAGGTAAGATCGCTTAGCCCTAAAAGAGCCTCAGAACTTATTAACTGGCCGGTGCAGCTGAAACTTGTGCCTGTGGACGCGCCGTATCTAAAAAATTCCGATTTATTGATAGCAGCGGATTGCGTAGCGTTTTCATATCCTGATTTCCATCAGGACCTGTTAAGGGGCAAGCTCCTTATTATATGCTGTCCGAAACTTGACGAAAAGAATTTATACATAGAAAAACTTTCGGAAATTTTTAAGAATAATAATCTGAAAAGCGTGACAGTGGCACATATGGAAGTGCCGTGCTGTTTTGGATTGAATCATATAGTCGGAGAGGCGATGAGGCTGTCTGGTAAGAAAGTGCCTTTAAAGGAAATCACTATAGGTATCCAGGGAGAGGTAAAATGAGTTTTTTTGACGGTTGTCCCGGCTCTAAAAGGGTCAAGGAGCCTTTTCCCGAGAATATAAAGTGTGCATGCGGCAAAGAGATAGAGATCTGGTCCGATGAAGCCGAAGCGATATGCCCTTATTGTAAAAGGAAAACAGCCAGATGCTTGCCAGGTTCTTGCCTTGATTGGTGCAGTATGGCGAAAGAATGTATAGGGCAGGAAAAGTTTGAAAAATATAAAAAACGTAGTAAATAGTGAACCGAAATTAACCGCATCCCGATCGCCGAACGGGAACGATACCCGTTCGGCGATCGGGATGCGGTTGGGGCGGTTAAGAGGAGGTCAAAATGTTTTGTTATCAATGTGAACAAACAGCAGGCGGAACAGGATGTACGAAATCCGGAGTATGCGGGAAGAACGAAGACATACAAAGCCTTCAGGATACATTGTTATTCGGCTTAAAAGGTATTGCCGCGTATGCATATCACGCGAGGGAATTAGGGGCCATAGATAAAGAAGTGGACGGATTTATGCATGAGGCGTTATTTAAGACAGTTACAAATGTCAGTTTTGACATAAATCAATATATTGAGCTGGTCTTAAAGTGCGGGGCTATTAATATAAAGGTAATGGAGCTTTTAGACAAAGCTCATACGGAAAAATTTGGAAATCCAACGCCTGGTAAAGTTGAGACTGGGACAAGGAAGGGCCCTGGTATACTTATTACGGGCCATGATCTCCTGGATTTGTATGAACTATTGAAACAAACGGAAGGAACAGGCGTTAACGTGTATACGCATGGAGAGATGTTGCCTGCCCATGGGTATCCCGAGCTTAAAAAGTTCAAGCATCTTGCCGGTAACTACGGTGGGGCGTGGCAGGAGCAGAAAAAAGAATTTAAGGAATTCCCAGGGGCTATTCTGGCTACTACGAACTGTGTTCTTATCCCTCCGGAAAACACTTACCTGGACAGGTTGTTTACAATAGGGATTACCGGGGTTCCGGGGTCAAAGCGGATAGAGAACAGGAAGGATTTTAGCGAGTTGATAAAAAAGGCAAAGGTTTTGCCGGAGCTACAGGATTCCCCCTCTAAAAAGATAATGACAGGGTTCCATCATATGGCAGTCCTGGGCCTGGCGGATAAAATCATAAAAGCGGTGAAATCCGGCAGGATAAAGCGTTTCTTTTTAATAGGCGGATGTGACGGCGCGAAACCAGGCAGAAATTATTACACCGAGTTTGCGGAGATGGTGCCGAAAGATTGCGTAATCTTGACCCTTGCCTGCGGCAAGTACCGTTTCAATAAAATGGATTTTGGAGACATTGACGGCATACCAAGGCTTATAGACGTAGGCCAGTGCAATAACGCGTATTCCGCTATAAAGATCGCGGAGGCCCTGGCAGGGGCGTTTAAAACAGATGTCAATGGCCTGCCCTTGACGCTGGTTTTGTCCTGGTTTGAGCAGAAAGCAGTTGCGATTCTTTTGAGTTTATTGTATCTTAACGTTAAGGGTATGTATATAGGCCCTACAGCGCCCGCGTTTTTGTCAAAGAATGTATTCAGCCTGCTAGGGGATAAATTTGACCTGAGGCTTGTCACTAATCCAAAAGATGATCTTGAAAAAGTATTGAAAACTTGAGGTGGTTAAAATGGATACGGATGTTCTGCGTAATATAGGGTATGGGATGTATGTAGTGAGTTCAAGTAAGGGAAATTTGCTGAACGGCCAGATCGCGAATACTCTTTTTCAAATAACAAATGAACCGGTAACACTAGCCGTAAGCGTTAACAAAAAAAATCTTACACATGAATACATAGACTCGAGCAAGATCTTCAGCGTTTCAATACTGGAGCAGGAAACGCCTTTAAATTTTATAGGCAAGTTTGGGTTTAAATCAGGCAGGACACAAGATAAGTTTGAGGATACAAAATTTATAAAGGCTCTGTCAGGCTGTCCAATTGTTATTGAAAATACGCTTTGTTACATAGAGGCCAAGGTCATAAAGCGGTTTGATTGCCTCTCTCATACGCTTTTTCTGGGAGAGATGACAGATTCTAAGGTATTAAAAACAGGGAAACCCATGACCTATGATTATTATCATCAGGTAAAGCGCGGCACTACCCCTGAAACAGCCCCCACGTTCATAAAATCAGAATCAACCGGCCAGAAAAAACAAACCGGCCAGAAATATATCTGCACCGTATGTAATTATGTGTATGACCCCGAGGCAGGAGATCCAGACGGGGGCGTGCAGCCTGGCACCAGGTTTGAGGATATCCCGGATTCATGGGTATGCCCTGTGTGCGGGGCGAAGAAAAGTGAGTTTATAAAACAGGAATAAACTAGAGGTGGCCTTATGAAAGCGTTGGAAATCAAAAAAGGCGTATACTGGGTTGGCGCTATTGACTGGGACCTGAGAAATTTTCACGGGTATTCCACGCAGCTTGGGTCTACGTACAACGCCTATCTTATAGTGGATGAAAAAATAACGCTTGTAGATACGGTAAAGCATTATATGTTCAATGAAATGCTTGAAAGGATAAAAAGCGTAATAGACCCGGCCAAGATAAATTATATTATTTCAAACCATACTGAGATGGATCATTCAGGAAGTATCCTAGATATGGCGGATATTGCAAAAAACTCCGCTATAGTGTGCTCTCCGAACGGCGAAAAAGGCCTGAAAAAACATTTTAAGAAAGACCTGAATTTCAGAGTCGTAAATACCGGCGATTCTATTAATACAGGCAGGAGAAATTTGAACTTTGTATTAATGCAGATGGTGCACTGGCCTGATTCAATGGCAACTTATGTGCCTGAAGAAAAACTGCTTTTGCCTAACGATGCGTTTGGCCAGCATATTGCTTCGAGTGAGCGGTTTGACGATGAGTTTGGATGGGATAGAGTTAAAAGCGAAGCCGCGAAATATTACGCGAATATAGTTTTGCCTTTTGGTGCCCAGGTTAATAAGGTGTTGGAAGCTGTTTCCGGCCTGGATATAAACATGATTGCCCCAAGCCACGGCCTTATCTGGAGGAGCCATATAAAAGATATAATAGCATTTTACAAAAAATGGGCGAATAATATATGCGAAGAAAAAGCGGTCATTGTGTATGACACAATGTGGCATAGTACAGAAAAGATGGCTTACGTGATAAAAGATGCCTTTGAAGAAAAAGATATCCCTTGCGAGATAAAGAATCTGCAGGTAAACCATATATCCGATGTGATGGCTTCGGCGCTTGAAGCGAAATATATATGCGTCGGTTCTCCGACATTGAATAGCGGTATGCTGCCTACGATAGCCGCGTTTCTCGCTTACATGAAAGGCCTTGCCCCTAAAAACAGAACCGGCATTGCGTTCGGGTCTTATGGATGGGGAGGGCAGAGTATCGGCGATATAGAAAATATTATGGAGCAGGCTAAATTTGAATTGTTGTTTAAGGGGCTAAAGGCACAATGGGTGCCTGATGATAAGGAGTTAGTTGAACTGAAAAACAAGGTAAAGGAGGCAATATCATGAAGATGAAAGGAAGCCAGACGGAAAAAAATCTTCTCGCGGCGTTCGCGGGAGAATCCCAGGCAAGAAATCGCTATACCTATTTTGCGGGCGTGGCGAAAAAAGAAGGTTACGAGCAGATATCGGCGATATTTTTGGAAACAGCTGACAACGAAAAAGAACATGCGAAGAGGTTTTTCAGATTATTGGAAGGCGGGGATGTTGAGATACTGGCGGCTTACCCGGCAGGTGTTATAGGGGCTACTCAGGATAATCTTAAAGCTGCCGCAGACGGGGAAAACATGGAATGGACGAAGATTTACAAAGATTTTGAAGCCATTGCCCGTAAAGAAGGCTTTACGGAAGCGGCGGATCAATTTAAAGAAATAGCAGAGGTTGAAGAAGGACATGAAGCACGGTACAGGAAACTCTGGAAGAATGTAAAAGATAAGTCGGTTTTCAAAAAGGACAAAGCCGTAAAATGGAAATGCCGCAACTGCGGTTATGTGCATGAAGGTACCCAGGCGCCTGATAAATGCCCTGCTTGCGCCCATCCCAGGGCGTATTATGAGCTGATAGCAGAAAATTACTGATATACCCTCGTTCCCGTTCGCTGAACGGGAACGAGGCGGTAGCGGTTGTCCCGTTCGGCGAACGGGAGCAAGAGGTTATATGAAAGTATTAGGCATAAACGGCAGCCCCAGGATAAATGGAAACGCAGACCTACTCCTGGACAAGGCTCTTCAGGGCTCTAGAAGCAAAGGAGCCGATACCGAGAAAATTATCCTGAACAAGTTGAAGTTTGTTCCGTGCCAGGAATGCGAGAAAATGGCGGATGACGGAGGGTGCCTGATAAATGACGATATGCAGATGGTTTTTAAGAAAATAAAAGAAGCGGACGCTATCGTGTTTGTTTCGCCTGTATTTTTCGGAAGCCTCAGCTCCCAGTCCAAGATGATGATTGACAGATTCCAGTGCGCGTGGAGGGCAAAGTATATATTGAAAAAAGATAGCGGGTATAAAAAGATACCGGGCGCTTTTATTTCCGTAGAAGGATCCGTAAGAAAAGATTTTTTTCAGAACTCAAAGGCGGTAGCGAAGAATCTTTTTGCTACCATTAACGCGGTTTATAAATATGAGCTTTTCTGTCCGGCTATTGAGGCTAAAGCCGATATACTTGAACACCCTGGTTATCTAAAAGAGGCTTTTAATATCGGAGCGAAGCTGGCATTGTAGAGAGGAGGCATTATGCCTAATGTTAAAATTTATTCCACGTCCACTTGTTCTTATTGCGCGATGGCAAAGGAGTTTTTAAAGAAGAATAATATCCAGTTTGAAAATATTGATGTAGGCATAAACCGCCAGGCTAGCAAGGAGATGATGGATCTCTCGGGCCAGATGGGAGTGCCTGTCCTGGATATAGACGGCCGGATAATAGTGGGCTTCGACAAAGACGCTATAGCCAAAGCCCTTAACCTGGCCTAACCCATAATCTTGACACTCTGACAATGTTAGTTTTGTCAAGATGTTGGCGAATTGCACAGGTAATAATACATGAAAAGTCTTTTGGAACATTATAATAGAAGAAAAAAAGATATAAAAAGCAGGCTTAAGGATTTTGAGGGTAATTATAAAAAAGGCGATAAACACGTTTTTTCAGAGCTTTGCTTTTGTCTGCTGACTCCCCAGGCTGAAGCGGTGGAGTGCGATAAAGCGATAAATAAGCTTAAAAAAACAGGCCTGCTTTTTAACGGGCGTTCGGAAGCTATAAGCCCATATCTGAAGGCGGCAAGGTTTCTGAATAAGAAGGCGGAATTTATAGTAAACGCCAGAGCGCTATTCAAAAAGGACAACCGTTTTTTTATAAAGGATTATATAGACGGTAAAGACGCATTTAAAACCAGAGAATGGTTTGCCGAAAATATAAAAGGTATAGGCTATAAAGAGGCCAGTCATTTTTTAAGGAATATAGGTTTTGGCAAAGACTTGGCGATACTGGATGTACATATATTGAAGAACTTAAAGACTTACGGAGTGATAAAGGAAATACCAAAATCGCTTGCTAAAAAAGAATATCTCAGGATAGAAAATAAACTGAAGGATTTTTGTAAAAAGATAAATATACCGATGGATGAACTGGATCTTTTGTTATGGTCCAAGGAAACCGGGTTTATATTTAAATAAAAAAGGAGGGCGTCATGAATGTCACGGTACATTATATGTTAAGGCCTGTGGCTCATTGCAAAGAGGGTTGCAGTATCGGCTCCCGGGTATGAGCCTAAACTGCCCACTTTTTCAATGCTAAGCGTAAAAGATACGAATATCATAAATCCTGAAGGCGGTAAGGTTTTTCTCCATGGCGTAAATCTCGGCGGCTGGCTGATGATGGAAGGGTATCTTCTCCATGGCAGGAATATTGCGGAGAAAACTTTTAAGGCCGAGTTCGAAAAGCGCTATGGCCGGGAAGAATTGGAAAATTTTGCAAGGCTCTACAGGAATAATTTTATAAAAGAATCGGATTTCAAAAATATATTATCTCTCGGTTTTAACTGCATCAGGGTTCCCTTCAATTACAGGCTGCTGGAAGAAAAAAATGGATTAGAAATCCTTAAAAATACGGTAAGACTGTGCGAAAAATATAATATTTACTGCATATTGGATATGCACGCCTCTCCCGGATGCCAGAATAAATACGGACATGCCGATAGCGAAGGGGAGATAGAACTGTGGACAAGCGATAAAAATCAGGAAAAATTTTTTTATCTGTGGGAAATACTGGCGGATGAGTTTAAAGGGGAATCAATAGTAGCCGGCTATGATATCTTGAACGAGCCTGTTATAAAAACGCCGGATGCCGGAAAAATCTTACGCGATTTTTATGCAAAAGCGGTAAGCCGCATAAGAAAGATAGATAAAGATCATATAATATTTTTGGAAGGGAATGTCCTGGCTCAAGTCCTGGAGCACATAGGCGAGCCTTTTGCGGATAACCTGTCTTACAGCGTGCATTTTTATCATCCGCAGGAATTTGTTTTTAATTTTCACAGGGGGCTGAAATATCCGGGTGATATATCCGGAGAATACTGGGATATAAATAAGGTGAGGAGCAAGCTGGAGCCATATTATAATTATTCCAGGAAACGGAACGTGCCTATTTTTATGGGAGAATTCGGAGTAAATTCCAGATGTCATGGATGTTACGGGGAATTAACCTGGGTAAAAGATATGCTCGAGTGCTTTAAAGAATTTGGGTTCCACTGGACATACTGGACGTATAAGGCTGTAGAAAATAGCGTATTTCCGGACGGGATCTATCAATATTTAGCCAATCCTTTCTGGGTCAATCGCCAGGGGCCTGTGTATGGCTTTGAAACTTTTTATGACTTATGGGAAGGCTATAAAAAAGAAATAGGGGATTCCTGGAAAACAGAGAATTTTACAAAACAAGAAGGCCTTTTTAATTTACTTGCCAGTTTTAAACCTGTCTGATAAAATTATCAATCATGATAACATTATATATTGCCGCAGCCACATTAGGTTTTATTCATACTATTTTTGGGCCTGATCATTATATCCCTTTTATTGCGATGAGTAAGGCTAAGGGATGGTCTTTAGCAAAAACAGCCGTTCTTACGCTTTTATGCGGACTTGGGCATATTATGAGCTCAGTTATTATCGGATTTATAGGGATTGTTTTAGGAATAGAGGTGATGAAGTTAGAAGCGCTGGAGTCGTTCAGGGGAAATATTGCAGGGTGGCTGCTTATTATATTCGGGTTTACCTATCTTATCTGGGGGCTGCACAGGGCGTTAAAGAATAAGCCTCATAGACATTCGCATGTTCATATAGATCGAGAGATTCATTCGCATGATCATTCCCATAGCCATGAGCATGTCCATGTTCATGACGAAGAAGCCAAGGCTAACATAACTCCGTGGGTCTTGTTTACGATATTTGTATTCGGCCCATGCGAACCTTTGATACCCATTCTAATGTATCCTGCGGCAAAAAATAATGCCCAGGGGGTACTGTGGGTAACGGTAATATTCGGAGTTACGACAATTATCACCATGCTTAGCATAGTGATGGTCTCGTTTTTTGGTATCAGGTTTATCCCGCTTAAAAGGTTTGAAAGGTATACACATGCTTTAGCGGGCGGGAGTATATTTCTCTGCGGATTAGTGGTACAATTTCTTGGATTATAGTTTTAGTAGCCGAGATTTTTCAAGGCAAACGGGTCCTTCCTCCAGTTTTCATACACCTTAACCCATAAATCCAGAAAAACTTTTTTTCCAAGGAAGTTTTCTATATCTTTTCTGGAAATTTCTCCTATTTTTTTAAGCATTTGGCCGTCTTTACCTATAATAATGCCTTTCTGGCTCATCTTTTCGCAATAGATATTAGCCCTTATATATATGATGTCGCTGCCACCCCTATCTTTTTTTTCTTTCATTTCTTCGACGGTCACTGCTATGGAATGAGGGACTTCCTGGTATGTAATTTCCAGAGTCTTTTCCCGGATCAGCTCCTGGATAATAAAATTTTCGCTTTTATCGCTTAACTGGTCTTCAGGAAAGAACGGGAAACCTTCCGGCAGGCATTCCAGGATTTTATTAAATACGATGTCCGTGCCGCTTTGTTTAAGGGCTGATATGGGTATTATTTCTTTGAAGTTAAACTTTTGGGCTTTTTCTATAATAGGCAGGATCTTGCGTCTGTCGATCTTGTCTATCTTGTTTATGATAAGAAAATTTAGTTTGGCCGGCAATAGTTCAAATATCAGCAAATCTTCCTGAGTGATTCCGCTATTACCGTCAATCAGCATGATATTCAGGTCTGTTTCAGTAAGCGACGCCTGAGCCTTGCGTACCATTAATTTACCGAGAAGATTTTTAGGCCTGTGTATGCCCGGGGTATCCACAAAAACGACCTGGTAGTCTTTGCCGGATATTATGCCCTGGATGCTGTCTCTTGTGGTTTCAGGCTTTTCTGAGACAATGCAAAGCTTCTCTTTGATCAGGGCGTTTAAAAGCGTAGACTTCCCGACATTCGGCCTTCCGATTATTGCCACTTTACCTGCTTTAAACATATACGCATTATACCATAAACTTGACAAAACTGACATTGTCACATTGTCAAGTTTATGGTATCTTATTATTCTGGCTAGAGGTTGTTTTACAAAAATCTGGAGGAGGATATGAAACCGTTTTATTTTGCGATATTGGCGTCGCTTGTGTGGGGAATAGCGCCTGTGATAGAAAAGATCGGGCTTAAGAATATAGAGCCTATCTCAGGCGTGATGGTGCGTTCATTCGGTATTGTCTTAGGCGTTGTTGTTATGAGTCTGTGCAATGTTAATGTATTCAAATCAGCGCTGAAAGCCGACCCGAAGACTATACTGTTTTTATTTTCTGGTGGCATCCTTGCAAGTATACTTGGCCAGATATTTTTCTATAATGCGCTTAAGCAGGGAGAGGTATCCAAGATGGTTCCCATCGCGGCTACCTACCCGCTGGTTTCTTTCTTGTTGGGGCTTCTATTTTTCGGGGAGAGCTTTACTGTCCTGAAAGGGCTGGGCATAGGTTTCGTAATACTGGGTGTATTTTTGCTTAGATAGATCTTAAGGCCAGCCCTGCTCTTATTGCCTATTTCTTTAAGTTATGCTAATATAATATATAATATATGAAAAATATCAGAATAGCCGTATGTCAGATGAATACCGTGGTGGGAGATCTTAAAGGCAATTCCGCAAGGATATCGTCTTTTATAAAAGAGGCGATTTCCAAGGATATTGATTTAATTGTATTTCCGGAGCTCAGCGTAACCGGCTATCCGCCAGAGGATCTTCTTTTGAAGCGGTATTTCATAAAAGAGAACATAAAATATCTAAAGGAAATATCCCGGGAAACAGGCGATATAACCGCTGTGGTAGGGTTCGTGGACGAGAAAAATGGAAATATTTACAATAGCGCCGCAGTTATAAGCAATAAAAAGATAATCTATGTGTACCATAAGGCGTGTTTGCCTAACTACGGCGTTTTCGACGAGAAAAGATATTTTTCCCAGGGGACCGATAACCGGCTGATAAAGATAAAAGATATGCGTTTTGCGGTGAATATATGCGAAGATATGTGGGCGGAAAGCGTAGGGCTGGCAGCGGAAAAGATTTTTAAGAAAGCGAATTTTTTGGTAAATATATCGGCTTCGCCGTATCATATTGATAAGATCAAGGAGCGCGGGAGGGTAATAGGGCGAAAGGCGAAAAAATTCAGGATCCCCGTGGTTTATTGCAATCTTATCGGAGGCCAGGATGAGCTGGTGTTCGATGGAAGAAGCGCTTTATTCGGAAGAGACGGATCGATTATCGCGGAAGCGAAGGCCTTTGAAGAAGATTTGTTGGTATTCGACCTGTATCCAGGAAAAGAGGCGGTAAAAATAAAACCGAAGGCTAACCCTGCTACCAGAGAGGAAGAGATGTATTCTGCTCTTGTCTTGGGCGTAAAAGATTATGTGCTTAAGAATAATTTCAGCAAAGTCGCCCTGGGTTTGAGCGGGGGAATAGATTCCGCGTTAGTCGCGTGTATCGCCAAGGATGCGCTTGGCAGGGGGAATGTCCTTGCGCTTGGCATGCCGTCCATGTATTCTTCAGCAAAGACGCAAAAAGACGCGGAAACAATATCCGGAAACCTGGGAGTGAAATTCCGAAAAATACCGATAGATAATATCTTCAGTTCTTACCTGGATACTCTGCACCTGCATTTCGAAGGCGTGAAACCTAACATAGCGGAGGAAAATATCCAGGCCAGAATCCGGGGTAATATACTCATGGCGTTTTCTAATAAATTCGGATATCTGGTGCTTAATACAGGCAATAAAAGCGAGACAAGCGCGGGGTACTGTACTCTCTACGGAGACATGGCCGGCGGATTCAGCGTAATAAAAGATGTGCCCAAAAGGGTTGTTTACGAGCTGGCGGAATACGTCAATAAAAAAGAAGGAAGAGATGTTATACCGGGAAGCGTTTTTAAAAGAGCTCCTACGGCAGAGCTGAGGCCTAATCAGAGAGATCAGGATACCCTGCCGCCTTACGATTTTTTAGACAGTGTTATAGATCTTTATGTTGAGAAAAACAAAGGCCTTGAAGATATAGTGAAAAAGACAGGGCGCAGGGATGTCGTTAAAAAAGTGTTAAACATGATAGACTCCAGCGAATACAAGCGCCGGCAGGCTCCTCCAGGAGTAAAGATTACGCCTATGGCATTTGGAAAAGACAGGCGCATGCCTATAACAAATAAATTTACGCCTTGTTGA
>Ga0172369_10002874_pt1 | contig 23196 bp, 11 predicted proteins | sample LakKiv25m_FD_114539 | JGI IMG/M metagenome (GOLD analysis project Ga0172369, IMG submission 114539) | Freshwater microbial communities from Kabuno Bay, South-Kivu, Congo - kab_022012_11.25m | ecosystem: Environmental > Aquatic > Freshwater > Lake | place: Democratic Republic of the Congo...
AGAGGGGGGGGACGGGGGGGGGGGGTTGGGCGGGGCAGGAGGCGGGGGGGGGGGAGGCGGCGGGGGAGGAGGCGGTGCAGGAGGCGGCGGTGGAGGCGGCTTCACAGGCTCGCGCCAATCCCAGGTGATGCCTCCGAACGCGCGCCAGTCCGGCGTGGCCCAGCCGCTTCCGAATCCCGCTCCGCCTCCGGCGTTCAGCGCGAACCCGCCCGCAAGACGCCACGTCAACTGCCCGCGCACCTCGATCGGCAGGCGGTTGCCTCCTGCCATCGGGTCGTCGAGCGCCGTCGCCCCGCTGGCGGAAACGCCCGCCTCCAGCGGGGCATCCCTGCCTCCCAGCGGCCGCGCGACGCCCGCCGCGAGGGTTATCTCGCTGCCCCCGCCCGGGTCGGGCATCCGGCGCGAGGTGCGGAGCGGAACCGCCAGGTTGAGCGCGGTGCGCCAGAGGCCCAGATGCTTCTGCGCGAGAATCTCCGGCTGGAACGTGAATCCGGATTCACCGCGCCAGCCGGCCGAGCCCCCGGTCGGAGCCGTCAGCGCGGGCGCCACGGCGAGGTCGAGACCGGATGCCTCCTCGCGCAGCAGCGAAACGACGGGCGCGAACCGCACGTCGCCCGGCCCCCACGTCTGGAGCGCGGGCAGCGGCTCCACGGTCGCGGACGAGGCGTCGCCGCGGCTCTGGTAGACGACGACGGGAAGCTCCAGCCCGAGCCGCAGACGGCCCCACAGCGAGAGGGCGACCGACACGCCGGCCCCCCAGCGGGTGCCCACCAGGTCCGCCGCGCGCGTGCCGTCGGCCTGTCTGCGCAGAACGAGAGGGTCGCGCGCGAGGCCCGTCCAGAGCCCCACGTGCCAGGCGCGCCGTGCAGACACCGATGCCGACTCCACGGCGATGACGCCCTCCGGGTCGAACACGGCACGGAAGCGCTCGGCGGGGAAGGAATCGACCACCGAGGGAGCGGCCGCCCGGAGCGGCGGCGCCAGGCAGACAAGCAGGAGCGGCAGGAGGAATCGCGACATGTCACGACCTCGCAGATGTGAGGGGCGGAGCCGGCCGGAACCGGCGGGCGCACCGGAGCGTCCGGCCGTCCTTCATGCCACGGTTCGGCGCCGGGCGCATCCGAATCGCACACCCCGGTGTGCATCCCTGCGGAATCCGGCGGATTCCGGGGACGGACGTGCGTTCGCTGTCGGACAGTCCCGAGACCCCGCGATTCGAGGATTGCCGCGGCTCCCCCGGCAATCGCCCCGCCGGGGGATGAATCGGCGGGCCAAAGGATGCGGCGATTTGCCGCCGCGCCAAGCAGCCTGCGCTCCCGCACGACGGGAGTAGGCGGTCGAACCCTACCTCGCCGTCGCGTACTTGAACGGCGTCTCCGCGAACGCGATGTAGATGAAGTTCCCACCCGACGCATTGTTCTGCGCCGAGGAGTTCCTCATCTTGAATCCGTTGGCGAGGAAGTCCACGTTGTAGGCGGGATCGGAGAAGTCGGCGTCGACGAGGTTCGGATTCAGCACCGTATTGGCGACGTTGGACGGGCTGCGGGCGGAATCCTCCAGGTACCACTGCCCTGTCGTGTCCGCGCGCCGCCAGAGGAGATACCTGGGCCGGAATCCCGTGTGGACGAAGGGACCGTCGGCGCTGCCGTTGCCCGTGTACGAGCCGAACTTCGAGAACCCGGGCACCTCCGCGAAGACGTATGCGACATAGCTTCCGCCCGAGGCATTGGCCTCGTTTGCGTTGCCTACCGAGAAGACGGCCGAGGTGGGGGCGGTGCTGTTCCAGTTGGTCGTCGCGGCCGGTGCCTGCGTGAGGCTCAGGTAGAGCGCCTGCGTCGCGCCCAGGCTCTTGTGGTAGACGCCCCACGAATAGTTCGCGGATCGCGACCGCGTGACCAGCAGCGACGGCGCGACGCCCAGCGAGTGCGCGACGGTCTGGCCCGTGCCGTTGCCTGTGTAGGTCACCACGTCCACGCCCGGCACGGCACCCTTCTTCCACAGCCAGGCGACGTACGTGTTGGGGCTGGCGTTCGTGCCTGCCGCGCCGTTCGTCCCGCTCGTGAGCGCGAAGCCGTTCGAGTTGAATGCGGAGACATAGCCGTTGACGTCGTTGGTGATTTCCGCGACGCTTGACGTGTTGGGGATGAGAAGCTTGCCGGCGCCGCGCACGGAGTCGAAGAGGATGTGCCCGTTCGTCGAGATGCTGCGCGGTTTGATCCAGACGATGTCGGGCTGGAATCCGACGCCGATGCTGCGGGGGTTCGCGCCGTCGCCGGTCCAGAGGGCGATGTCCATGAAGGACGACGCCTTGGGCGTCGCCGGAGTCGGCAGGTTCTGCGTGTTGAGTGCGAGGAACCCGGTCGGCGGCGCGTACGAGAACGGGCGCTGGCCGAAGTTGGCGCTGTAGCTCACCGAGGCGCTGCCGGACGCGAGCGCGGGCGACATGTACTGATTCGCCGCGAAAGTCTGGGAGGGATTCGCGCCGGTACCCGGATTGCCGCTCACGTCCCAGGTGCCATTGCGGCCGTACCAGATCTTTCCCGCGTCCACGTCCATGGCAACCATCTGCACGTCGTTGACGGCCGGGTCGGTGCCGTAGGCGGGGGCCGAGCTGTTGTTGTACACGCGGGAAGCGTTGTTGAGACGGCACCACCCGTTCGCGCTGCCGCCCAGGTCGGCCCCCTGCCCCGCCGGGTTCACGACGCCGATGCGCATGTAGGAGCCCGCGGTCCAGACGACCTCCCAGTACCACTTTCCGCTGTTGACGAAGAAGGTGGAAGCCTGCGCGTTGGCGGTGCTCGTCGTCAGGTCGAGGTTGCCGTTGGACAGCGTCCCCTGGGCCGCAACCGGATTGAGCGTCGCGTAGTTGCCTCGGCCGTTGCCGCCGTCGGCCTGGTTCGCAGGCGCGTCGAGCATCGAGTCGTAGGTCGCGCCTGCAGTCAGGCTGATTCCGCTCGCGGTGAAATTGCTGCCTCTTCCGGACTTGTCGGCGACCAGGGCGCCGACGCTCGCGGTGTCGGTGAACGGAAGGTAGAAGCCGTTCGTGCCGAAAGCTCCGCCGTAGCTCTTGGGCGTCCACCCGCCGGTCGTCGAGTCGGTCTGCCCGAAGGAGGACGGGCCCAGCGCCTGCCCGTCGACGAAGGTCATCTCGGCCAGGTAGCCGTCGAAGTTGCTTCCGCCCCAGGGATGCTGCCCGATGATCTGCGGGTAGGCCGCGCCCACCGCCGACGCGAGGTTCAGCGACGGATACGTGCCCCCGCCCGCAATCGACGCGCTCTGCCCGTTGACGTAGAAGAGCATCCGGTTCGCCGCCGTCGCCTGCGTGGAGTCGAACGCGATCACGAAATGGTACCAGGCGGAGGGGTCGCGGTAGACGGGCACGCTTGTGACGTTGAAGTCGTACGCGGTGCCGTTGTAGCTCTGGAGATTGAAGGCGTTCGTGAAGAAGGCGAACTGGACGGAAGGACGCGTGGGGCTCGCGGGACCCGCACCCCAGACGATCGGGCTGGACGTGGTTGCGTTGTACTTTAGCCAGTAGGAGTAGGTCCAGGTCTTGCCTCCGCCGGTCCCCGCGGTGGCGTTGGTGCGGCTCAGGTACGCGGTCGCGCCGGGACGGAAGCGCAGCGACCTCGTGCTCGGGGCCGCAACGACAATCGTGTTCGCCTGGCTTGCGGCATTGCCGTGGGTGTCCGTCGCGGAAACCGTGAAGGCATACGTTCCCGCGGCCGTCGGCGTCCCCGAGAGCGTCCCGTCGGTCGCAAGCGTCAGTCCGGTCGGAAGGGTTCCCGACGCGACCGAATACGTGAGCGCAAGTCCTTGAGGATCGGTTGCGGCGAACGAGAACGTGTACGCGAGGCCCTGGGTGCCTCCCGGCGGCGTTCCGCTCGTGAACGTCGGCATCCGATCCGGCGACAGGGACAGCCATCCGGTGGACGGGCCCGCCCACACGCGCACGATGTTCGAGGCCGGGTCGAAGTACATCTGCCCCTGCACCGGCGACGCAGGCGGGGTCGAAGTCACCATGATGGCCGGCGCCGCCGGCGTCCACGCTGCGCCGTCCCATCCCAGCACCTGCCCCGCCGACGGCGACGACGCGGATATCGGAAGACCCTGCAGTTTCCCGACAAGCGTGGTTCCCTGGAGTCCCGTCACGTCGCCCGAGAGGTTTCCGCCGAAGGCGCTCGCGGTCGCAACCGCTCCGGTGATCTTCGACCCGGCGAGCGAACCGAGCCACGTGGGATCCGAGTAGACGACGTTCGAGTAGATTCCGTTCGTCACGGTCGCCGCGTTGCCGCTGATGCTTCCGTTTATGACCGAAGTGAACGTCTTCGCACCGTCGACGGTCTGCGCGCCGGCGGTCGCGACGTACGCCGACGACAGCCCGCCGATGTCGGCGGTCGTGAGCCCCGAGGGAATCCACGTCGCCCCGTTGAAGCGCAACACCTGGCCGTCGGTCGTCGCCGAGGCGGCGATGGACGCTCCGCCGATGCCGACCACCTGCGTCGCGCCCTGCGTCCCGACGACGTCGCCCGCGAGCGATCCCGTGAACGAAGTTGCCGTGGCTGCGTTTCCGCTGATGTTTCCCGCAATGGTCGACGTGAACGTCTTTGCACCCGCGATGGTCTGCGCTCCGGCGAGATCCACGTAGGTTCCGGAGAGCCCCTGGACATCGCCCTGGACGAGCGCCGCCGGTGCCCATCGCGAGCCGTCGTAGCGCAGCACCTGCGCCGCGGCCGGAGCGGCGGTCGCAATCGGAATCCCTCGCAGCGCCGCAACGCGGGGGTTCGCGAACGTGCCGGCGAGATCCCCTCCGCAGACCGAATCCGAGCCGTATTTGGCGTCGAATCGATTCCAGTCCGAGACGGACAGGTACCCGTCCGACGACGTTCCCGCCGCGGCAATGGAGATCTCGGGCGTCGTCGAACCGTTGTACGAGGTGAGCGGCGAAACCACGCTCACCGTCCTCACCGTCCCGCCGGAATCGGAGTCGGGCGACGGCTCCCACAGCGTCGTGGAGGCGTTCCACTTGAGCACCTGCCCGTGGGCGGGCGCGGCCGCCGACATGGACCGCGACTGCAGGCGCGCGACGACCGGCGCCGACAGCGATCCCGAAAGATCCCCTCCGCACTGCGTCGCTGCGTCGAATTTCGCCGCGAACATGGCCCAGTCGGACGACGAGACGAATCCGCCGGAGCCCGTGCCTGCCTGGGCAATCGATATCACCGGCGCCGAAGCAGTTCCCGTCACGGCGAGCGGGGAAGAGGCGCCGACGCTGCCCACGCTTCCGGATGCCGCACAGCGCCAGGCGGTTCCTTCCGAGACGAGGGTTTGCCCGGCGGCGCAGGCCTGGAGCGAGACGATCTGGGACGCGGCTTCCACCGCGATGCCGGGACCGGCGGCGTAGCGGGCGCTTCCCGCGAGCCGGCCAGCGGCGTCCACCACGGTCTGGCCCGCGATCTTCAGGGACACGACGTCGGCGAGGCCGCCGTTGACGCCCTGCGCCAGGGCGGCATGCGGCACCGAGCCGATGCGCTGGCGCGGCACCAGGATCTCGGCCCCCACCTGGACTTCCAGCCACCGCGCGCCGCCGTCGAACAGAGCATCCGGCTGCGGCGTCACGAGTCCCAGGAACGTGGAGTAGTAGCCGTCGGAAAGCCCCAGCGTCTGCGCTTCCGACCACAGCGGCGTGCCGCCCGTTTCCGCCCCGTAGATTGCGAACGTCGCAGACGCGGTGCCCGTCGCCGCGGTGCCGTCGGAGCGCAGCAGGCGCCCCTCGTACCCGAGCAGGTGCGGCACGGCGGCGTAGGCCGCAGGCGGGGCGAATGCGCAAACGAGGGCGAACGCGGGAGCGAAACGCGCGCGGAACGGCATGGGCGGCCTCCTGTCGGCAGCAGCGGCCGCTCACGGTACACGAGCGGTGTGTCGCGTGGCAAGAACGGGGGCCTTGGGCCCTTGCGGGTGCCAGACGGTTTCTGGGGGGGAGCCGGCCGGGAGGCAATCGTCCGCGCGATGGCGGGCGAGAGAAGGAGCCCCAAGCGCAGCGCGGGAAGGAGCCGAGAGCGCAGCGACCGTGCGCATCGCGGCGCACGCCCTCCCGGCCCATGCGGGCGCGCCGCCATGTTAAGCGCATGAATCGAAGCGATTGGGGCGCGGCACGCCGCGGTCGCTGCGCTCCCGGCTCTTTCCCTCGCTGCCTTTGGGCTCGCTCGCCCAGGTCGTCGGCGCGCCCCACCCGGAGGAGTCGGACTAGCTCCGGGAACGGCCCGAGTCCTCCCGCGACCGACCCTGCCGCGGAAGATTCTCGCCTCGAGGCGAAAGTCTTTTCAGCGGAAATTCCGGGCGAAACGCGACGGATCCGAGGGCGATTCTCCCGAGGCGCATGGCCCGAGACGAGTACCGCGCGACAACTCCCGCAGCGGCCGGAGCGCTGCCGGCTGTGGGGGCGTCCTTTGCGGGACAGCACGGCCGAGCAGCCGCACGCTCACCGCGCGGCGTGCCCCGATCGCGACGCGGCGCCCCCGACCGCCGAGGACCCGTCATGCGGCGGCTTGGACACGCTCGCGACGCAGGGCCCGGACGATCCGGGACCAGATCTCTTCCACGTTGTCGACGTGCTCCTTGCGTCCGTCGTCGCCGCCCTCGCGATGGGCGGCCTCGTGGACGAGGACGAGGAGCGTCTGATCCTTGTCCGCGAGCACGCGCCGCGCGACGAGAATGTCCGGCGCCGCCCACAGGCCTTGGATGTGCGGATCGCGGAACACCGCCACCCTCACGTGCTCGGCCGGAACGGCGCAGCCGCGGGCGAGCAGCGCGAGCGCCCCGTCCAGCGCCCTTCGCTCGGCCGGCGCGAGCGACGTGCGCTCGACACTCTGCACGACCTCGTGCCGCAGCCTGCCGCGCAGATCGGAGAGCGTCCCCATCGCCACCTCCGCGAGCTTTCGCATCGGTTCGGGAACCACCACGCCCTTCCAGAGGTGGAACTCCAGGTCCTGGAGGGCTTCCGCCGTCGAGACCGGAAACGCCCGTTCGCCATGGCGGCGGCGGAACTCCTTCGCCACGCGCGCGGCGAGGTCGGCGTCGCGCCACGGCGCGGAGAGCTGGAATCCCTCGACGTCGCCGCTGCCCAGCGACAGAAGTTCGTAGAAAGTGGCGAACATGGCGTCGTCGTGGAGCGCGGCGTGGCTCCAGACCTCGCGCAGGCGGGCGCTCAGCGAGTGCGGCTCGATCATCCGGCGGTCCCGGTCGAGGTCGGCGTCCAGCAGGTCGTAGCCCATCACGAGGCGCTCGTTGCGGCCGACGCGGATGCCCTTCACGTAGAGCTGCTCGGCCATGTCCGGCCCGGTCAGCACCGAGCCCTTCGGCGTGACGAAGCGCTCCGGGGCGGGGCCCTCGCCCGGCTCGCGGTCCAGCAGGAACAGGAAGCTGCGCCTCATCGCCGCCCAGTCGTCCGCGCCGAGCCCCTGGACCTCGACTTCGAGCCCGCCCCGGTCCGTGCGGCCGCGCCGGATGTCGAAGCCCAGCACGTCGGCGTCGAAGCCCGGCGACCGCCGGATCGCCGGCGTCCACACCTCGGGGCCGTTGCGGATGACCACTTCGCGCCCGTCGCGCACCAGCGCCAGCACGCCCAGCTTGAGGCCTTCGCCGAAGCGGCCGATGAGCCGCGGGTCGTTCGACTTGGTGGAGTAGCCGATGAGCAGCGCCTCGTGGGGAATGCTCGCGCCGTCGTTGCGGACCACGAGCACCGACTTGGCGGCGTCGTGGCGCACGACCATCGGGACGCCCATCTCCACCTCCGCGTCGCGGGCGTTCTGGATGAGCTCGCGCACGCCCTCGAACGTGCGCCAGGCGGGCAGGTAGTCGGCTCGAATGGTGAGGTCCACGTGCATGGCGGGCTCCGGGGCGGCGCACGTGCTGCGCGCCCAAGACCTTTTTCGCACGCCGCAGTGCAGGGTCCCGTGACACGCGCAACGGCACAACGGCACCGAGGCCTACTCGCAGCCGCACCGCGAAGCGACAGCCGCGATACGGTCCCGCTATTCGCCGCGAATGAGGACTGCCGGCGCTCGCCGGGCGAAGATCATGCAACCCGCCACGACGGCGATGACGACAGTGAGCATTGCAACCACGCTCAGCAAGAGCATCCGCACCGGGTCCAAGCCAAGCACATCTTCCGACCACGGCAGCCATTCGACTGACGCTCCGCGAACAAGCGAAAAACCGACGAGCGGCACGCCCACGACGCTCGCGCCGAGTCCAAGCACGAGGCCCAAGAACGTCAGGACGAGCGAGTACAGCGCTTCCTGACGAGCGATCTCCTGCGCTGGAAGCCCGGCTCCCACCAGCAGCCCCAACTCGCGACGCTTCAACAGCATTGTCACCCACGCCCCCCACAGCGCCGAGATGCCAAGAAGGAGGAGCAGGAAAGGCAGGATGGCGGTTCTGAGCACGTCGATCGTCGACTGCAGTCGAAGGAGCCCCGCCAAAGTGTCTTCCTTCTCCGGTTCGTCGAACTCGTAGCCTGACTCGCGCAACTTTCGCGCGTGAGCAAGCAGCTTCTCCCACGTCGGATGATAGATAGCAGCGTACTTGAATCGACTTGCCGGCGGGCGCTCGGGCGGCCGAGGGTAGTAGTCATACGACCAAGAGCACACTTCCGCTGCTGCAGGTTGGGCAAGCGCAGCATCGAAGACGGACAGCGGCACGTAGTCGGCATACAGAGGCTCCAAGTCAACGCGCCACACGTCAGGAACCTGAACCTGCGCTATCTTCCGCCTCATCGGTCCGCTGAGGCGCGACACCACTTTCTCCGCGGCTTCCCGCGAGGCGACGGTCGTCCACGCAGCGCGCGCCGCGTCCGGCCACCAGACCAGTTCCACGAACGAGGCCAGGAAGCGGTGGTCGACGAGCGCATTGACTTCCGTGCCCAGGTCCTGCGTGGCCAGCGCAGCTCGTACTCCAATCGTGTGGTCCCCATAGCGTATGGTGACCAGATCCCCCGTTCGCCTCCAGCCCAGCCTTTCTGCCACCTTCGTCGAAAAAAAAAGACGGGTGAGTCCGGACTGGCCGAGTGCATGCCCGGCGCCGTCTCCGCTTCCATCGGGTCGCCGGGTTCAACGCTGCGCACCAAGAGTGGGACGATACCCCTGCCACATCCTCCTGGGGTGACACAAGCGTCGATCGGCCACTTCTCGTACAGGAACACGTCGCGCCTGCTCAAGCCGTAGGCTGCTGCAAGCTTCTGCGCCGCCGCCACGTCGAACTGCGCCGGCGCCTTCTGCTTGATCTCAAGCCGTCTCGCGTGCGGACTCGCCTGCAGCTTCCGCTCGTGTCCTCGAACCAGACGATGGGAAACGCCTTCCAAGCCGAACGCCAACAGCGAGAACAGCGAAAACGACGCGAGCAGAAGCTGCCCGGCTCTTGCCATGCGATTCCGTGAGCTTGGAACGAGATCGGAGTTGACGTACCACCAGCCGCCCTTGGAGAGGGACCAAGCTCGATCCAACACCGATGTTGTCTTCGTCTGCGCAGGCACATCGGCCACAGACATCGTCGTCATCTTCGGACGTTGCGTCTCCTCAGGGGACGCCTGTCTGCCATTCGCGGGCGCTTCGGTGGAATTCCCCTCTCCTCCTAGCGAGGTGTCGGCATCCACTTCGGCTTGCGGGGCCGCAGTCGTGCCGTCTTTCGGCGTCTTCGCACCGTCCGAACGGCTGCCATTCTCATCGGCCGTATGGTGATGAGGCGCCGACGACGCCAAGCTGTCTTGGTCCCTATCTTGCGCTTTCGGCAGCGGCTTCAGGGCCACATGCCATTCCGCGGTTTTCCCGACGGACCGATCGTGACTCACGACCAGGAGGGTCGCGCCATTCTGCCCAATCCAGTCTTTCAGGAATCCGAGTACAGCCTTCGAGCTTCCCGCGTCCAGATTCGCGGTCGGCTCATCGGCGAACAGCACGTCCGGATGGTGCACTGTCGCGCGCAGCAGCGCCACGCGCTGCCGTTCGCCGCCCGACAACTCCCCGGGAAGCGCGTCGATGCGCGACTCCAAGCCGACCTTCCCGAGGAGAGTCCGCACGTCGCTCGCGGCAACCACCGATGTGCCGGCGACTCGCGTCGCGGCACGGATGTTCTCCAAGACGGTCAGGTTGTCGAGCAGGATGCCGTCTTGGAACAGGAAGCCAAAACGGCGGCGCAGAGCACGCCGCTTGACGCCATCCATCGTCTGGTAGTTCCCCGACAGGTTCGGAAGTGACACGGCCACGTTCGCAACCAGCGCGCCGCTTGCCGCCGTCTCGTGGCCGTCCAGAAGTGCGAGAATCTGGAAAAGAGTCGATTTCCCGCAACCGCTCGGCCCGGTTATCCAAGTGACCTTCCCTTTGGGAATCACGACGTCTTTCAGCGCCAGTACGGTTCTTTCCCTGTATCGCCGGCTCACCTCGTTGATGCGGAAAAGCGGCTCAGTCATCGTCCCCCCCTATGGAAGCAGTTCGGCGGGCAGCCAAGTGATCCGGCTACCGTTCATTGTCGTGTAGACCTCCCGCCTTGTCTCACCGCTCGGGGCAGCCAGCGAGCACTGATCGGGCGCCGGAATCGGGCCGGGCATCCAGCCTGAGAACCAGTCGCGCAGGTGCAGGTACCGACGGCAGACGCGGTCCCACTCGCCGTCGACTTTGCTCTTCGGCAGGCGCTTGAGATCGTCCCAGCTCATCCCGAGAATGCCGTCCTTTCTCACAACGATGCCGAGGTACTTGAGGATGAAGTCCCCCGGGCCGCGGCTCTCGTCGAGCACCTTCTTCCAATCGGCATCGCGTTCCCCCAGCACCGCTCTCAGCGCCTCCCTCCAAATGGACTCCAGCGACCGCGGATCCCAGTGCTCGTGTCCGAGCGCCTTCATGAGCACGACGTTCAACATGTTTAGCGTTGTGTCCTCAAGCAGCACGCGGTGGAGCACCTGGCTCTGCCCCTTCGCATTCTGCTGGCGGACCCAGGCGAAGTCGACGAGCTGAAACGACCTGCCTTCGCGAGCGCGCACCAGGTCCGCGATGTCGATCTTCGCCTTGCGCAGCATGGCCATCATGGTTGCCGCGCCGACAACGCAGTATTCGCACCCCGGTTCGAGGAGGTTCTCATACCAAGCTGCCGTCTGGACTTTCGACCGCTGTGCCAGAGACTCGTTGACGTTCCTGATGACCGCTCTTGCGACTTCGGCCGCGGGTGTCTCGCCGAACATCAGCATGCCGATGGGCGGGCGCGCCGCGCGCAGCCCTGCGCTTTCGTCGCGGACCAGTGCGTCCATTTCCTTCTTCTTTTCCTCCATCGCCTTCCAGAGCTTGACATACCGCGGGTCGCGTTCCTTGCCTGCGACCGCGTAAGTGTACAGCCCGTTTACCCCCGCGTTGCTCATGTCCAAGAAGGCCTTGTCGCGCCCGTAGCCTCCCTTGTCCGGGTCGCTGTCCGCCATGTCCCCGATGTGGACAATGACCCGGAAGTCTCCCGAGCCACGACCTTCGTCCAGCAAGCGAGCGGCCTTCGACAGCCCATGCCAGATCATGGGATCGTCGTGGCCGCAGTTGTACGTCGCTTTCCCTCCCAGTGGGGCAGGGCGAACAAATGCGGCAAGCTGCTCAAACGGCGGTTGCACCAGCGGGAATGCTTCCGGTTCCTGCGTCGGACAATCCTTGAAGTAGTCGCGGTAGATGACCGCTCCCGCGCGAAGATGACATCCGCTGGAACCGTCGCACAGACCCGCGAGCATCTTTTCCACGACGCTCGCCGCTGCGGCCCCGTGGTGGAACATGCTTCCCGTGCCATCGACAACAAAGACCAGCGAGACTTCGCCAAGCCCCAGTCGCGCCGCGTCGAAGTCGCGTTCCTTCTTTTCGAGGTCTTCTCTCGACTGAGTGCGTTTCTTTCCACCCTTCTCCAGCACGAATTCATCGCTCACAATCAGCGCCTGATAGGCGGTCGTGCCCGGGACGAGGTTGTCGTCCCGCTTCAGCAGGGGGAATCGGGTCAGGTAATGCGGCCACGCCGCCGCCTGCCGCCCGTCTTCCACCCAGGCAAGCCGGCTACCGCCTCGAAGAAGGGGGTCGAGCGATTCGACCGTCGGGTCCTTCTCCTTGAGCAAATCCTGGGGGTCGTTGAAGAACACGACGGGCCGCCCGTCCCTCGCGCCGGGTCGCCTGGACTGGAAACTCTCCTTGTCGACTTCGATGGCCTCACGTGTGTTCCACTCGACCGCCCGCTCCTTGCGAAGCCACCCGACGATGACCGCGGGGGCATCGCGGGAAAACCGCATTCCCTGCGCAGCTCCGAGCAAGTAGTAGTGGTCCTGCGACGGCTCGTCGCTGGTGACTTCCTTGTAGATGAACAGTATTTCAAAGAGCTTCGCGCGCTTCGACGCCTCGCGGAACCGCGCTGCCGGCCCTCGAAGTAGGGTGTAGAACGACGCCACGTCCTTCTTCTTCCAGTCGTTGATGATGAGTGCCTTGCGGAACACGTTGGTTCCCGTCTTGTCGGCCTCCATGCGTTCGAGCAGGCTTCCCGCGCCGATCCACCCGACCCAGCGCGCCGGCTCGCAGGACTGGCGTTCGCCGGCCTTCGCCAAGAGGAGCCGGCCCGCTTCGTCGCCGCAGACGATGAACGGGTCGAGAAATGCGGCCCTTCCGACGACCGTCGCACCAGAGGACTTCTCGAACAGCGGCGCGTCGTCGCGATCGGCCCACACTGTCTGGATGTCGCCGTCCGGGGTCGTTCTTGGAAATGCCGCGGCGGTATCGGCCGACGATGCGCCCTGGACGGCCGTCCCGACTAGAAGGACAAGAATAGCGGGTCCCATCTCAAGCTCCTCCGGCCGCGGCTCCGGTGCGGCCGTTGCCTCTTCCGTCCAACGCGGCTTCCGCCCGCGGACCTCTCGCGCGGGCGCCCCGCAGCGAAGCAGCCGCCCTAGCGCGGCAGTTCGCGCACCACCATTTCCACGACCTGCTTCGCCCGCTCCTTCCGCTCGGGGTCGGCTGGAAACTGATCGGCAGGAACTCGGATGCACCGCAGGCCCCTCTCCGCGGCACGTCTGCAGACTGACTTCTCGTCCGGGATCGGTGTCTCCACCTTGAGCCCCACAAGAGCGACAGATGCCGCGCCGCTGGACTGTGCGTCGCGAAGGTTTCTAAGCGCCTCGTCGACGTAGGCAGGCGACACCTCCTCCGCATGGCGGTCGGTATCCACGACGACGATTCGGTCACCGCCACGCGGACGCCGCGATTCGCCGAGCTTGCTGACGTCGTTCGCGATGGCGCTGTAGAACAGATCCAAGGGAAGCGCGGACTGCGCGGGGCCGGACGGCCAGGGCGCGAGCACGCGCTCAGCGCACCCCTTCGCATCGTCGATGGGGAGTGGAATCGGATCGTCTGCAATCATGAACCCGTGCTGTCCACCGCCTTCCACACGTCGCACGCTCGCCGAGACCCATGAATCCCTCTCCGCCGAAAGCTGACCGCAGATGCCGAAAGCGGCCACTTCCCGCAGCAGCATGCGCCGCGTGCCGAGCTGGGGCGAATGCGCCGACTCGTTCAAATACCACACCGCACGTCTGCCCGCCAGTTTCAGCGGCAGTTTCAGGGTCCAGTCCGCCGTGCCCTCGCCTTTTGCGGCAGGGACGAACTCCATCGGCTCGAACCGCCTGTCCTTGGAATCGACACGGCATGCCAGCGACGACGGCACTTCGCCCGTCATTTCTATCGACTGCTGGAACCCCAGGGACCGCGGCTCCCTTCCGTCGGGTCTTCCCGCGCAGGTCTCGATCTTGCACTCGAGCTTCGTCGGCTGGATAGAAGACGGTGGATCAATCGCGACCCGAAGGCGGTATCTCACGACTCGCTCCTTCACTTTCGGATTGAAGTTGTACCGATTCGTCCCGTCCAGAGTTGGCACGATGGACTCGGCTGGGTCCGACTGTCGTCGTTCGGCCTCGCTGCGCGGCTCCCCCACCTTTGGCTTCGGCAAGACGAGTTCGACGAGTCCGTCCTCGAAACAGTCGTCGTCATGGTGCTCCCAGTTCCATCTTCGCGACGTCAACCGTCGCGGAATCTCAAACGTTGCCCCCCCGTCCCGGATTTCTGCTGGCGCGAGAACCGGGCCTTTTGTATCGATTCGCATTGTCTGCTTGCCAGAGATGTTGCGTGCCTTGCTCCCGTCCAGCATCATGGGATGCACATCGACGACCAGCTTGCACGCCTCCCGCAGTTTCTCGATCGGCGGCCACCGAAGCACAGCCGATGGCACGGCACGGCAGGCATCGGTTTCGATCATCAGCGCATTTGGGGGCCGGGGCGACGCACGCACAGGAACCAGCAGTTCCAGTCCATAGTCCGCCCAAGCGAGTCCGGCCACCTCGCCCCCAGAGACCAAGCGAACAAGCACGCGGACCCGTTCGATGGGTGCCGGAACGAGCGCCGGTATCGCGACGGACTCCAGCGGGTATTGATGAGTCGATGTCTGATCGCAGGGGAAGCGCCATTGCCCGCCGAGCTCGTCGTACACGACCGGCGGAAACGACGGATCGAGCTCCGCGACAGGAGGCGCCAACTGGTAGCGCCGCTGCCCGTCCATCTGGAAGAAAATCGGCCCGAAAGCCTCCGTCAGGCCGACACGAGTCCGGCAACCCGGCGCGGCGGCTTTAGAATCAGCGGTGCCCAAGGCTGCCGTCGAAAATGACGATGTCTGCGACGGTTGCCTTGGCGAAGCGAGGCTTCGCAGGACTCCTTCGCCGCAGTTCTCCGCCGAAATCGAGGTCATGCGGAGCCCGGACCCCATCGCCTTCTGCCACTCCTCCAACGCTTCGATGGGAATGCTCTCGTCAGCGCGTACCACATATGCATCGAAGAGGAGATTCGGATTGGACTTGGGCAGAGAAGTGGCAAGCGCAGCAACCGCCCTGCGGCCCCGCGGCCACACATACACCAACCCGACACCGGCGTCGGAAGGCGGAGGCTTCACAACGAATATGTCCGAAAACGCGCGTCTTGCCGCATTCTCCGCCTCGCGCGAGGTATCGAGGCACGACATGAGCGGGGGAACGCCCGGCATCTGCCATTCTGTTGTCCCTTCGGCGCCGATGCTCACCAGCGTCAGGTTGTCCGAACCCGAGGGCCTCCAGTCATCGGTGGCGAGTACAACGGCGAAGTAGAATCGCCGGTCACTTCTCGGATCGTTCACGGTCAGGTCAAAGAAAGCACTCATGCCGTACTTGCCCTGCGATTCCCCACGCCACACCGCGGTGAAACCCGTCGTCTTCTGCTCCGTCGAGAGGCCGGTTGCAGCATCGCCGGCACGTTCTTCGCCCTGCCTTGCCGCGAAGGCGGCTGCGCAGGTACATTGAAGCAGAGCGACGACGAGCACCCGCGAACCCATGCAGTCTTTGAGGCTCCGAGCCTGCCGCTTTCGCGCCGGAACGTCGTCGTGCCCCATGGCGCACCTCGCGTGAAACAGCGGCCTACTGCTGGCCTGCTGGTGCCACGAAGACATACTGGAAGGCCTTCTCATCTGCGGCATCCTTCGTCGCCCCGCTACGGTAGTCGAAAACGGTATGGAAGCCTGCACTTCGTCCGAGGTCTGTTGTGCGCAGGAAACCACAAGGGACCGGACCGGAAGGAGCGCCGATGGAGCACGGCAAGCCGCTGGCGCGCAGGCCGGCGAGCTCGGCGGCCGTTGGAAGCCGCCACCCCGTCAGGCCCGGCGTGAACACGTACCCTGCATCGGCTACCGCGCGCGCGAACGTCCCGCCCCAGCCCGCATTCAACCAACGTAGGCCAGTGGTCGAGTCGATGAACAGCGGGTCGCCATCCCACTCGACGGATGTTGCAGCGCCGTCCGGGACATCTCGCGGCGCGGGGCCGGCATCCGCCCATTCGACGCGAAACATGAGAACCGGAATGAGGCGCGGTACCGACTGCTTCCCCCGCGGAGTGAAGAGGCCGAACGACCGGTAGTGCGTAACAATCATCGCCAGCTCTTTCGCGCCTTCGCGCGCAACGACCGTCTCCCCGTTCACCAGCACTCGAAGACCGGTGCGCCCGGATGCGCCTTCGCTGGCTACCTTCCGCAGCCTTTCAAGGATCCACCGCTTGAGCGCCATCACTGGCTGGCGGGAGGCGTCGATCGAACCGGTTTCGATGTCGTACGAGGGACTACGTGTCACGGCTGCATCCCAATTCCCGCGAGCCTCGTCGAGGCGCGCCTTCGCGCCGACAAGGCTCTGTCGCGCCCCGGCGATTCGCTTGGCGTACTCCTTGCGCCGCGACCTTGCGTCGAGCTCCTGCTCCAGCATCTCCTCCGTCGAAAGCAGATCCTGCGCCCGCAGGACCAGCCTCTGTCCTTCGGCCGCGACAGAGGCCACGAGCTCTCCAAGCTGCGAGAGGGCTTCGTTCTCCGACTTGCTCGCATCCACTAGCCAGTCCTCAATGTCGGGCCCCCCTGGCACCGGGGGTTGAGGGTCCTCCAGCGATGCATCCGGCTGATGCCGCGCCGTGGACGAACTCGGAACCCAGCAGTTCACGGTGACTCCTGCAAGTGCCTGCCGGGCTGGACGCCGCGGAATGGAATCGCCCGGACTGCACGGATGAACGCGGAAATGGTGGAACGATTCGACCGCGGTGGTTCCGGACCACAACTGGACCACCGTGTCGATGGCAGTGGCCGTAACGCCATGCCGCTCGACTTCAACACTCGCGCGGCCACCCGCACCCCCGGCGGCATCGCCTTCCGTCGCCCCATCGGACAGAACCGTAAGCGCGTCCTTGAACGCTGCTGCACGCTCGTCACGCGAGGAGCCGTTCGCACGGCGCACCAGGGACCGGAGGGTGTCCCCAACCCGTTCAGTGTATGAGATCAGTGGCCATGCGCCGGACTCGGCGCTGTTCTTCGCTTCGCTCGCGACAGCGGCGGCAGTTTCTTCCGTGCCGTCCCGAGGTCCCACACCCTTGCACTGGACGACCATGTTGTAGGCTAGCGCGCGTGCTCCCGATTCGAGCTGCACGTTCAGCGCACCGAGCTTGCTCTGCGACGTCTCGTATTCCGCGCGTATTGCGGCTAGGCGCCTGCGGAGCGTCGGGCGGCGATCTTCGAAGTCACGATACTGCTTTTCCTCTTCCCTCAACGCCACTTTCGCGCGAGCGAAGGTGTCTTCGGCGCCGCGAAGCAGGCACTGAAGCACGGCAAAGTTGCGGCGGCGCAGACTGTCGTAGGACGCGCGGGAACTTCGCGCAGCTGTCATCGCTGCAACATAGGGATCGCCGCCGGTCGGCGGTTCCCCGGACGACGACGCCCAGATTTCGTCGCCGATAGCCCCCGCTATCCGTCGCACGGTTTCCACGTCGGGATCCGCCCGGCGGAACAGCTCCTTGAAGCCCTCTGTCCCAAGATCTGGAACCTCCGTCGTGCCGCATGTCGCCTGAGGAGAAGCCGCTGCGGCCGCGCCGCAGGACAGGACCGCGAGTGCAAGCGAACGCATCGCTACTCCTCCTTCGTGGCATCGGCGGTCATTCCGACCAGCCGGTGCATGACACCGAGGTCGACGAGGTAGTGGCGGACCCACACCGGATTGCCCGCCAGCATCCAGCGAGCAGGCTTGCACACCTCCCTAAGCATATTGGGCGGGATGACACAGGAAGTTGCACTGCGGTCAGCAACGCGGACAACTCCGCCGCTGTAGGCACTGACCAAGCGCATGACCGTGACGCCGACCCGCCTGCACACTTCGTGCTGCGCGTCCCGGCGTGCAGCCTCAAGCAGATCCGAGACGTTGCGGCCGTCTTCCGGCGCGATCCCGCGAGCGACCCAGTGGTCGCGCCCGCGTTCGCTAACAACGGCACCTGCTTCGTAGTCGCAGTCCTCCTCGGGACTCGCACCTTCCTCGGAGGCATTGCACCCGACATCGACGGTCTGCATCTCTCCGAAAACCGTGACTGCCTCGTTTCCCGCCGGGCGCGGCGAATCGGCAACAAACGTGACACCGTCGGGACCATCGTCCCACCGACCCTTGACTTCAGACCACAGAAGCGACACTTTGCGGCGCGGTTCAAGAACAATGCGAATCTCGTACTGGGCGAAGGCAGCGTAGAACCCGGCGGGCGTACGCTGTCCGCGCTGCCATTCCTCCATGCCGCGCGTTTGTGCCGCAAACATCGAGGACATCTGCCGCAGCGCGCGATCATCGAGCGCCGGTTCCGCTCGGTACACCAAGTTTCTCCAGATGCCGTCCCGCGCGAGTCTATTCTCCAGCCCAAGCGCGCTTTCCTTGAGCCATTGGCGATCATGCGACGGCGCGGCGCCGACCACGTCAACGCTGACCGAGAAGAACACGTAGCTGCGCGTCCCGTCGGATAGCGCACGGAGTTCTCGGTTGCTGTCGCCCCAGTAGGCATGCGCGGCGTTGGCGATTCTCGAAAGCCAGCGATCCCGTGCCTGTTTGTCGTCCGAAGACGGACAGAGACGCGTAACTTGCGGCGCCTCCGTTGACACGACCGCAGGTACGGCAGCATCTGGCACCCTGTCTCCGGCACAATGACCACCTTCTACCAGGAAACTCAGAGCACAGATGGTTGCGAATCCGCGTCCGTCCATGTTCACTCCTGCGCAGCACGGCTCCCGAGCGACTGTTCGACGGTCTTCCAGAACTCGTGTTTGGGGAATAGGGACACGCGGCGGATGCTGGCTGGGCTACCCACTGCTCCCGTCGGCCACGTGACGCTTTCAACGAACGCCACGGTGCAGTCATGGCGGAAAAGCTTCACGACGACTTCGATCGACTCCCAAGCCGGACAACAATCCCGGTCCGCCTTGTCGCTCAGCAGGTCTTCTTCAGCCTTCGCGAATACGTCCAAGGGCTTCCTCGTTCCGCCGCAGGGGCTTTCCATGTTCCCTGACCAAGTCCACACCACACGTCGGCAGGTGCGGCAAGGTGGCTGGGACGCGCGCTCCGTGAAGGAAACGCCGGTGGCGGATTCGGCGTCAGGCACGTTTCCGGCAACGACTGTTCTCTTCGTCTGCCCGAAACTTCCCGGATCGCGCGCCGCAGCAACCCCAACCCCATTCTCGGCTTTCGGCGGAACCGGCTTGGGGGTAGCGGAGTCGCCGGGGGCTGGGGGCACCAACTGCGGAGGAAGGGGTTCGGGCGGAACGGGCTCCCGCGGCTCGGGCGGATCCGGCGCCAGAACCGGCCTCGGCAACGGCATCGATGGCGCCGACCCATCCGCGCCTGCCGCCAGAAGCCACCAAGCGCCGACGGCCAACGCGCTCGCAAACGCTGCGACGCCAATCCCGGCCACCCACCGGCGTCTGGGCCGCCAGCCGACGTTCCTGCGGAAATCCACCGCGCAGGTAACATTCCACTCGCCACTCTCGGTAGCACTCGCGGGCTCCGCGCCGGACCAAGTGCCGCCATGGATTTCCAACTCCTGGCTGTCGTTCGCGTCGTGCGAATCCCCCGCGACGGGCACCAGCCACCACAGCCGTCCGGCGTCCTTCTTCGAGGCGTCCTTGTACCGCTGGGACTCGTGATGCCAATCACCAACATCGCGCGTGTTGGCCGTCGGGATGAGGCAGTCGAACTCCCCGAGACCGAGTTGGTGAACCTTCGTGGCGAACGCGAACAGTTTCCACGGGATGTCCTTGACGGTGCCAATGGAGCCTGTTCCCCGCACCACGCGCCCCGTCGCGAACCACGGGGTCGTGAGCTTGAACCAGACGGACGCCCACGAATCGGCGTCATCGACGAAAGCGGTCGCCATCCAGATCGCAAGCTGACACGATTCAAGAGGCGGCGGGCCGATGCGCGGGACGCCGGTCGGCCCCAGAAGCGCGCCGGAGAGGTCGTCCGTCTTCTCGGGGAAGGAGTCGACAACCCGGTAGCACCATTGGTGAAGATCGACTCCGGGAGGCGCCAGGCCGGCCTGGCTGTTCGCCAACTCCCCGAAATCGTTCGTGATTTCGGCAACGGTCCCCTTGCGCGCGAGGTCGATTTCCGCGCACCGTCCCGGCCATGCGGCTCCGTCCGCGCCGACGGCGGTAACCAACCAAACCGATGCGTGTCGGGCGGCCATTCTGCTCCTTCACTGCGGAAGTTTCCCTGCCAAGTCCTCCTCCAGCCACGGAAGGCCCCGCAGCGCCTGCAGACCCCAGCGACGCATCTCCTCGCGATCGCCGCCCGTCGCGTCGGCAATCTCGGCGGCCATGGCCTGCGCCATCCAGTCGGTGAGATCGCTCGGGGGTTCGCGCTGCCCGAGATCGGCCTGCCGGTACAGCGTCTCGATCACGGCGGAAAACGCAGCGGGTTGCCCCGCAAGGTACGCCTCCAGCAACTGCCGCAGCGCCCTGCGCTCCCCCGTTGACACGCCGCACGCCGTCCTCACGGCCGGCGAAAGGTCGATTCTCGTTCCTGCGACACCGAGGTCGATCGCAGTCGCGTCTAGCAGACGATTCACCGTGAGACCGCCCATCGCCTTGAAGCAGTATCCGGCGTTCAGCGACCCCAACGCAAACCGCGGCCGGACAGACGCCAGACGGAACGTCGCGGCGTGCCCGTCAGCATCCAACAGACGCAATTCACGCACGAAGGGAACGGTCCTCTCGTTGCTCGCGGGGAAGCGCAGGTAGATGTCGTCGCCGCGCACCTGCAGCCAGCATCGGCGCCCCGGACCGACAACCTGCGCGGCCCACGAGGCCACCGCCATCAGCAGAAGGAAGGGGCGTGGCCCGGCAGTCTTTCCGTAGTGCCGCTCCTGCTCTGCCTCCCGCCACTGCCGGCAGGCATCCAACAGATCGACGAACAGGGCCCGATGGCTCGGAAACGAGGCGTGCAACGCCGAGTCCACCGCCAGCAGCACTCGCGGGGCGTCGGCTCTCGCTGTGTCGGTCATGGTTCGCTCCTCCCTAACTTCCCTCTTCCTCGTGGTCTTCGCCCAAGTCCTGTTCTTCCACCTTGTCTTCGTCTTCGACGTGGTCGTGCCCGCGCGGCTGTCGTTCCGGCCGCGGCGGCACGAGCGGAAGCGCCTCGTCGGCCGAACGGATGATCCCCCAGCGCCACAGCAGCGACCGCACCTTGTCGCGCGCCCGCGACAGGCGCTGCCGGATGGCCAACTCGCTCACTCCTTTGAACAGGCGCGTGTCATGCAGATCCAGCGTCTGCAAGCCGCCGAGTTCGAGAACCGCCCAAGACGCTCCGGTCGCGTCGAGCCCGGGCAGGCCGCCGTCGCAGAGCTCCTCGATACCGTCCCAAGACGCCCCGCGAGCCACCCTCATCGCTTCCCGGACAACCGGGGCGAACGAGGCTCCTCCCATCGGAGGGTACTCGGTCTCGAGAACCGCTGTGTAGACCTCGCTCCAGTCGTCAAACAGGCGCGGGCAGGCGTCGCGCGCAACGGAAACCTGTTGTTCCGGTTCGAGGTGCTGCCGCCCGGCCGCCTGGGTTTCGAGTGCCTGAAGGAGCCACCGCCGACAGGCGGCGTCGTCGGTCAGGGACTGAATCTCCGCCCGCAGACGCGGCATCCGACGCCAGATCCCCTCGTACCCGCCGGTTTCGTGCAGGACGTGCATGGCGATTTCGAGCAACGCGACGACGCCTTCCGGGAGGTAGCGAGGATCGACACGTATTGCCGAGGCGGCGCTTTCCAGGATCTCGTCGCGCCTGCGCTCGACCAGGCGCCTCCATTCGCGATCCTTCTTCTCGCCGCTCTCCTCGAACTCGCGCGACGGGAGGCTCTGCGTCCCCACGGACCACAGTCCTGCGAGAGCCGCGACCGATCCCTCGCCCAGCTCGCCGGCCATCAGCGCGAGCTTCCGCACGAAGCGCAGACGGCCTTCTGCGAACAGGCTCTCGGGGAAGAGGTAGTCAGCCAAGGGACGGTTCCAGACTGACCGGTTCGGAAGCACTTCCGACAGGAGCCAAGCTCGCCTCTGGTCTTCGTTCCAGTGGCCGCGCCAGCGTGCAAGCTCGCCGCGTTCGGCAGAGCCGGGGCCCTTCTCCCGCCGCGCTGCATCGAGCAGCCGGAACAGGCACCCGCGCACATGCGGCTGCGCGAAGAAGACTTCGGGACCGATGGTGCCAGTGTCTTCGTCGCCCTTCGCGGCTGGCCGCGGCGCCGCAGCCCCTTCCTCCGCAAGCCGCACAACCATGGCGGCGATTTCCGCCACGGTCTTCTCGTCGTCCCACCGGGGCGCCCGTAGGCCTTCCGTCGCCACGAACTCGTCGCAGCTCTCCTGATCCCACAGCGGCCACGAAGACGCCATCTCTGGCCTCCGCGCCGAAGCCCCCGCCGCGTCCCGCTCCATCGCAAGCGCCGCCGCGCGGAGGTCCCCGAGCGGGCGCATGGTAGCACAGGCAGGGGCGCGGAGCTGCAAGACCCCTGGCCCGTCCGCCCGGTGCAGCGTTGTACACTTTGCATCCATCAGGCCCCTCCCCTGCCGCGCGTCCGGCCGCCCGGCGGCAGACGCAAAGCTGGCGCGGCGCGACCCGGCGCTGCAGTGCCCGGCGCCCCAGCGCCAGATTCGCGACTCGGAGCGCGCGCCCGCATCGACGAAGAACCCGTGAACGCCGGCGCGAATCTCGCCCTGTATCGCGCTTCAAGCGCCCGCACCGCACGGACGTACGACCTCGCCGGCGGCGGCACTGCGCCCCACAGCGCCACGTAGACCGGGCCGGAGTTGTACCCTGCCAGTGCCAGGTCCACATTGCCGCCGGCCGCGTCGAGGAGCTGGCGCAGATAGCGGGCTCCGGCACCGATCGACTTGCGCGGGTCTGTCCGCTCGTCGCGCGGCGCGAGTCGCAGCCCCAGTTCGCGCGCCGTGTCCGGGAGGAGCTGGGCCAGCCCGCGCGCGCCGGCTTTCGACGTCGCGCTGCAGTGGAATCCGCTCTCGTGGTGGATGACCGCCGCCAGCAGTCCCCTCGGAATGCCATGCCGGCGCTCGGCCTCGACGATGCAGCGGCCGTACGGGACTTCGCGGTACGACGGGCACGCGTCGGAGCGCGGCGCAGCCGCGGCCATGGCAGCCCAGAAGATGATCCCGGTGAAGAGCAGTGCCGGCGTCCGTCTCAGCGCGGGCTTGGCGCCCGCAACCCAACCGCTCAGCCCGAGGGGAGCGCGAGCCGGCTCTTTGGCTCGCGCGGACACGAGGGCCCACCGGCGCCCCTCGTGTCCGCTCCGC
>Ga0172369_10002877_pt1 | contig 23178 bp, 18 predicted proteins | sample LakKiv25m_FD_114539 | JGI IMG/M metagenome (GOLD analysis project Ga0172369, IMG submission 114539) | Freshwater microbial communities from Kabuno Bay, South-Kivu, Congo - kab_022012_11.25m | ecosystem: Environmental > Aquatic > Freshwater > Lake | place: Democratic Republic of the Congo...
TACCAAAGGTACACCCATCTCACGGGCTAAAAATGCATGTTCATAATAGGCACTGTTATAGCGCCCCGGGGTCAGCACCACAATAAAAGGCTGATCGACATAGGCATTTTCGGCCAGAATTTCTTTTAAAAGCTGCGGATAATGCTCGATGCCCTGAATATTATTCTGCTGATACAGCTCTGGAATCAGTTGCTGGCTAATCTTGCGGCTTTCCAGCATATAAGACACACCCGATGGCGTTCTTAAATTATCTTCCAGCACAAAAAATTCACCGTGCTGATCACGAATAATGTCAATGCCACTAATCTGACTATAGACTTTACCTTTCAGACCATGACCAAGCATATGCGGCTGATAGGCTTCGTGGGTGAGCACCTGTAGTTCCGGTACGATGCCAGCTTTTAGAATATCCTGTTGATGATAGATATCATGTAAAAACAGATTTAGCGCCCGGGTACGCTGGGCACAGCCCAAGGCCACTGTATTCCATTGCTGCCGGGCCATAACCCGCGGAATAATATCAAAAGGAATGGTGCGCTCGGTGCCTTCCTGATCGCCATACACGGTAAAGGTAATGCCCTGATACAGAAAATGGGCTTTGGCGGCATCATTCAGTGCTGTCAGTTCTTCTAAACTGTGCTGGGTTAGCCACTGCTCGATTTTCTGCGCGGCGCTATCGGCAAGGCTCTGTTCGCCCGACAATTCATTAAAAAATTCAGATTTCAATTGTTCGAATAATACAGATGATTTTTGCTGCGGCAGCGAAATATCGGTCACCGATACCTGCACCCGCTCTAAAAGATGGTCTGATGTTATTGTATCTATTGAATTTGTATCTTGATTTTCTTTCAGCATACAAACCTCATCATTGTTATCCTTTCTAATTTTATATAAGCAATTCCAGTGCCAACAATTGTGACTTAGTATTCACTCCTTCTTTATCACCGATCTGTACAGATAAAACAAATCTTATTTTGCTTCATCTTGTATCAATTTATCGCCAGACCTCGCGCCTGCCACTTGCCAAAAAGCATGACATTTCTTATTGTGTGGACTATAGCCATGTACTCTCCAATATTTATCTCAGCACTGATTCCAATATGTCGACACAAGAAAAAGAAACGTCCAATAGCCTCTATCGCCAGTGGCAAATCCTGTCCCGCCTTTCCACCGGAAAATGGATGGGCACCCGTGAATTACAGGAAATTCTGCAACGTGAAGGCATTGATATCAGCCTGCGTACCATCCAGCGTGATTTAAACCAGATTTCGCAGCGCTTCCCGATTGAAAATAACGGTACAGTCCCGCAGGGCTGGCGCTGGCGCTCTGATGCACCGCTACAAAGCCTGCCGCACATGACCAGTTCGCAGGCAGTTACCTTTATGATGGTGGAAGAGCATCTCAAGCATCTATTACCACCTAGCCTGATTGAGGAAATGACCCCGTGGTTTGACCTGGCACGGCGCAGCCTGTCGACTCAAAACAATGTCCGCCAGTGGATTAACCGGGTGCGGATTGTGCCGGCCATTCAGCCGCTGATTCCGCCAGTAGTCGATAAAAGCGCACAACAGGCTATTTATGAAGGTCTGCTACAGGACAAACAGCTGGAATGCGTTTACCATCCACGTACCACGGCTTCGGAAGAGAAAACCTATATTCTGAATCCGCTGGCACTGGTACAAAAAGGTGCGGTGATTTATCTGATTTGCACCCGACACGACAAAACCGATATTCAGACCTTTGCCCTGCATCGCTTTAAATCGGCGGAGGTATTAAATTCCCGCGCCCTGCATCCAGTTAATTTTGATATTGATGCCTATATTGAATCCGGCGCGCTGGGCTTTAGAGTCGATTACAGCAAGCCGACTGAAAATATCGAGCTGAAACTGACCATGTCAGAAGCCGATGCGCATTATTTTGAAGAAACCCGTTTAAGCAAAGACCAGCAGATTATCCAGCTGGACAATGGCTTGTATCAGGTTATTTCCAATGTACCATTTACCTCGCAACTGGTGTGGTGGCTGCGCAGTTTTGGCAAAAAACTGGTACAGATTGAGCCTGCAGAAGTGTCTGACGCTGTGCATCAAATCAATGAATAAAAAAGGTCCCAAGTCTGGGACCTAACATTTACTTATTTTCTTTTCAATTTTGTTGTTATCGCTGCTGATTTTAGGGAAGTTGAACAGGATGCGATTGCTGTTAGCATGTCAGTTCAGCCGTATTATAACGAATGGTTTTTAAGGTCATCTTGCACTCCTCTCTGTTTAGATAAGATGACTGTAACGGTTCCAACATCATCTGTGAAATCATAAGATCTGCAGCTTAAATCTGTTTTTTTCTTAAACTGAATTTCCACTTTATTTATTCAGCGCATAAAAAAAGCCCGCGATCTCAACCGCGGGCTTTTTCACAAATTAGGATATTTTAAGCAGATTTACGGGCTTGGGCATTTTTACGAATGGTGATCATCACCAATTGAACTGCCGCAGGAGTCACGCCCTGAATACGGCTAGCCTGCGCCAGAGTTTCCGGCAATACCTGTTTCAGCTTCATGGTAATTTCACGCGACAAACCGGATACGCCATCATAATCAAAATCTGCCGGGATTTTGGTTTCTTCCAGACGTTTCATCTGCGCCACATCTTCATGCTGACGGTTGATATAACCTTCGTATTTCACCGCAATTTCAATCTGGTCACCGACTTGCTGTGATACTTCAGAACCAGTCAGTTCGGCAATTTGCGCAAAAGTGATGTTTGGACGTTTCAGCAGGTCAATTGCAGAACACTCTTTAGAAAGGTCTGCACCCGTCATTTCAACGAATTTTTTACCCATCGGGTTATTTGGCGCAGCCCACAAGTGCTGTAAACGGCCTTTCTCACGCTCAACTGCATCCATTTTTTCACAGTAAGCATTCCAGCGTGCATCATCCACCAGACCCAGTTCACGGCCAATCGCGGTTAAACGCTGATCTGCGTTATCTTCACGCAGCATTAAACGGTATTCGGCACGTGAGGTGAACATCCGGTACGGTTCTTTGGTTCCCAAGGTAATCAGGTCGTCAACCAGTACGCCCATATACGCTTCATCACGTTTTGGCGTCCACTGTTCCTGATCCCAGGCACGGCGTGCAGCGTTCAAACCTGCAAGCAGACCTTGCGCACCGGCTTCTTCATAACCAGTAGTCCCGTTGATTTGACCAGCAAAATACAGGTTATTAATGGCTTTGGTTTCCAAAGTGAATTTCAATGCTTGCGGGTTGAAATAATCGTATTCAATCGCATAACCCGGACGCAGAATATGGGCATTTTCCATACCACGGATTGAGCGTACCAGTTCAAACTGCACATCAAAAGGCAGTGAAGTTGAAATCCCGTTTGGATACAGCTCGTGGGTATCTAAACCTTCAGGCTCCAAGAAGACTTGGTGCGAATCTTTGTCGGCAAAACGGTGAATCTTGTCTTCAATCGAAGGACAGTAACGTGGACCTACACCTTCAATCACACCCGTGTACATTGGTGAACGGTCTAAACCACCACGAATAATGTCATGGGTTTTTTCATTGGTATGCGTGATATAACAGTTAACCTGTTCAGGATGCATCGACGCATCGCCCATAAATGACATCACTGGAGACGGGAAATCACCCGGCTGCGGCGTCATCACCGAAAAATCAACTGAACGTGCATCAATACGCGGTGGAGTCCCGGTTTTTAAACGGCCCACCGGCAGCTGCAATTCACGTAAACGGTGTGCCAGAGAAATAGAGGGTGCATCACCAGCACGACCACCGCTGGATTTTTCCAGACCGACGTGGATCACGCCACCCAGAAAGGTCCCGGCAGTCAGCACTACCGTTTTGGCATCAAAGCGGATGCCCATTTGGGTGACCACACCTTTTACAGTATCGCCTTCAACAATCAGGTCATCTGCTGCTTGCTGGAAAATATCCAAGTTTGCTTGGTTCTCAAGCGTTTCACGAATCGCGGCTTTATAACGCACACGGTCAGCCTGCGCACGTGTGGCACGCACTGCAGCACCTTTACGCGAGTTCAGAATACGGAATTGAATCCCGCCTTTATCGGCAGCCAGCGCCATCGCACCGCCCAAGGCATCAATTTCACGCACCAGATGCGATTTACCAATACCACCAATGGCCGGGTTACAGCTCATCTGCCCCAAAGTCTCAATGTTATGAGTTAAGAGCAAGGTTTGTCGGCCCATACGCGCCGCAGCCAAAGCCGCTTCCGTACCCGCGTGACCGCCGCCGATAACAATGACATCGTAAACTTTAGGATAATGCATAGTGGTAAATTGAGAGATAAAAAGAAATGACAGATTATTATAGCAAAAGCCGGCGTATAAGTTGACAGATTAAGTCAATTTTATTTGGATTTTCTCGTGGTTTTTCACCTGATTGATTGGCTGGCAATGTAAATGAACGTTGCAGATATACCGCAAATAAAAACATTTCATATTAAAAATTAACCAGATATAGGTTGTTTTATTTTGATTATTTTTTATCCTAAATCATGTACTCATTACAAACAAGCACAGGTACGAATTATGAATAAGAAGATACTCCTCTCATCCATCCTCTGCGGTTTATGTTTATCTCCATTTGCAGCTGTACAGGCAAATGACAAAGTTGAAAAAGTGTACGATTCACAGCGCTATCAGAATGTCTGTAAAGGCAAGTCTCAAGGTGCTGCTGTCAGCTTTGCCTATCGTGGCATTATCTGGAACGGTACCTGCCAGCCGCAATTCTTCCCGGCAGACAGAAAACTCGATATTCAGGGTGATGAAGCTGCACTGTATACCACCTGTGGCCAAGACATGAATGCAACCACGGCAACCATTTCTGGTGCAGAAGTTCGTGGTAAATGTGCCCTTGGATTTACCCCGCCGCGTCCTGCTCAAATGTAAACTCCAACCCGATTCACATCTAGCCAAAATATGTGAACTCAATCAATAAAACAGCCATTTATTACCAAATAAATGGCTGTTTTTATTATTTTTATGGTTGATTTAAAACTCAACTCAATTACACTGAAACTGGGGAAAATAAGAATTAAATAGGATGATGCCATGCAAAGCGGCATTTTTACCTTCTTTCTACCGCTAACCTTGGCGGTATTAATGATGGGTTTGGGCTTGCTACTCAGCCCTAAAGAGTTTATTCGGGTCAATCAGCAACCGAAAGTCATTTTTATTGCCTTGTTTACCCGGCAGGTCTTGCTGGTTGGACTGGCATTTATTCTCTGCCTGTTTTTAGACCTGCCACCTTTGCTGGCAGTGGGCCTGATGCTGCTGTCAGCTACCCCTAGCGGCTCTACCTCTGCCCTGTTCAGTTATGTCTATAAAGGCGATGTAGCCTTAAATATTGTCGTGGTCGCCATCAATTCAGTAATGGCCATTTTAACCCTGCCTTTTATCATTAGCATTGCCATGCGCTATTTCATGGCCGATCAGACTGAAATCAGCATGCCAATTGAGCGGATTGCCTATACCTTCCTGCTAATTTTAGTACCAGTCTGTCTGGGAATGGCCATTCGCTCGTCTTTTCCAGAGCTGGCCAAACGGCTGAGTAAACCGATTCGGCGCATGTCGGTGTATTTTATCTTTGCCCTGTTCTTTTTCGCGCTCTTTCAGGAGCGCTATCAACTGGCGCAGTATATGGAACAGGTTGGACTGGCCACTGCCCTGTATGCTTTTGTCAGTCTGGTGGCCGGTTATGTGCTGCCACAGCTGATGGACATTCCCGAACAGCAGGCGCGCTCCTGCGGTTTCTTTATGAGTATTCATAACACCGCGCTGTCTTTAACCCTGGCACTGTCGGTACTGCAAAGCACCCAGATTGCCATTCCTGCCGCTATTTACACCATCTTCATGTATATGTTTGCCTTGATCTTTGGACATTTACTGGCTAGACGAATGCCGTTAAATTCGGTAAAACAGAAAGTCATAGAGTAATTTGAATAAACAGTAAAAGATATTTTGCATGAAGCAACTGTCTTTTCACACAAGGATAAATTTGACAGGAAGGTCATATGGATTCAGGCATTATTACCGTTATGCTGCCCTTGGCACTGGCCATTATTATGGTTGGGCTGGGGCTGGAACTCACGCCCAAAGATTTCGCACGCGTCACCAAACATCCCAAAGCGGTCCTGGTCGCACTATTTTGCCAGCTGGTGCTGCTGGTCGGGATTGCCTTTTTATTATGTAAAATTCTGGCGCTACCGCCATTACTGGCCGTCGGCATGATGCTGCTGGCTGCTTCGCCGGGTGGCAGTACCGCCAACCTGTTCAGTTATTTATTTAAGGGCGATCTGGCGCTCAACATTACTTTAACTGCAATTAACTCGGTGATTGCAGCACTGACCTTACCCATTATCGTCAATTTCGCAATTGCCCACTTTTTACAGGCTGACCAAAGCATTGGCCTGCAATTCAGTAAAATCTTGCAGGTGTTCGGGATTATTATTGTGCCGGTGATTATTGGCATGTTAATTCGTCATTATGCTCCGCGTCTGACCGAGAAACTGAACAAGCCCTTACGCATTTTTGCAGTGATCTTTCTGATTTTAATTATCATTGGGGCTATTGTGCAGGAACGACACAATATCTTGAATTATATTGGTGATATTGGCTTGGCTACCGCGCTGTTCTGTATTTCCAGTCTGGTAATTGGTTACTTCGTCCCACGCCTGTTTGGGATTAATAGCGCCCAGGCCCGCGCCAGTGCCTTTGAAATCGGGATTCATAACAGCACCCTCGCCATGACCATCGCCTTAACCGTTATGGCCAGTTCAACCGTAGCCATGCCGGCGGCAGTCTATTCTATTTTCATGTATATCTTCGCTGCCATCTTCGGCATGTTATTAAACCGCTTTGTGCCAATTGCCGAACCCAAGCCTGTGGTGGCAAACAGTTAAGCACTTTTTTCACTCAAGGATGTCGCGCTGGCATCCTTTTTATTTTGTACATTGGTAGGCGAAACCGATTACCTTCCGCTACAATATCCTTTTTGAAAAAACAAATTAGGTTATTCCTGTGAAGTGGTTACAAATACATATTACTGTTGATCAAGCTCAAGTCGACTTTACTGAAACATTACTCAGCTCACTTGGTGCCGTGAGTGTAACGCTGGATGATGCTGAAAATCAGGACTTGCTTGAACCACTTCCAGGCGAAACACCGCTGTGGAACAAGGTGATTGTGACCGGTATTTATGCACAGGACGAAAACGAAGAAATTGATGTTGCTGCGCTGGAAACTTTCATTCGCACTCAACTGCCAGATGCACCAATGCGTAGCGAATTCCTGGAAGATCAGGTCTGGGAACGTTCATGGATGGATTATTACGAGCCAATCCAGATTGCTGAAAAATTCTGGATTGTACCGGAATGGCTGGAACCCCCTGAAGCAGATGCCGTGAATATTAAACTGGATCCGGGTCTGGCCTTTGGTACCGGCAACCATGCTTCAACATTCCTGTGCCTGCAATGGTTAGGTAAAACCGATGTTAAAGATAAAATCGTCATCGACTATGGTTGCGGTTCTGGCATTTTAGGTGTTGCTGCCCTACTTTTAGGTGCGAAAAAAGTCTATGCCACTGATATTGACCCGCAGGCGGTTTTAGCCACCCAGCAAAATGCTGAATTGAATGGCGTACTGGAGCGTCTGTTTGTCGGTCTGCCTGAAGAGTTTAATGAAACCTTAAAAGATCAGAAAGCCGATGTACTAGTTGCCAACATTCTGGCTGGCCCGTTAATAATGCTTGCGCCTGAATTCGCAACTTTGACCAAATCTGAGGGAGAGTTCGCACTTGCAGGTGTAATCGAAGAGCAAGTTGCTGAAGTTTCTAGTGTTTATTCTGAATTTTTTGATATATTAGAGGTCGAAAAACGTGAAGAAAACTGGTGCCGAATTTCCGGGAAGCGCCAGCCGCATTAATTAACCTCTATAGATCTTATGAGTGAAAAGCAGACCAAGTGCCCCGAGTGTTTAACCACCTATAAAGTTTCTGTTGCACAGCTTACAGTGGCTCAGGGCATGGTTTGCTGTCCCAAATGTGCCTCTACCTTTAATGCACTCTCGCATCTGGTGCAGCCCAAGCCTGCGCCAACCCAGCTCGAATACAACGGTTTTACTGGCGGCCAGGTCAGTTCGCCGGTTCTGGCCGATCATGGTCTGGCTTTTGACGACACGCATGAAACCCATCTACTGGATATTTTTGACCGTAAGGTTGAACATTCCAATATTGATTTAAAGACCTACTTAAACAATCTGAATTATTTCAGCACCGAACCGATTGCCAGTATTCCTTCAATGAATCTGTCTGAAAATGAGCTGCAGCAAGAACGCAAAAAACATGGTGCGGGCTATTACACGCTGTGGGGCATTGTCAATTTTAGTCTGGTCGGTTTACTGATTTTCCAGATTCTATGGTTTAACCCGAAATTCATGAACAACAGCCCTGCCCTGACCGTGGCCTTTAACGGAGTCTGCCAGCTGTTTAACTGTGAAACCTTTGAAAAGCAGTACAGCCTGATTTCAATTAACCGCGTACGGGTGAAACGCTATGACCATGAACATACCCTGTTCTCCGGTGAGCTGATCAATTTTCATGACAAGAGTCTGGTATTGCCCAAACTGAAAATCACCTTAAAAGATGATAATGAAGAAGTGGCCACCTATGTACTCGAACCGAAAGAGTATTTAATTAAAAGTCTGGCCAGCATTGAGCGGATTCCAAAAAACACCCCATTCAAGTTTGAAATTCAGCTGCCAGTGACCCGAAAAAGCTTTGATACCTATAATTTAGAAATTATCAAGCCTTAAAAATTAAAAAAAAATGTAAAAAAAGTGCAGTTTTCTTGCTCACTTTTTCTAAGACAATGGTATGATACGCGCCACGTAAGCTTAGTGCTGCATACTCCTCAGTAATTCAAAACAAATAGAAACTCGCAGAATGCGCCTTATTTTGAATAACGCGTATTGAGCAGGTTTTTTCGTTTCGATTTTTGGTCTGTAACAATTATTAATCTATTGTTACGCTTATTTTTCGACCAGCGCTGTGAGTTGTGGCAAGCTAAATGTTCCAGTTTTAGAACTCTCGTTTTAGGATCTAAAACGGGGTTCATTTATTTATAGACCACATTTATATATCACTTTACCCAAGTGATATCTGATTTTTCGGATTAATTCGCATGAATAGCAAATCTCCTATTTTTACTGCACAATCTGATGTCGCTCTTCGTATTCACGTAGATCGCGCAGTTCGCCACTATTTTGCACAACTGCAAGGCGAGCAACCTTCTCAGGTGTATGACATGGTGCTGGCAGAAATGGAGAAGCCTCTTCTATCTGTAGTTCTAGAATACACTCGCGGCAACCAGACACGTGCTGCCGAGATTCTAGGCTTAAACCGTGGTACTTTACGTAAAAAGTTAAAAGCTCACGGTTTAATGAGTGAATAAATGATAAAATGCTCGCGGCTTTCGTGGGCATTTTTTTTAACCGCATTTTGCTAATGTTTTAATCTGTTTTTTGATAACTGTGACGAAAATCATGACTATTAAACGCGCTTTAATCTCTGTTTCTGACAAAACTGGAATTGTTGAATTTGCACAAAATCTAGTGGCTCTTGGGGTAGAAATTTTATCTACAGGCGGTACATATAAGTTGCTTAAAGACAACAATATCGCTGTAGTTGAAGTTTCAGAGCACACCGGTTTTCCAGAAATGATGGATGGTCGTGTAAAAACTTTACATCCTAAAATTCATGGCGGCATTCTGGCTCGTCGCGGTCTAGACGAAGCTGTAATGGCAGAACACAACATCGATGCAATCGATTTAGTGGTAGTGAACCTTTATCCATTTGCAGCAACGGTTGCAAAACCTGACTGCACCCTGCCAGATGCGATTGAAAACATCGACATTGGTGGTCCGACTATGGTTCGTGCTGCGGCGAAAAACCATGCATCGGTTGGTATCGTCGTCAACGCATCTGACTATGCGACTGTTATTGCCGAGCTTAAAGCTGAAGGTGGCCTGTCATACGCAACCCGTTTTGACCTGGCAGTGAAAGCATTTGAACATACTGCACAATACGACGGTATGATCGCATCTTACTTAGGCGCTCGCGTTGGTAAAGAACAAGGCGAAGCAGATAAGTTTGCGCGTACGTTCAATATACAATTGAACAAAGCACAAGATTTACGTTACGGTGAAAACCCGCATCAATCTGCTGCATTCTATGTAGACCCGGCAGCAACTGAAGCATCTGTTTCAACGGCTAAACAGCTGCAAGGTAAAGAACTCTCTTATAACAACATCGCCGACACTGATGCTGCACTTGAATGTGTTAAATCATTCGCCAAACCTGCTTGTGTCATCGTAAAGCATGCCAACCCATGTGGTGTTGCAGTGTCTCTAGACGGCATTCAAGCGGCTTATGACCTGGCTTATGCAACCGATCCTGAATCTGCATTCGGTGGCATCATTGCATTTAACCGTGAATTAGACGTTGCAACAACGCAAGCGATTGTTGACCGTCAATTCGTTGAAGTGATCATTGCACCTAGCGTTGCTGAAGGCGTTTTAGACGTGACTGGCGCGAAGAAAAACGTACGTGTTCTTGTATGCGGCGAGCTTCCAGTGATTGACGAACGTGCGTCACAAATGGACTACAAACGTGTCAACGGTGGTTTGCTGGTTCAAGATCAAGACTTGGGCATGATCACCAAAGATGATCTTAAAGTGGTGACCAAACGCGCTCCAACCGAGCAAGAAATTGACGACATGATCTTTGCCTGGAAAGTGGCGAAATACGTGAAGTCTAACGCGATTGTGTATGCAAAAAACCGTCAAACCATTGGTGTGGGCGCGGGCCAAATGAGCCGCGTTAACTCTGCGCGTATTGCTGCGATTAAAGCTGAACATGCAGGCCTCGTGGTTGAAGGTGCAGTGATGGCATCTGACGCATTCTTCCCGTTCCGTGATGGTATTGATAACGCTGCGAAAGCAGGCATCAAATGCATTATCCAGCCGGGTGGTTCTATGCGTGATGAAGAAACCATTGCAGCAGCTGACGAAGCTGGTATTGCCATGGTCTTCACAGGCATGCGTCATTTCCGTCACTAATTAACTAAATTAATTAGAAGTCGTATTTAATCATCCCCCTAAATCCCCCTTTGTAAAAAGGGGGACTTTTCGCGTAAGAGAACAGTGTTTTTTCGCGATTCCCCTCCCTTTCTTAAAGGGAGGTTGGGAGGGATTCAATTTTGAGGGATTTTTTAAATGAACATTTTAGTTTTGGGTAATGGCGGTCGTGAACATGCATTGGCATGGAAAATCGCACAAGATGAAAAAGTTGTGAAAGTTTTTGTTGCACCAGGTAATGCCGGTACCGCTACTGAAAACAAATGTGAAAACATCAATTTAAGCATTTTAGACAATGCGGCGATTATCGACTTTGCAAAAAACAATGCGGTAGATTTAATCGTGGTTGGTCCTGAAGCACCGCTAGTCAATGGTGTGGTGGATGCTTGCCGTGAAGCAGGTTTAAAAATCTGGGGTCCAACCCAGTTTGCAGCGCAGCTTGAAGGCTCTAAAGCATTTGCCAAACACTTCTTAAAACGCCACAACATTCCAACTGCGTTCTACGACGTATTCACTGAATTAGACGCTGCTAAAGCTTTTGTTGAAAAAAATGGCGCACCAATTGTGATCAAGGCGGATGGTTTGGCTGCAGGTAAAGGCGTAATCGTGGCGATGACCAACGAAGAAGCATTTGCTGCAATTGATGACATGCTGGCAGGCAACAAATTTGGTGATGCCGGTTCTCGCGTAGTCATCGAAGAATTCCTTGCAGGTGAAGAAGCGTCATTCATTTGTATGATTGATGGCAACAACATCTTGCCAATGGCAACATCACAAGACCATAAACGTATTTTTGAAGGCGACCAAGGTCCGAACACGGGCGGTATGGGTGCTTACTCTCCTGCGCCTGTTGTGACTGCGGACGTATTTGAGCGCGTGATGAAAGAAGTGATGCGCCCAACTGTTAATGGTATGAAAGCGGATGGTCATGTCTATACCGGCTTCTTGTACGCTGGCTTGATGATTGATGAACAAGGTCAACCGAAAGTGATCGAATTCAACTGCCGTTTTGGTGATCCTGAAACTCAACCAATCATGATGCGTTTAAAATCATCTTTGGTTGATCTGGTTGAAGCTGGTATCGCAGGCAACTTGCCAGCAGAAGCTGAATGGGATGAGCGTAAGACTGTTGGTATCGTACTTGCATCGAAAGGCTACCCTGAAACGTCTAGCAATGGTGATGTCATTTCTGGTTTAGACACCGAAATGAGCGATGCCAAAGTCTTCCATGCCGGTACAAAAGCCAATGAAAATGGCGAGATTGTGACTGCTGGCGGTCGTGTACTTTGCGTGACTGCACTAGGCAATACGATTGGTGAAGCGCAAGCGAAAGCCTTAGAACTTTGCCAAAAAGTAACATTCGACGGCGTTCAATACCGTAAAGATATTGGTTACCGTGCGATTGCGCGTGAAAATGCTTAATTCTCTCTTAGATTGATTAAGTGAAAAAGCCCCGCTGAATGCGGGGTTTTTTATGCTTCTAAATTTTCCCTCTCCTCTCAGGAGAGGGTTAGGGAGAGGTGCTTTAATTTTTCATTATGAAGCCAACCCTCCGCCTCACCTTCTCCCTGAGCCATATATAGCGCAAGAGAAGGGATTTCATGTCTTATCTCATTACGGAAATTATCATTCTTTTCTTGATAAATGCATTTATGATGCATCAAGAGCTTATTAATCGTTTTAACATGAAAATCTACCTCCAAACCCCTCGCCTGATCCTCCGCCAATGGCAAGACAGTGATGCCGCCCCATTTATCCAAATGTGTGCCGATCCTGAAGTCATGCGCCATTTCCTCAATCCCTTGACTGAGCAGCAAAGTCTGGCCTTTATGCAACGTATCCAGAATTTTATTGCCACACACGGCTGGGGCCTGTTTGCTGTCGAACTAAAAAGTAGCGGTGAATTTATCGGGTTTATTGGCTTACATCAGCATCTGGAACACTATGATTTTGCCCCGTGCATTGAAATTGGCTGGCGACTGGCCAAGCAATACTGGCACAACGGTTATGCCACCGAAGGTGCAAAAGCCATACTGGATTATGCTTTTCGTGAGCTACAGCTGGACAACGTGGTTTCCTTTACTACCGTGCTCAATGCTCCCTCGGAAAAAGTCATGCAAAAAATTGGTTTAAGCAAAGTCAAAACCTTTGCGCATCCGCTGGTGCCGGCAGATCATCCTTTACTTATGGATGTGCTCTATCAGATTGATCGCCAAAGCTATCTGCAAGCGCATTAAAAATCTCAAGTTTGGATGAGAACTGTGGATTGAAGGAAATAATCCTTATAAAGATCTATCATCCTACCCCATCTCTGCTATATCTATTTTTACGATTTAGATTGGATAATTTTTTATATAAACATCTATAAGATTTTTGGATAGATTTAGCCCTTTAAATTCAAAATAGTAAATTGATTTATTTATTCTTTTCTTATTTTATGAACTTTACTTATGCAAGAATACGGCTAAAGGTCTAGTTTCTATACACTATTTTGTATATCAATTTATTGTTATGATGTAGGCCATTTTTTCGCTATCTTCTAAAAATAAAGTTTTCAATTACATGGCTTTAAGCGTTTTTAAAGTCAATTGAAAAATACAGCAGATAGCTGAAAGCCTAAACGAATTCGCGCACTGGACGGACTTGAATCTCGCCTCTTTCGGCTCAAGTGAAACCCCGGCGCTTAAAATTATCAATAAAGTAACAGCCTGGCTGCTTCACTTTATTTGGGATGGACACATGAAAAAGCTCCTTGGCCTGGTTTTAGGTCTTTCTGTTGGTTTAGCTGGCTGTGCAAAACAGGAAACGCCGGCAACTGACGCCGCACAAACCGATGCTGCAGCTGTACAAACCGTCACCATGGCATCTACCGGTTCCGATGCTGACATCTGGCGCTATATTGCGACTTTGCCTGAAACTGAAGCGGCTGGCATTAAGCTGGAAGTGAAAAACTTCACCGATTACGTTTCAATGAACACCGCTGTAGCAAACAACGAAATTGATGTGAACGCATTCCAGTCTTATGCTTATCTGGTGGCTTACAATGCCAACAATGAACAGAAGATTGCGCCGGTTTCGACCACCTATCTTGAGCCAATGGGTATTTACTCCAGCAAAGTGAAAAAAGTGGAAGAGTTTCAGAACGGCGCGACCATTGCTATTCCAAATGATGCCGCCAATGAAGCGCGTGCCCTGCTGTTATTGCAATCTGCAGGCCTGATCAAGCTCAAAGCAGACTTCTCTCCTGCAACGGGCACTCCAAATGACATTACTGAAAATGCCAAAGCAATTGTGATCAAGCCAATTCAAATGGCGACAGCCGTTCGTGTTAAAGATGAAGTGGATGCCATTGTGCTGGGGAATACCTTGGCGATGGAAGGCGGTTTAAACGTACTGAAAGATTCAATCTTCTATGAACCAATTGACCAGAGCACCAAGCTGAACGTCAACGTATTGGCAGTTGCAGAAGCACGTAAAGATGATCCGATCCTGAAAAAAGTCGGTGAGCTTTATCACACTGAAGCTGTGAAACAGTATGTAGATCAAAACTTCGGTGGCACAAAAGTTGCGGTAAATAAACCTGTCAGCTATTTAACTGAAACCAATTAAGCATATAATGCTGAGTTAACAAACAGGCAAAGTGTACTTTGCCTGTTTTTCATTTTTGTACAGTTTCTTGACGCTATGATCGAATTTAAGAATATTTCCAAACACTATCAGCTTAAAGGCCAGACCATTCGCGCGCTGGATCAGGTCAATCTGCAAATTCCAGATGGCAGTATCTTTGGAATTATTGGTTATAGTGGTGCAGGAAAAAGTACCCTCATTCGCCTGATTAATTTGCTGGAACGCCCGAATGAAGGTCAGGTAATCATCAATAACACTGACTTTACCGCCTTAAGTGCCAAGGCGCTGCGTCAGGAACGTGCCAATATCGGCATGATTTTCCAGCACTTTAATCTGCTACAAACCAAAACCGTAGCGGCCAATATTGAAATGCCGATGAAACTGCTCGGCTGGTCGGCGGCAGAGCGTGAAAAACGCCTGAATGAGCTGCTTGAATTTATTGATCTGAAACATAAAAAAGACGCCTATCCAGATGAGTTGTCTGGCGGTCAGAAACAGCGGGTCGGGATTGCCCGTGCCCTGGCCAATCATCCTAAAATCTTACTTTGTGATGAAGCCACCAGTGCGCTAGATCCGCAAACCACGCAATCGGTGCTGGAACTGCTAAAAAAAATTAATCGTGAACAAGGCATTACTATTGTCATGGTCACCCATGAAATGGATGTGATTGAATCAGTCTGTGATTATGTGGCCGTTATGGAACATGGCCAGGTGATTGAAACCGGTACTACCCTGGACATTTTTAGCCAGCCGCAGCATCCAACCACCAAGAATTTTATTCAGACCGTGCTGCAACAGCAGTTACCGGTGAATATTCTAAACAATCTGGAAAACCAGAATCAGAACAGTATTTACTGCCTGAAATTTTTAGGTAAATCGGCACAGGAAACCGTGATTCAGGCGGTAATTAAACAGTTTGATTTAAGCCTGAATATTTTATTTGCCAACATGACTGAAATTAATGGCGCGGTGATTGGACAGATGTTTATTCAGTTGCTGGGAGACCCGGCCATTATTCAGCAAGCACTTCAGTTCCTCGAACAAAATGGGGTTCAGGTTGAACAAGCAGGAGTACAAGGATGAGAGATTTAATTGTCCAGTGGCTCACCAGCCTGACCGCACCGTTCTGGAAAAGCGCCCTGTCGATGGACCAGTTTGTCACAGCCCTGCAAGAAACTTTTCACATGGTGTTTTTTGCCATGCTGTTTGGCTGTATCTGGGGCTTTATTCAGGGAATTACCCTGGTCGCCACCCGTCCGGGCGGTATTTTACCGAACCGCGCGATTTATCATGGCCTGAACCCGATTGTAAATGCGCTACGTTCCCTGCCGTTTATTATCCTGTTAATTGCCGTTATTCCTTTAACCAAGTTTCTAGTCGGTACTTCAATTGGCACCTGGGCTGCGATTGTCCCACTGACCATTTATGTCGGTCCATATATTGGCCGTCTGGTGGAAACCTCATTGCTGGAAGTCAATGAAGGGATTATTGAGTCGGCACAGGCGATGGGTGCGACACCGCTGCAGATTATTTTCAAGTTTATTTTGCCGGAAGCACGTAGCTCGCTGATTCTAAACCTGACCACTGCCACCATCAGCCTGATTGGTGCAACTGCAATGGCCGGTGCCGTCGGTGCCGGTGGTATTGGTGATCTGGCGATTTCTTACGGTTACCAGCGTTTTGATACCAGCGTGGTGATTCTGACCGTCATTGTGCTGCTGATTCTGGTGCAAATTGTGCAGATGCTGGGTGAATGGCTGGCTAAACTCAGATAAGGGTTCACCTCTCTATTCTCTATCCAAAGCGAGACAGATTACTCGTCCTCAAATCAATCACCCTCTACGGAGGGTTTTATTTTGGCTGTTAATCACCCTCATAGCAGCCCGAAAACGCTGGTTTTCAGCCCATGCAGATTACTGTTCAAGTGATGAGAAACCAATCCGCTACGCTGGCTTGAGTATCTAAAACTTCGCCATTTCCCCTTAATTTCAAACTGAAAGCCAAAATCCCGTGCTAAAATGTGCAGTGGTTTTTGCAGGGACTGATTTATGCACTTTGTTCATCTTGGTATTCATACTGAATTTTCGATTACAGAATCTATCGTACGTATACCTGATTTAGTCAAAGCCGCAGCCAGCGAAGAAATGCCTGCCCTGGCCATCACCGACCTGTCTAACCTGCATGCCGCCGTCAAATTCTATGGCAAATGTCTGGGCAAAGGCATCAAACCAATCATGGGTTCGGAAATTCGCCTGAATGATGCCGAACATCGCATGACCTTACTGGCCATGAACAATCATGGCTGGCGTAATCTGACCGAAATCGTGTCGCGTGGTTTTATTGAAGGCCAGCAGCTGGATATTCCCTGCGTACAGAAAGACTGGGTCTTGGAGCAGCATGATGATTTAATCGCCCTGCTCGGTATTCACTCCGATGTCGGTAAAATGCTCTGCACCTCGAACCCGCAAAAAGCCGAACCTTTACTTGAAGAATGGATTGCCAAATTTGGCAACCGGGTTTATCTGGCCCTGACCCGCACCAATCGCCCGAATGAAGAAGACTTCATTTATGAAGCGGTCCAGCTGGCGAAAAAATATAATATTGGCGTAGTCGCGCATAATGATGTGCACTTCATCAGCCGTGAAGATTTTGAAGCGCATGAAGCGCGCGTCTGTATTGCCGATGGTTATGTCTTGGGTGATAGCCGCCGTCCAAAAAACTACAGCCCGGAGCAGTATTTTAAAACCGCCGCAGAAATGACCGAGCTGTTTGCCGACATTCCGTCTGCCATTGAAAACACCTATCACATTGCCAAGCGCTGTAATGTGACCCTGCAACTGGGCAAATACTTTCTGCCGGATTATCCGATTCCAGAAGGCCACACCATTGAAACCTTCTTTGCGCATTTATCCAAGGAAGGTCTGGAAGAACGTCTGAACCATCTTTATCCGGTAGCGCAGCGCGATGAAGACTGGCCTGAAATCCGTAAGCCCTATGATGAGCGGATTGAATACGAAATTAACATTATTAACTCGATGGGATTCCCGGGTTACTTCCTGATCGTGATGGACTTCATTCAATGGTCGAAGAACAACGGCGTGCCGGTCGGTCCGGGCCGTGGTTCGGGTGCCGGCTCGCTGGTGGCGTACAGTTTAAAAATTACCGATCTGGATCCGCTGCGCTATGAACTGCTGTTCGAACGTTTCCTGAACCCGGAACGTGTCTCGATGCCCGACTTTGACGTCGACTTCTGTATTGCCGGTCGTGACCGCGTGATTGACTACGTGGCCCGTACCTATGGCCGCGATGCGGTATCGCAGATTGCCACCTTCGGTACCATGGCCGCTAAAGGCGCGATTCGTGACGTAGCCCGGGTTTTGGGTAAATCTTATGGTCTGGCCGACCGTATTTCCAAAATGATTCCGACCAAACCTTTGGGTCTGAGTCTGGAAGAGTCGCTGGCGGCTGAACCACAGCTGAAAGATATTGTCACCAATCCGGGTAACCCGGACTATGACGATGCTTCTGAAATCTGGGAAATGGCATTAAAACTGGAAGGTATTACCCGAAATACCGGTAAACACGCCGGTGGTGTGGTCATTGCACCGACCAAAATTACCGACTTCTCTGCGGTGCTGTGCGATGCCGATGGCACCGGCCGGGTGGCCCAATACGATAAAGATGACGTTGAAGCCGCCGGTCTGGTCAAGTTCGACTTCCTGGGGCTGCGTAACCTGACCGTAATTGAAGATGCGGTGCAAAATATTAATAAACGGGTTAAACCCGAGATCCCGCTGGATATTGCGCATATTCCACTGGATGACAAAGATGCCTATTTGGTCTTTGCCAATGCCAATACCACTGCAGTATTCCAGTTTGAATCCGTGGGCATGAAAAAGATGCTGAAAGAAGCACGCCCGAGTAAATTTGAAGAAATTATTGCCTTCGTATCTTTGTATCGTCCGGGTCCAATGGACCTGATTCCGGACTTTATTCATCGTATGCATGGCGGTGAATTTGAATACCTGCATCCGCTGCTTGAAGGTGTACTGGAACCGACTTACGGGATTATGGTATATCAGGAACAGGTGATGCAGGCTGCGCAGTACTGTGCCGGTTATACCCTCGGTGGCGCAGACTTGCTGCGCCGTGCCATGGGTAAGAAAAAACCCGAAGAAATGGTCAAGCAGCGTAAAATCTTTATTGAAGGTGCAGCCCAAAAAGACATTGATGAAGCCACCGCCAACCATATTTTCGACTATATGGAAAAATTCGCCGGCTATGGTTTTAACAAATCACACGCCGCTGCCTATGCGTTAGTGGCCTATCAGACTGCCTGGCTCAAAGCCCATTATCCGGCCGAGTTCCTGGCTGCCGTCATGTCCTCGGAAATGCAGAACACCGATAACGTGGTGTTCCTGATTGATGACTGCCGCCACAATGGTCTGGAAGTCTTACCGCCATCGGTGAATATGTCGCTGTATCATTTCCATGCCACCGATGACAAAACCATTGTTTATGGTTTAGGTGCGATTAAAGGCGTGGGTGAACAGGCCATGCAATCGGTGATTGATTCGCGTATCCAGCAAGGGCCATATAAAGACCTGTTTGATTTCTGTCACCGGATTGACCTGAAAAAAATCAATAAACGCACCTTAGAGGCCCTCATTCGTGCCGGTGCGCTAGACTGTTTAGGCATTGAACGTTCCAGCCTGATGGCACAGTTACCAGAAGCAGTGCAAGCCGCAGAACAGGCCCGTTCTAACCGTGAAACCGGGATTATGGACCTGTTTGGTGAAGTCGAAGAAGTGCAGCGTAAACCGGCCAAACCGGTCAAACCGTGGTCCGATGAAGTCCGCTTAAAAGGTGAAAAAGATACTTTAGGCCTGTACCTGACCGGCCACCCGATTGATGTATATCGGGCTGAACTGAAATCCTTTATTCCGGCTCGCATTAATGAGCTGAGTCCGACCCGACGTGGAGTGACTACAGTCTTTGCAGGACTGGTGCTGGATGTGGCCAACTTCCCGAACCGGGTGGTGGTGACCTTAGATGATGGCACCGCACGGATTGAAGTATCAGCCAATCACGAGCGTTTCCAGCGTTTTAAAGACATCATCCAGGTTGAAAAAGTGGTGGTGATTGAAGGCGAAATTTATGAGCGCGAAGGCTTTGATCGTCCAATGGGCCGCTTAACCAAAGCCTTTAACCTGAATGAAATCCGTCAGAAACGCGCCAACAGTATCAAGATTACGCTATCTGCCGAACATGACAGCAAAACGCTGAGTCGTGATGTACAGCAGATTTTGATGCCGTATACCAATATTGATATGAGCACGCATATTCCTGTGATCCTGTATGTAGATTATGGTTATGCCACTGCTGAACTGCATTTAGGCGTGCAATGGAAAGTTGCGCCAATGGATGAGCTGCTGATCAAGCTACGTGATTATTTTGGTAAAGATGCGCTGCATATTGAATATCAGGTGAAGTCCAAAGCCGCCCAAGCGGTTGCGCATGAGCCTAAGCCTGCCCACGTTCCGGCACCTCCGGCGGACATGAGCATGGATGATGCGCTCGATTTATATCAAGCCGAAATGGGTCAATATTCTTAATTAAAATTTTCTTTATTCTGGACCTTGTATGAGTCAAGTCGACAATGCTGCCTTGTCAGCACATCTCTCCCATGTGCGTATTGTCATGGTCAATACCACCCTACCCGCCAATATCGGCAGCGCCTTACGCGCCATGAAAACCATGGGCTTGTCCAAACTGATGCTGGTCGCACCGAAGACCTATCCGCATCCGGATATTGACGCACTGGCGGCCGGTGCCACCGATCTGATTGAACAGATTGAAATTGTCGAAACCCTGGAACAGGCCATTCAGGACTGTCATCTGGTGTTTGGTACCAGTGCGCGCAGCCGCACCATTCCCTGGCCGCTGCTGGATGTCCGCCCGGCTGCGGAAAAAGCCATGCAGGCCGTGACGGCATCGCATCAGGAAATTGCGGTGATTTTTGGCCGTGAAGATCGTGGTCTGACCAATGAAGAACTGGCCTTGGCCAATTACCACGTCACCATTCCGGTGAATAGTGATTATGGCGTATTAAACGTGGCCCAGGCCATTCAGATCATCTGTTATGAAATGCGGATGGCAGCCATGGCCCGGGTAGAACAGCAGCCAGACCCTAAAGCCACCATGCAAGTTCTTGATGGTATCGAAATGGAATGGGATGAACCTTTAGTGACCCATGCCCAGATGGAACAGTTCTATCCGCATATTGAAAAAATGCTGGCCGAGATTGAATTTATGGATCCGAAAAATCCAAGATTATTACCTTTGCGCTTGCGTCGGCTTTTTGGACGTATACAATTAGATCGTATGGAATATCACTTATTACGTGGCATTTTTAGTCGCGTACAGGCATTGAATAACGGTTCATGGAAAAAATCATCAACAACATCGACACAGGACGAGGATCAAGATAATGCTTAAACAGCTCAAAGAAGATATACAAGCTGTCTTTGCGCGCGATCCTGCTGCACGCAATACCTTGGAAGTCTTAACCACCTATCCCGGCATTCATGCCCTGATCATGCATCGGGTTGCACATGAACTCTGGAACAAAGACTGCAAGGGTTCGGCGCGCCTGCTGTCTTCATTTAGCCGCTTTGCCACCGGTATTGAAATTCATCCGGGCGCGAAAATTGGTCGCCGTTTCTTTATTGACCACGGTATGGGTGTGGTGATTGGTGAAACAGCCGAAATTGGCGATGATGTGACCCTGTATCATGGTGTGACCCTTGGGGGGACCACCTGGAACAAAGGCAAACGTCACCCGACTTTAGAAGATGGCGTAATTGTTGGTGCTGGTGCGAAAATTCTTGGGCCATTTACCGTGGGTAAAAATGCCAAAGTCGGTTCCAATGCAGTGGTGACCAAAGCGGTACCGGCCAATACCACCGCAGTCGGTAATCCGGCACGTTTTATTACCAAAGACCAGCCAAAAGATGAAGCCGAAGCACGCCGCCGTGACTATGCCGAAAGCATCGGTTTCCAGCCGTATGCGGCTACCCAGGATCAGTCCGATCCGATTCTAGACGGTATGCGGGTCTTGCTTGACCGTATTCAGCACAATGAAAAACGCATGAATACCTTATGCCAGCGTCTGTCTTTACTCGACCCAAGCTTTAAAAAGCAGCAGCAAAACGAACAGCCATTTAGTGCTGAAGAATTAAAAATTATTGAAGATGTGCGCCGTGAATGTGAAGCACAAAGCAGCCAGTCCAAAGCTTAACAACACGGTAACAGCAAACTTCTTGCCTTCTCTTGCATGTTCGTCACAGATTTTTTAGACTGACGAACATGCTCAGCCATTTTAAAATAAATTAACGGATGAATATTATGACGCTTAAGCCTTTGGCATTTGCTCTGATTGCGACCACTTTAGTTTCAGCCTGTTCCACTGCACCAAAACAACAAAACCCAGCCAATGCACCAATTGTGTTTACCGAACCTGATCTGACCCCTCCATTTTATGCTTTAAATCCGTTTAATTATGATGCACCTCCTCCATTTGAACTGAACCTGCAACAGGCTGCGGCCCAGCCAGTGACTAAAATGGAAGTAACTGCCCCGGATAATCCATCGAAAAAAATTACTTTAGACACCAACCGTCTGATTATTCCGACCATCAACAACAACCAGCGCAGCTTGAAATTTGCGGTGCTGGCCGGTGAGAATGAAATTGATATCACCGAAATTGATGACTTTTTACAGATGGTCGAAGGTAAAGCACGTCACTATCCGCCACGTTTTACTGACCGTCAGGAACGCCGCGGTTTTGAAGCCAAACTCAAAGAAGTCACCCAGCAACTGGACAGCCTGGCGGTACAGGAAAATGCCTCTTTTGATGTGCTGATTCGTGCCTTTAAAGCCAGCGTAATGGCACGTAACCTGGACTTAGGTTCAATTTATACCACCCGTTCTCTGGCTTATGCGCAGCGCATCCTGAAAATTAACAAGGAAGATGCCGAAGCCAATTTCTGGTTTGGTTTTGCCCTGTCTGAAGGTGGCGGTCATCGTGAAGCAATTTCTTATTTAGATAAAGCCATGAAAGCCGGCGTACAGGAAGCCTATCTGGCTGCTGCCAACAACTACATTGCTTTAGAGCAAAAGAAAAATGCGGTACAGACCTTGAAAAACTACAAGATCAAGTATCCGCAAGAAGCAGCTGTGGCCGACCGTTTAATTACTGAAATTGAAAAACAGGGCCGCTGGAATGTCTGGCAAATCATGACACCGAAGGCTTAAGTCTGGTGCAAGAAAAAATAGGTCATGTTATATGGCCTATTTTTTTGTCAATTGAAAAAACCAAGA
>Ga0172369_10002880_pt1 | contig 23161 bp, 20 predicted proteins | sample LakKiv25m_FD_114539 | JGI IMG/M metagenome (GOLD analysis project Ga0172369, IMG submission 114539) | Freshwater microbial communities from Kabuno Bay, South-Kivu, Congo - kab_022012_11.25m | ecosystem: Environmental > Aquatic > Freshwater > Lake | place: Democratic Republic of the Congo...
GAAAGAACCTTTGTGATAGAGCTTGTGAGCGTGGTTTTGCCGTGATCAACATGCCCTATAGTACCGATATTTACATGTGGTTTTTTACGCTCAAATTTTTCTTTTGCCATGTTAACCCTCCTGGTTAAACGTTAATCGACGGAGCTGCTGATGGGAATTGAACCCATGACCTCTTCCTTACCAAGGAAGTGCTCTGCCGACTGAGCTACAGCAGCATTCTGCTTTGCCCTTGGAGTATAGATATTTAAAACAACGACGGGCTTTGCAGAAGTTATTTTCTGCGAAGCTCGTCATGTAAACTTGAAGATACACCCTAAGAGCAAAGCAGAACTGCTATTCATGGTATACAGAAGTAAAAATTTTACCATAATTAAAAATATTGTCAAGAAAAAAATTATATATTTTATAAACTTGACAAACTAACAATGTCAGTTTTGTCAAGTTTACGTATCCCTGCCAACTATGAACCGTAAGCTAAATGGATTTAGGGGAAAAGAATCGGCGCCCTTCGCTTCCTCTTTTATTAATCTACCGAGCCCTATACCAGTCGCTAAGATTTATATTTATGCTATATTTTTCGTCCGGTATGGAGCTTCATGAACCACTTATACATGGGGTGTGCCATGAACCCGAGCGAAATAGCTTCTTAAATATTTCTCTTAGCGAGTGGTTTATGGAGCTGGCGAGAGGAATCGGCGCCCTACGCTTCGCTTCGGGTCGGCCACTCGTCCCGATAGCAAATGCTCCTATACGTCGCATTTATCGGGACTCACTTCGATTCCTCTTTGCGACTATGGAGCTGGCGAGAGGAATCGAACCTCCAACCTATGGTTTACAAAACCATTGCTCTGCCGTTGAGCTACGCCAGCAATTTAGTTAACAGTTCACAGTTGACAGTTCACAGATAAATGCTAAATTCATATATTTTCTGTCAACTGTTATCTGTGAACTGTTAACTAAATGGAGCGGGTGAACGGGATCGAACCGTCGTAGCTAGCTTGGAAGGCTAGCGCTCTACCATTGAGCTACACCCGCCTACGCTCTATAAAAACACATGGTAAAATCGTGATGAGCTTCGGCGGGTGAACCCGCCGAATTACTATCTCCATATTTAATGGTTTACCATCCGAAGCCCGTCATGCTACTACATATATTTCAAAGGGCGTAGGATGGTGGGCAGAGAAGGATTCGAACCTTCGTAGGCGTGAACCATCAGATTTACAGTCTGACCCCTTTGGCCACTCGGGTATCTGCCCATGAAAGAATTGTTGAGCCGATTAAGAATCGACTCCCATTGTTTTAATTGCATACGGGATATTTTCCAGGATATCTCCCGCTATTAACCCTATTTCTCCTTTATCTTTAGCCGCAAAATCTCCTGCAAGACCATGCACATAAACACCTATTATGCTTGCATCAAACATCTTCAGCCCCTGGCTAAGAAAACCCGCAATAATTCCCGTAAGCACATCTCCGCTTCCTGCAGTAGCCATACCTGGATTGCCGGTTGTATTTATATAGTTTTTTCCGCCAGGCTCTGTCACTACAGTGCCCGCGCCTTTTAAAACCACCACAGCATTATAATCATGTGAGAATTTTTTTGCAACAAGAAACCTATTATTTTTTATATATTCCACACTTTTATTAATAAGCCTGGACATTTCTCCATGATGAGGGGTTATGACATATTTTGGTTTGAGTTTTTTGAGAATATTTACGTTCTTGCTTATTGCATTTAACGCGTCTGCATCTATAACCATTGGTTTGTCAATCTTAAGAATCAAGCTGTTTATTAACTTCTGAGTTTCAGGGTACCGTGAAAGACCCGGCCCCAAGACTACGACATCCGAAGATTTGACTTTCTTTAATATCTCTTTCTCTGCTTTTAAAGACAGGGTAATTTCTTTTGTTTCAGCCAGGCTAAAAGTCATTACCTCTGTAAGCTTTTTGGACATTACTGAATTCAATGAAACAGGTATGCCTAACGTAACAAGGCCTGCGCCAGAACGAAGCACTGCGTTTGAGCATAGCACTGCTGCGCCTGTCAACCCTCTGGAACCAGCCAAAATAAAAACATGCCCAAAATCACTCTTATAGCTATTTCTTGGGCGTTTTTTAAGCATGCCTTTAAATTCTTTATTTATTTTCACTTCTAATCTCTCCAGAGTATCGCATTGCTTACTGCGTAATTATTTGTATGAGACATGCTGACTATTATCTTATCCAGTTTATTTTTATTAGCAAATTCTTTTGCTTCTCTATGCAATATCACGCCCGGTTTGCCTTTTGAGTCGTTTACTATTTCTATATTTTTTAAACGTATCCCCACTCTTGTGTCCCCGAATGCCTTTAAAACCGATTCCTTGCAGGCAAATCTCGCTGCCAAATTTTCATGTGAAAACTTTTTCTTGTTCGCATAAGAGAGCTCTTTCTTGGTAAATACCCTGCTCAGGAATTTATCGCCCCAAATATCCAGCGCCTTCTTTATCCTAGACACCTCTATTATATCAATCCCTGTTCCAATAATCATATCATCATCTCATAAACCTGACCCCTCGCCCCGATAAATCGGGGCTCGCCTCGGTGCCGAGCGCTTTGATAGCTGGCACCTCGGCGCGAGGCGGGATTCGCTTAAACAAACCTCACAATAAAAGATGTCATGGCTATAAAGCTGTGGCGCTTCACAAAACTGACATTGTTACAGTGTAAAGTTTATTATTTTATTAATATTTTTATATCTCTGACCGCTTTATATAAACCTGTAAATACAGCTCTGGATATTATCGAATGGCCTATATTAAGCTCGTTTATGCCCTTAATATTAGCTATCCGTTCAACATTTGTATAATTAAGGCCGTGGCCTGCATTTACAACAATATTTTTAGATATTGCATATTCGACTGAATCTTTTATTTTCTTAAACTCTTTGTCCATGAATTTTTTATCTTTTGCCAGACTATATTCCCCCGTGTGTATTTCTATGATACCTATACCTATATATATAGCGGCTTGTATTTCTTTTTTGTCTGTTCCTATAAAAACGCTCACATCTATGCCTTTTTCCCTGAATAACTCCGCTATCCTGGCAAGTTTTTTCTTATATTTTATAACACTCAAGCCGCCCTCAGTAGTAAGTTCCTGTCTTTTTTCAGGCACAAGAGTTACCTGGTCAGGTCCGATCCTCAGGGCTGTATCCACTATTTCAGGGTTTATTGACATCTCAAGATTAAACCTTGTTTTTATCCTCTTTCTTAATTCTACAATATCTGTATCATTTATATGCCGCCGGTCTTCCCTTAAATGTGCAACAATACTGTCACAGCCCGCCTTCTCACATATCAAAGCGGCTTCAACAGGACAAGGTTCTGCGCCTCCCCTAGCCTGCCTTAAAGTCGCCACATGGTCTATATTAACACCTAACTTCGGCATTTTATTCTCCTGAAAACATACCTATTTCGCCGGTTTTTTTTCGTAGGATGGGTTTTGGATCTGGCTCACTATCGAGGATTCATATAGCTGCTTGGCCATCTGTTTCTCTCTGATCAGTTCTTCGTTAACATAAAACCACGTTATTACTGCAAGTATCAGTGATAATACTTTTATCCAGAAATTATTGATTATCCAGTTATTCATATTTTTTTGCTGTTCTTTTTGTCAGGCCTGTAAAGATTGTTTAAAACTCTCTCCAGTGATTCTCTATCCAGATCATGAGTAAGCCTGCCGCCTATTGCAACAGAAACCCCGCCTGTTTCTTCGGATACAACAACCACTATCGCATCAGTTTCTTCGCTTAAGCCGAGAGCTGCCCGGTGTCTTGTGCCAAGCGTAGCTGAAACCTTCGGATTCTGCGTAAGAGGAAAAAGACATCCTGAAGCAGCTATCCTTTCTCCTGAAACAACTATGCCTCCGTCATGAAGAGGCGTATTCGGTGTAAATATAGTTATTAAAAGCTCGGAATTCACCTTTGCATCTATTTCTACGCCGCTTTCTATATAATTCTCCAGCCTTGTCTCTCTTTCAATAGCAATAAGCAATCCTATCTTTCTCTTGGAGAGCAAAAAACACGCAGTAGTTATTTCGTTTATTATCTCTGACTCTTTTAAAAAAAATATAGTCCATCTACGCTGGCCTATATTGGCCAATCCTCTTCTTATCTCCTGCTGAAATATTATAAGAAACGCCAATACCGACAATGCAAATATCTTTGTAAATATCCAGTTTATTATTTCAAACCCCAGCAGTTTCGTTATAATAAAAAGTGCCGTTATAAGAATTATGCCTCTTAAAACATACACGCCCCTGGTGCCTCTTGCAAATATTAAAATGCCGTAATATGCAAACCATAGTATGCATATCTCCGTAAACATTTTGGCTAATGTCGTATAATTGTCCATTATTTTCCCTTGCGTGAAATAGCGTCTGCTATCATCGCGACCTGCTTCATTTCCTTGACATCATGCACTCTTATTATATCTACGCCGTTTTTGATTGCAATAGCAACTGAAGCTGCCGTACCAAAAATCCTTTTATCAGGACCAGCGCCTGTAATTTTACCTATAAAAGATTTTCTGGAAGCCCCTATCAGTATGGGCCTGCCTATCTCTTTAAATTCGTAAAGCCTGTTTAAAATCTCAAGGTTATGCTCCAGCGTTTTACCAAACCCTATACCGGGATCTATTATTATGTTTTCTTCTTTTATATTTCCTTTTTTCGCTTTTTCAATAATGGCTTTCAGCTTATCTTTAATTTCCTGAATCAGATTCCCGTAATTCGGACTATTCTGCATTGTTTGCGGAGTGCCTTTAATATGCATTACGATAAGCTTTGCATCAAATTCCACAACAACGCTTATCATTTTACGATCCAATTCCAAGCCTGTTATATCATTTACTATTGATGCTCCGTTTTCCAATGCAAGCCTGGCAACTCCTGATTTAGATGTATCTATCGAAATAGGGGTATTGATTGTTTTTGATAATTTTTTAATAACAGGCATGGTCCTTTTTACCTCTTCTTCAATTGTAACAGGCTCTGCGCCCGGCCTGGTGGATTCTCCTCCTATATCAATTATATCAGCCCCGTCTTCAACCAGCTTTTGAGCTAATTCAACCGCCTTGCCTGCATCATGATATACGCCATCTCCGCTGAAAGAATCAGGCGTTACATTCAGTATTCCCATTATATAAGTGCGGGAACCGAATTTAAAATCCATTATGCTTTATTCTCAGGAAAAACTATCTTTTTAACTTCATCCGAATCCAGGACTTCTTTTTCAAGTAATGCCTCGGCAAGGGCTTTCAGCTTATCAGCATTATTGTTTAATTCATTCTTTGCCCTCTGATAGCATTCTTCTATAATCTTGCGTATCTCTTTATCTATTTCTACAGCTGTTGCCTCGCTATAATTTCTTTCTTCAGCAATATCCCGTCCAAGAAATACCTGCTCTTCTCTTCTTCCAAATGTAATATGCCCCATTTTCTCGCTCATACCCCATCTCATCACCATATCCCTTGCGATATCAGTTGCTTTTTCTAAATCGTCCTGAGCGCCTGTTGAAAGTTCCGCAAACATAAGATCCTCGCTGGCTCTGCCGCCCAATATACCTATTATCCTTCCAACTAATTCTTTTTTAGTTACTATATACCTGTCTTCCAAAGGCAATCTCATAGTGTAACCAAGCGCAATCCCTCTTGGTATAATTGAAACCTTATGCAGCGGATCAGCTCCTGGTATGAGCAGCGCTAAAAGCGCATGGCCTGATTCGTGATATGAAACGATTCTTTTTTCTTCCGCGTTTATAACCCTTGTTTTTCTTTCAGGCCCTGCAATAACCCTTTCTATGGATTCTCCGAGCTCTTTCATCTCAACAGTTTCTTTATTTCTTCTTGCAGCTAAAAGAGCGGCTTCATTCACAAGGTTGGCAAGGTCCGCTCCTGAAAAACCGGATGTCTGTCTTGCGATATATTTAAGATCAGCGTCTTTGCTGAGCTTGATACCTTTTGTATGAACCTTTAAAATCGCTTCTCTTCCTACGATATCAGGCCTGGAAATGACTATCGTCCTGTCAAATCTGCCTGGCCTTAATAGCGCCGGATCCAATACGTCAGGCCTATTGGTAGCTGCTATCAGGATTACACCTTCCTGTGTATCAAAACCATCCATTTCTACAAGAAGCGCGTTTAGAGTCTGCTCTCTCTCATCATGCCCTCCGCCAATGCCGGCAAACCTCTGTCTTCCAACAGCGTCTATTTCATCAATAAAAATAATGCATCCTCTGCCGCTCATCTTTGCAGAGCGCTTGGCCTGCTCAAAAAGATCTCTTACTCTGGAAGCGCCCACGCCCACAAACATTTCTACAAAATCTGAGCCGCTTATGCTGAAAAAAGGAACTCCTGCTTCGCCGCTCACAGCCTTTGCTAAAAGAGTTTTTCCCGTGCCGGGAGGCCCCATAAGTAATACCCCTTTTGGAATCTTTCCGCCTAATTTCTGAAACCTCTTAGGGTCTTTCAAAAATTCTATAATCTCTTTGAGCTCTTCTTTTGCCTCATCTACTCCTGCAACATTGTCGAATGTTATTTTTATTTTATCTCCCGATATCTGTTTTGCACGGCTCTTTCCAAACGAAAGTATTTTCCCTCCGCCTTGCGCACCCCTGTAAACAAAAAACCACAGGAAACCGATAAATAAAAGCATAGGCCCAAGCGAATAGAAAATATTCGCCCAAAGAGTCTTTGGAGGCTTTACGTCAAAATCAGAGACATTGTTGCGGAGCAAGTTTAAAAGCTCCGGGTCTTCCTGCGGAATGCGTACGGTAAAATGCGCTCCGCTGGATAATGCGCCTTTTAACTGGTCCTCAATTTTAACCACAGATTTTATAGCGCTTGTCTGGTTATTTTCTTTAAGGAGCCTGTAAAATTCTCCGTAACTCAGCTCTTTTGGGACAGAAACGGCTGAAAAAGAATCCATCCTGAATATGTAGATAAGAAGCAAAAACAGCCCTATCCAGAATAGTACGCTTTTATTTATTTTATTCCCACCTTTATTTTCCATTTTCATACATCTCCTAAAGATTAGATAAATATATTAACACAGTTTGCCAAAATAAATCAACTTTTTATTAATTTTAAACTTTTTAAACTAATGGCTGCCCTATCCTTTGTAATAGTCATCCCTGCCGGCAGGTCTACTACTGAATTTACAGGCCTATTATTAATTAATTCTTCCATCTCTTTCCAATGCTGATATGTAAATCTTCTTAAGTCTCCCTTGAGTTCTTTCAAAGCAGCCCTTAAAATCCTTTTTCTTACCGCCTCCGGCTGTTTTTTAAATTTTTTCATGTCTATAGAGATTTCTTCCTGTCTAACTTTCGACATGCTCTTAAATTTTCTATTTCCATATTTAGCTAAAAATTCATCCTCGATCTGTAAATTTTCAGCCATATTAGCAAGAACTTCCTTGATGTTCGGATTAAAATCTTTTTCCAGCAGAGGAATCAGCTCCAGCCTGACTTTATTCCTCGTAAAAACAGTTTTTTCGTTTGAAGAATCTTTTCTGAATTTCAAATCATTTTCCGCAATAAAATCTTCTACTTCTTTTCTCGATGCTTCTATTAACGGCCTTATAATTTTATATCCATGGATGTCTTTGACGGGACTTATGCCTCCAAGGCCTTTCATGCCCGCGCCTCTTATTATCCTCATAAGAACTGTCTCTGCCTGATCATCCCTGGTATGTCCTATTGCTATTTTACTTATGAGTTTTTCTTTTGCTACGCGTTTAAAAAAATCATATCTCTCAAACCTGGCAGCTTCTTCCGGAGAAATTCCTTTTTCTTCCGCAATCTTAGGGACATCTATCTCGTCCCATGCAATCTCAAAATTATATTTCCCGGCCAAATCTTCGCAAAACTTTCTGTCAAGCACAGACTCATCCCCTCTGAATTTGTGATCAAGGTGGGCTATAACAATATTTAACGCGTATTCTTTTTTTAACCCGCTCAGAACATGGAGCAATGTAACCGAGTCAGGCCCGCCGGAAACGCCTACCAGAACACCGTCGTTTTTCTCTAACATGTTATACTTTTTTATGGTGGAGTTGATCTTGTTTAGAAAGTCGGTAGGCATGATAAGTTTCTAATTTTGGTAGCGGCGAGTGGATTTGAACCACTGACACGCCGGGTATGAGCCGACTGCTCTACCAAGCTGAGCTACGCCGCCAAAATTTTTGAAAAAATTTCGTCCCGAGCAACCCTTATTTTTTGTATCGTGTTGCGAGGGGCAAGATTTCGTTTAAACTCCCGGTCCTGTATCCTTCCAAATCCAACGTAATATATTTAAACCCGAGCTGTCTTAATTGTTTTGTTATTTTATCACAAAAATTCTTATTCACAAACTTTTTTATGCCTTCTTTTTCTATTTCAATTCTTGCGATATTGCCATGACAGCGAACCCTTACCTGCGGTACGCCGTGTCCTTTTATATAATCTTCCGCCGCTTCTACTCTCCTCAATGCCTCTTTATATATCCTCTGGCCATACGGAAACCTGGAAGCCAGGCACGCCATTGAAGGTATATCTGCAGTATTCAGCTTTAATCTTCTGGAAAATTTCCGTACGTCGGATTTTGAAAAACCTGCTTCTACAAGAGGGCTCCTGACTCCGAATTCTTTTTTTGCCCTGCTGCCTGGCCTGTAATCTTTTATATCGTCAATATTTGATGCATCTAAAACACAGTCAAAGCCACGATCCCGCTTAATCCTGTCCATTTTTTTAAATAGTTCATATTTACAGTAATAACACCTGTTGACTGGATTTTTTGTAAATCTTTCGTCTTTCAACTCGTTTGTGCGGATTATTTTATGTATCACTCCCAGATCTTTCGCAAATCTCTTTGCCTGCCTAAGCTCTGTTCCGGTATACGTCTCTGATGCGGCCGTCACTGCCAGCAAACTTTTCTTTGGCAAAGTATCTTTCGCAATCTTAAGCAAAAAACTGCTATCTACTCCGCCGGAAAACGCCACCACGGCGCTCCCTGTTCTTTTTAAAATATTTTTTAACTTCTCTACCTTACCCATTCTGCCACCCTTCATCCCATAAACTTGACATTGTGACAATGTTAGTTTTGTCAAGTTTATGGGATGATTTTGTCTATCCAGCCGCCGCCCACGACATATTCTCCATCATAAAAAACCGCGGCCTGCCCGGGCGTTATTGCATTCTGCGGCTCTTTGAAATCTATTTCCGCTGTATCCCCGCCCAGATCTTTTACTAAGGCATTGGCCTTTTTATGATTATACCTTATCTTTACTTCCAACTCTGCTTCTTTTTTTACGCCCTTATCCAGCCAATTAACCCTTTTTACCAAAAATTTCTTTTTCTTCGCATCACCGGCCTCTCCGACAATAACAATATTTTGTTCCGGCCTTATCTCCGTTACATAAAGAGGCGCTTTGCCGGCTATGCCAAGCCCTCTGCGCTGGCCTATCGTAAAATTCCAGAACCCCATATGCTGCCCCAGGACTTTGCCGGAGAAATCTATTACATCGCCTTTTTTAGGCTGTATATCCCTGTATTTTTTTATAAAACCGGAATAATCGTTATCCGGCACAAAGCATATCTCCTGGCTGTCAGGCTTATCGTATACATTGAGCCCTAATTCCTTCGCCTTGTTCCTGACATTATTTTTTGTAAACTCACCTAATGGAAACAGGATTTTTTTTAACCGGCTTTGCTTCAGGCAGAATAAAACATAGGATTGGTCTTTTGCTTTATCCACGGACTCTTTCAGCCTGATAGAGTCACCGATTTCTATCCTGGCATAATGCCCTGTCGCGATAAAATTGCAGTCCAGGCTTTCTGCTTTTTTAAGCAAACTTCCAAATTTTATTTTTTCATTGCAGACAATACACGGGTTGGGTGTCCTGCCTGAAAAATATTCGTCTGCAAAATAATCAATCACATCTTTTCTAAAATCCGCTTCAAGATTCAGGACATAATGCCTTATGCCAAGAACTCTTGAAACCTTTCTTGCGTCTTCTATATCTTTTAACGAGCAGCATATTTTTTCTTTTTCCTGGCCGCATAATTCCTTCGGCCAGATCTTCATGGTAGCGCCTATAACCTCATACCCGGCTTCTTTCAGGATAGCTGCCGTCACAGAGCTGTCCACCCCGCCGCTCATCGCAACCAAAACCCTCTTACTTTTCATTTTTCAAATATTCGGATATTGCTTTTGCCGCGCGCTTCCCTGCGCCCATCGCAGCAATTACAGTATCATCACCTTCCGTAGCGTCTCCACCTGCGTAAACGCCTTTTATATTGGTTGCCTGCGTCTTGGGATCTGTTGTTATCTTATTCCACCTATCTACCGCAAGTTCCGGCGTCGCTTTTAAAAATACAGGATTAGGGCTCTGGCCTACCGCTACAATCACCGTATCCACATCCATTATAAATTCAGAGCCTTTTATGACCACGGGCCTTCTTCTGCCGGAATCATCAGGTTCTCCAAGTTCCATTTTTATGCATTCCATGCTTTTTACAAAACCTTTTTCATCTCCGATTATCCGGGTAGGCAACGTAAGCATGCAAAATTCTATGCCTTCTTCTTTCGCGTTCTCCCTTTCTTCTTTTCTCGCCGGCATTTCATTTTCAGTCCTTCTGTAAACAATAGATACTTTTTGAGCTCCAAGCCTTACACAAACCCTGGCGGAGTCCATCGCAGTATTGCCGCCGCCGATAACAGCAACTTTTTCCCCTATATTGATCGGCGTATCGTATTCAGGAAACAGATACGCCTTCATAAGGTTTACCCTGGTTAAAAGCTCGTTTGAAGAATAAACCCTGTTTAGGTTTTCACCTTTTATGTTCATAAAACTCGGCAAACCTGCGCCCGTGCCTACAAAAACCGCTTTATAGCCTTGTTCGAATATCTCAGTTAAAACAGAAGTCTTGCCCACGATAAAATTTGTTTTAAACTCAACGCCCAGGGATTTCAGATACCTTATCTCTTTCTGAACGATTTCTTTAGGAAGGCGGAATTCAGGGATGCCGTACATAAGCACACCTCCGGAGGTATGCAGAGCTTCGAATACAGTAACCTGATAGCCCTCTCTCGCAAGATCCCCCGCGCAAGTCAGCCCGGCCGGCCCGGAACCTATAACAGCAACTTTTACAGCTTTGGCTCTATGCCTTCTGCCCTCTGCCATGGAAGCATGTTGCAATTCAAAGTCTGCTGCAAATCTTTCAAGGCTGCCGATATTTATCGGATTTTTCTTTGCGTTTAAAATACAGGCGCCTTCGCATTGATTTTCCTGCGGGCACACCCTGCCGCATACCCCAGGCAGATTGTTCTTCTCTTTTATTATCATAATAGCTTCTTCGAATTTTTTATTCTTTATCGCGTTTATAAAACGCGGTATCTCTATCTCTACGGGGCAATTCATGGAACATTTGGCTTTTTTGCAAAAAAGGCATCTCGAAGCCTCTTTTAACGCTTCTTCTTCGCGCAAACCGAGCGCTACTTCTTTAAAATTCTTTACTCTTTCTCCCGGGCTCTGTTTATTCACCTTTATTCTCCTTAATAAACTTGACAAAACTTACATTGTCACAATGTCAAGTTCTTTATATATCGTGCGTATAAACTTGACAAACTAACAATGTCACAAATGTCAAGATCTTTAGATGCCGCGTATCTTACAGGCATGTTTTTCCTGCTCTTTGAAAAGATTCTGGCGGGCTTTAAGTTCTTTGAAATTCACCAGATGGCCGTCGAATTCCGGGCCGTCCACGCAGGCAAACTTTGTCTCGTCCCCGACCTGCACTCTGCATGAACCGCACATGCCCGTGCCATCTACAAGTACTGTATTCAATGAAACCAACGTCTTTATACCATATAGCTTTGTCAGATTTGAAACAACCTCCATCATAATCCCCGGCCCTACCGCATACACTAGATCAATTTTATTGCCTAGATCCATCAGTCTTTTCAGAACATCGGATACAAATCCTTTTTCCCCCATAGAACCGTCGTCCGTAACTATAAATAATTGTACGCCTATATTTTCTAATTCTTTTTTAAATATAAGGAGCTCTTTATTTCTTGCGCCGATAATGACTATCAAATTATTTCCGGAACTTTTATATGCCTTTGCAACAGGATAGATCTCTGCAATGCCGACCCCGCCGCCGACACAACACACCGTGCCTATTTTCTTGATATCAGTGGCATGGCCCAGCGGCCCGACTACGTCAGAAATAGATTCTCCGGTTTTCTTTTTGGTCAGCTTGTAGGTAGTCACGCCTGCTACCTGATAAACAATAGTGATATTTTTGCCGTCGATATCAGCTATAGTAAGAGGTATGCGTTCTCCGACCTCGTCGATCCTGATCATTGTAAACTGCCCTGCCATGGCTTTAGCCGCCACAAGTGGCGCCTCTATAACCATTTTAAAAATAGTCGGCGCTATCTTTTCGTTATATAAAATTTTATACATACCATCCCCCGTCAAAACTCCAATAATGTTGACAAAACTAACAATGTCACAATGTCAAGATCTTGAAGTTGCTATTATACGCAATCCTTTCAGCGTCAATTCCGGGTCTATTATGTCTGCGCTTTCACAATAAGGCCCTATGAGCCTGGAAAAACCGCCTGTAATTATAACCTTGGAATTTTTACAATACCGTTTTTTCAATTTGCCGACTATTCCATCGCACAAACTGCCAAATCCGTATACTATACCTATAACCATGCTTTCTTTTGTCTCTCTGCCCAATATCCCTTTTGGTTTTTTAATAGTAACTTTAGGCAAAAGTGCTGTTTTTTCAGTTAACGCCCACAATGAAATTCCTGGTCCTGGCGCTATAACTCCGCCTAGATATTGCCTCTTTTTATTAATGATATCTATTGTTATGGCTGTTCCAAAATCAACGATTACACATTCCCCGCCATACAATTCATACGCAGCCCTGGCGTTAACAAGCCTGTCAGCGCCTACCTGCTTAGGGTTTTTATAAAGATTCCTGACTCCGCTATCCGCGTCTCTCCCGACAACTATGCAATTTTTATTAATTGTTTTCTTAATGGCCATCTCGGTCTTCTTTAAAACCAGGGGTACCACGCTTGTTATAATAACAGAATCAATGTTTCCGGCATAAGGCTTTAATCTTGCCTTATATTTTTTAATCAGGCTACCGGAATACGCAGGTATTCTAAAGGTCTTTTTCAAAACCTTATTATCAAAAACGCCATTATAAATACTTGTGTTGCCTATGTCAATTGCTAATAGCATGTGCTTATTGCCTTTGAATTTTGCCCTCGCCGTTTTGCTTCGCAAAACGAAACAGCGGGGGTAAAATTGGTTAAGGAATTCGTGTATTATTTTTTCAGTTATCTTAGCATCGATACATCTCCAGCTAAAACCCTTTCATTAAGACCTGAATCCATTCTTAAAATAAGTGCTCCATCTTCGTCAACATCTATAGCATAACCTTCGATTTTTGTGTCGTGGTATGCTACCTGGACTCTTGTGCCTAAAAAATTTGAAAATTCTTTATATTCTTTTATAATCTCTCCTATATTTCCGCTCTTAAAAAGCTTATAGTATTTGTCCATGTTTTTAAAAACACCCCTTACTGCTTCAACCCTGGACAGCTCTCTGCCCAATTCTTCCATAATAGATGTTGCGCCTTTTGGCAGATCTTCTTTTTTTGTATTTATGTTAATCCCTATGCCTATTATAACAAAATTAATCTTGTCTGTCTCGGCATTCATTTCAGTTAACACGCCGCATATCTTTTGATTATTTATTAAAACATCATTTGGCCATTTTATAAACGCGGCCAGGCTTAACATCTCCCTGATTGTCTTCGCAACACTCAAAGCTGAAAAAAGCGTAATGCCGGGAACCTCTTTTGGCAATATGTCCGGCCTGAGTATTACGGAAAAATACGCGCCTTTGGACTTAGGAGAAGCCCATTTTCTTCCCATCCTGCCTCTCCCTGCAGTTTGCGATTCTGCTATTACTACAGAACCCTCTTTTTCTCCGGCCATGGCAAGTTCATACGCCGCATCATTGGTTGAAGCTGTTTCTTTGTAAGAATAAATCTTTTTAGCTATGATATCTGTTTTAAGGCGCCACCCAAGTTCCGCCCCAGTCAAGCGGTCAGGTGTAGAAATCAGCTTATAGCCAAGATGCGGAAATGCTGCAATTCCATAACCTTCTTCTCTGAGATTTTCGATATGTTTCCACACAGCTGCGCGTGAAATACCAAGTTCGCGGCTCATCTCCTCGCCCGAAACATAGCCTTCTTCATTTTTTTTAAAACAATCCAATATCTTATCATCTAACATTATTTTTTTAGCCCCTTTATTTTATCCCTCAATATCGCCGCGCGCTCAAACTGTAAATTTCTGGCCGATAGCTCCATCTCTCTCTCAAGCTCTGCAATTATCATTTCTTTTTCATAAGATTCTTCGCTCTGGCCAGTTGCTTCAATAGCAATCTCTTCCGCCTTTTTAAATGACTCTATGCCCTCTTTAATAGCTTTCTCAATAGAGCGGGGCGTAATATTATTCGCCTTATTAAACTCTGCCTGTTTCTTCCTTCTCCTTGCAGTCTCGTCAATTGCCTTTCTCATTGAATTCGTTACGGTGTCGGCATACATTATAACATAGCCGTCTATATTCCTGGCAGCCCTCCCTGCCACCTGAATCAAAGACGTCTCTGATCTCAGGAATCCTTCTTTATCCGCATCCAGGATAGCCACTAGGCTTACCTCCGGCAAATCCAGGCCTTCTCTTAATAAATTAATTCCTACAAGACAGTCAAATTTTTGCATCCTCAAATCTCTCAATGTCTCCATTCGCTCAATAGCGCCAAGCTCTGAATGTATATACGTTACTTTTAAGCCCAGCTCTTTCAAGTACGCGGCAAGGTCCTCGGACATCCTTTTTGTAATAGCAGTCACAAGCACTCTCTGGCCTTTAGCTGTTCTCTCTTTTATATTTTTAACAAGGTCCGATATCTGATTCTTCGTAGGTTTCACGACTATCTCAGGATCCAGCAGCCCAGTCGGCCTTATAACCTGCTCCACTGTCTGGCCTGAATTCTCGAGCTCGTACTCCGAAGGTGTAGCTGAAACAAACACTGTTTCATGGACAATATTAATGAATTCTTCAAAGTTTAAAGGCCTGTTGTCCAAAGCTGACGGAAGCCTGAATCCATAATCAACAAGCGTCTGCTTGCGCGAACGATCTCCGTTATACATACCTCTCAGCTGCGGCATTGTAACATGCGACTCGTCGATTATTGTTAAAAAATCTTCCGGAAAATAATCCAAAAGACAGCTTGGCCTTAAGCCGGGCCTCCTAGCGCTCAAATGCCTTGAATAATTCTCTATGCCGTTACAAAACCCCATTTCCTGGAGCATCTCAATATCATAACGAGTTCTGGACTCAAGTCTCTGAGCCTCCAATAACTTATTCTGTGCCTTCAATTCTTTAAGCCTTTCTTCAAGTTCTGCTTCTATTGACTTGATAGCCAAGTCTATTCTTTCCTGAGTAGTAACAAAATGTTTAGCAGGATATACTGCTATCTTTTCGATAAAATCCGTAAGAGTGCTGCCGCTGACAGGGTCCATCTCCGAGATATTCTCTATTTCGTCTCCGAAAAAACTTACCCTGAAAAATGTTTCTTTATACGCAGGGAAGATGTCTATAGTATCGCCCCTTACCCTGAAGCAGCCTCTTTTGAAATCAACATCGTTTCTGACGTAATGTATGTTTACAAGGCGGGACAATAAATCACTTCTTTTTACCGCCTCTTTCTTTTTTAAAAATAGCAGCAAATCCTTATAATCTTCAGGGGAACCTAATCCATAAATGCACGACACGCTTGCTACTATAATAACATCGCACCTCGACATAAGAGAACTGGTAGCGGCAAGCCTGAGCCTGTCTATGTTATCGTTTATAGAAGCGTCTTTTTCTATATAAACATCTGCCTGCGGCACGTATGCTTCTGGCTGGTAATAATCATAATAACTTACAAAATATTCAACTGCATTATGCGGAAAAAATTCCTTGAATTCGCTATATAACTGAGCGGCAAGGGTTTTGTTATGTGATATCACAATCGTAGGCTTCTGAATGTTATTAATCACGTTGGCCATGGTAAATGTCTTGCCGCTGCCTGTAACGCCTAGAAGCGTCTGATATTTCAGGTCTTTTTTAATCCCGCTTACAAGCTTATCAATTGCCTGCTGCTGATCTCCGCAAGGCTTAAATGGGCTGATTAATTTGAATCCTGACATGATATCCCGTGCGGTAGGGGATGGTCGCGATCATCCCCTACGTTATCTCCAAGGAAAAATCTATTGAAGGAGCTGAGTGGGTGAGTTTGCCTACGGAAATCCTGTCAACCCCTGTTCTGGCGATCTTTTTTACGTTCTCCAGGCCGATTCCGCCAGAGGCTTCTAAGATTACTTTTGATCCTTTTTTTAACTTAACTGCTTTTTTGATCTCTTCCGGCTTCATGTTATCCAGCATTATAATATCAGCGCCTGATTCCAATGCTTCTCTGAACTCTGCCAAATTTTCCACCTCAACCTCTATATTCTTGTATCCTCTGCTCTTAAATTTCATCACAGAATCTTTTATATTTTGTAACTTTAAACTTTTAACCTGGTACCGTAAACCAGCAAGGTGGTTATCTTTTATCATTATCCCATCATAGAGCCCCATCCTGTGATTACATCCTCCTCCGACATTAACTGCATACTTTTCTAATTCCCTTAAGCCAGGTATGGTCTTTCTTGTATCGAATATTTTTGCATTAGTGCCTTTAACCTCTTTCACAAAGCTATCTGTAATAGTGGCTATTCCGGAAAGATGCCCTAAAAAATTCAGCACAACCCTCTCCGCTGATAATATATTTTTCGCAGAACCCTTTACAGATAATATTCTTTTATCTTTTTTTACCATGTCTCCGTCTTTGGATAAAGGCGCAAGTACTATCTTTTCATCAACTGCGTCGAAAATCCATTTCACAACATCTATGCCGGTTAAAACACATTTTTCTTTTGCTGTAATATGTGCTAATAGGTTTGCATCTTTCTCAAAAATAACAGAGCTTGTTATATCACCGGAGCCAAGGTCTTCTTTTAAAGCGCCTATGATTATCGGTAATACTTTTTCTTTCGCAAGTTTCATAAATCCTTGATTGTCTTTTCCAGCCTGTCTATCTGCTCTTTAATTTTAGCTGATTTTTCCTGCTCCATCCTGACTACTTCCAAAGGCGCATTATTAACAAAATCTTCATTCTTTAATCTCTTTTCTGCAAACATGACCTGCTGCTTCAATGCATCTTGTTTTTTGGCCAGCCTCGCCTTTTCCGCAGTTATGTCTATAACTCCATCCAGAGAAATAATTATATTAAACTCTTCTGTAACAGCACTGAGAAAACTCTTTGGCTTCGCCAGATTTTCATCTATTGTCAATTGTTCAAGCTGAGCCAGGTTTTTTATATATCCTACGCCATTAGACACCAGAGAGCCGGCAACTTTTTTTAAAGGCACAAGGCATGCTGTCAATTTCTTGGAATAGGCTATATTCATATCAGACCTGATATTTCTTATATTAACTATGATATTCTTTACTGTTTCCATATCCGATTCTATCTTTTTATTTATATAATGCTTATCCGCTTCAGGCCAAGACGCAGTCATTATGCTTTCTCTCTCTCTTATATTCTGCCATACGGCTTCTGTCACAAACGGCATAAAAGGATGCAATAATTTCAGCGAATTTTCCAGCACATGTATTAAGATTTCCTCTGTGCTCTGCGCTTCGCGCTCTGCGCTTCGCGCTATAATCTGCGGCTTAACCATCTCCACATACCAGTCACAAAAATCATGCCAGAAAAAATCATATACCAAGCCCTCTGCCTCGTTAAATCTATAATTATCCAATGCCTTAGTCACCGCTTCTATAGTTCTGTTTAACCTGCTAAGTATCCACTTATCCGCCATAGATAACTCTCTATACCTGTCCAACTTCGCAAGTTGCCCAGCTGGGCAACTTGCGAAGTTGGACAGGTTCTCTGGTTTCCCGCAGGTGTTCATCAGCACGAACCGTGACGCATTCCATATCTTATTTGCAAAATTCCTTCCTATTTCAAATTTTTCTTTTGACAAAAATACATCCTGGCCTGCAGCTGTTATGGATATAATACTAAACCTCAGAGCATCTGCTCCAAATCCGTCTATTATCTCAAGAGGGTCTATTATATTGCCAAGGGACTTTGACATCTTCCTGCCTGCTGCATCTCTGACAGTCCCGTGTATATAAACGTCTCTGAAGGGGATTTCTTTTATAAATTCTTTGCCCGAGACAACCATTCTCGCAACCCAGAAAAACAATATCTCGGGCGCTGTTACAAGGCTGGATGTCGGATAAAAATATTCCAGGTCTTTTGTCTTTTCAGGCCATCCGAGGGTTGAAAATGGCCAAAGCCACGACGAAAACCATGTATCCAGCACGTCTTCATCCTGCTTTAAATCTGTTCCGCCACATACAGGGCATTTTTCTGGTTTAACCTTGGATACAATTACTCCCTTATTCTCTGCGGACTCGCTTACCTGTTTAATACAGTTTTTACAATAGTAAACAGGCAGGCGATGCCCCCACCATATCTGCCTTGAGATGCACCAGTCTCTTATATTATCCATCCAATTTAAATAAACTTTCGTCCATCTCTTTGGATAAAATTTAATCTTTCCGCTTTTGACAGCTTCTATCGCAGGTCCCGCCAACGGCTTCATTTTCACAAACCACTGCAAAGACAAATACGGTTCTATCACAGTGTGGCACCTGTAACAATGCCCCACTGCATGATTGTGCTTTTCTGTTTTTATTAACAGGCCTTTTTCTTCAAGTTCAGCTACTATTAATTTCCTCGCCTCAAATCTGTCCATTCCGTTGAACCTGCCGGAGGTTTCATTCATTTTTCCGTCAGGATTCATGATCTTAACAGGCTCAAGGCCATGCCGCTTTGCCATTTCAAAATCATTTGGATCATGGGCAGGTGTAACTTTTACAGCACCTGTACCAAATTTTTTATCCACAAAATCATCCGCAATGATTTCTATCTCGTGTCCCATTATAGGCAACACAAGTTTCTTCCCTACAAGTTTTTTATACCGCCTGTCTTTTGGATTAACCGCAACAGCCATATCCCCGAGCATGGTCTCGGGCCTGGTAGTAGCCACCACCACCCCTTTTACGCCCTTTGCTCCGCGTTCTGCGCCCTCTTTAAACGGATACAAGATATGATAAAGCTTTCCTTCCACATCCTGATGCGGCGCTTCTTCGTCAGAAAGAGCTGTCTGGCATCTTGGGCACCAATTGATAATATAATTTCCCCTGTAAATCAGGCCTTTATTGTAAAGCTGGACAAATGCTTCCAAAACCGCTTCTGAAAGGCCTTTATCCATAGTAAAGCGCGTTCTCTTCCAGTCACACGAAGCGCCTAATCTCTTAAGCTGCTTTATAATAGTGTTTCCATATTGTTCACGCCATTTCCAAACCTCTTCTACAAATTTATCTCTTCCAAGCTCCTGCCTGGTTATGCCCTTTTCCCGCAGGCTTCTTTCTACAACGTTTTGCGTGGCTATTCCGGCGTGGTCTGTACCCGGCACCCACAAACTGGCAAATCCCTGCATCCTCTTCCATCTTATCAGGATATCCTGCAATGTGTTATTCAGCGCATGCCCCATATGCAATATGCCTGTAATATTAGGCGGTGGAATCGCTATGGTAAAAGGTTTTTTGGAAGGACTGGGTTCTGTATGAAAAAGCCTGCCGCTCTCCCATTTAGAATAAATAAGCTCTTCATGGTCTTTTGGATTATAACGTGGCGGAATTTCTTTCATCTGGTGGGTATCGTCCTTATTCCAAGTTGGTAGCCGCAACCTTCAGGTTGCGCAATATATCGCAGGCTAAAGCCTGCGGCTACCAATTATGACACAGTCTGAATGATCTAATGACATTACTTAACTTTATCTTTGAGCAACTTATATTCCACGCTATCCACAAGGGCCTGCCAGCTTGCCTCTATAATATTTTCAGAAACTCCGACAGTACCCCATGAGCTATTTTCGTCCTCCGACTGAATAAGGACCCTCACCTTAGCGGCAGTCCCCGCTTTTTCATCCAGCACCCTTACCTTAAAATCAGACAGATGCATCTTTGAAAGCGCGGGATAAAACCTTGCCAGGGCTTTGCGCAATGCATTGTCCAGCGCATTTACAGGCCCGTCTCCCACAGCCGCGGTATGCTCTTCTTTTTTATTCACGTTTAGCTTAATAATAGCTTCTGAGATCAGCGTGTCGTCTTCTCTTTTTTCAATACTGACCCTGAAGCCTTCCAGCGTGAAAAATGATTTATATTTTTTTAATGCCTTCTTCATTAAAAGCTCGAAAGACCCGTCAGCAGCTTCAAAATGATAGCCCTGGTTTTCCATGGACTGGATCAACCTTAAAATCTTCTTTGTCTTTGGGTCATCCTTTGTAAGATCCATCTCCATCTCTTTTGCCCTGAGGATAATGCTGGTTTTTCCTGACAATTCCGAGATAAGGATTCTTCTATGATTTCCTATCTTTTCAGGCGCTATGTGTTCATAAGACACAGGATTTTTCATAACTGCGTTAATATGCACCCCACCTTTATGCGCAAAAGCGCTTCTCCCGGTAAAAGGCTGATTATCCTGCGGCTTCATATTTGAAATCTCGCTTACATATCTTGACAGCTCGGTTAATTCTTTAATCTTACGCTCAGAAATGCACTTATATCCAAGTTTGAATTGAAGATTAGGTATGATGCCGCACAGGTCCGCATTACCGCACCTTTCGCCGTAACCATTTATCGTACCCTGCACAATGCCTGCACCTCCCTCAACCGCAGCCAAAGTATTTGCAACAGCCAGGCCACTGTCATTATGGGTATGAATACCCAATACAACAGTAGAGCATTCACTGGAAATTGCCCTGACAATAGTCCCCAACTCATGCGTAAGCATGCCGCCATTTGTATCGCACAGAACAACTGCATCGCACCCCGCACTTACAGCTGAGCGCAATGTTTCCAAGGTATAATCTTTATTCCGCAGGTATCCGTCAAAAAAATGTTCAGCGTCGTAGAATACATATAGATCCTTGGATTTAAGAAATTCTACCGTATCGGTAATCATTTTCAGATTTTCATGGAGAGACACCCTGAGGACATCCGTCACATGCATATCCCATGTCTTGCCAAAAATAGCTACGGAGGTTACGCCTGATTTTATAAGAGCTGCCAGATTTTCATCTTCCGTTGGGCTGATTTTGGGACGCCTGGTGCTCCCGAATGCAACAAGTTCAGAATTCTTAAACTTAATTTTCTTGGCCAGCTTAAAAAATTCCATATCCTTTGGGTTAGAGCCCGGCCATCCTCCTTCTATATAATGGACCCCGAACTTGTCTAATTTCTTTGCAATCTTGACTTTATCCAATACGGAAAAAGAAATACCTTCTCCTTGCGATCCGTCTCTTAATGTAGTATCGTAAATTTTAATTTCCCGCATATCTTCTCCCGATGATTCGCCTGACAGATGGAAATGGCAAACCTTATTTCTTTCCTAATCCAAAAGCCTTGTGCAGCACCCTCACTGATTCATCAGCGTATTTCTTATTTATAACGCATGATATCTTGATTTCAGAAGTTGATATCATGTCTATATTGATTTTTTTTGAAGCCAAAGCGCCAAACATCTTTGCCGCAACTCCTGAATGGGTCTTCATGCCTACGCCGACTATTGAAACCTTCGCTATCTCATTATTATAAACCACGCCTTTTGCCTTTACGCTCTTTACTATCCTTGCCATAACATCTTTTGTCTTGTTGAGCTCAGCCGCAGGCACTGTAAATGACAGGTCTGTATGGCCACGCCTGCTTATATTCTGAATTATCATATCGACATTTATGTCGTGTTCAGCTATGTATGTGAATATTTTCGCCGCTATGCCCGGCCTGTCAGGCACATCGCAGATAGTCACTTTTGCCTCGCCTTTGTTTGCAGTTATACCGCTAACGACAACATCTTCCATCGCCTTAACCTCCTTTGAAATAATAGTCCCTTCTTTATAAGAAAAACTTGACCGTATGTGTAACTGCACCGAATATTTTTTTGCAACCTCCATAGACCTCGCCTGCATTACCTGGGCCCCTAAAGAAGCCAGCTCAAGCATTTCTTCATAGCTGATAACGGAAAGCTTTTTAGCGTCTTTCACAACCCTGGGATCAGCAGTATAAACACCTTCGACATCAGTATATATCTCGCACATATCGGCATTAAGCGTTGTTGCAATAGCAACAGCCGTAAGATCTGACCCGCCTCGCCCAAGAGTAGTAATCTCCTGGTCGGCGTTCATACCCTGAAAGCCAGCCACTATGACAACGTTTCCTTTTCCAACCTGTTCTTTAATCCTGTCTGCGCTTATCTTGAGAATCTTTGCCTTTGTGTGGGTCCTATCCGTAATAATGCCTACCTGCGCTCCTGTAAAAGATATTGCGCCGATACCTATCTTATGCAGGGCCATTGCCAGGAGAGCCACAGATACTTGCTCGCCTGTAGATATAAGCATATCCAGCTCTCTATCGCTTGGCTTATCCGTAATCTGGCCTGCCAGCTCCAAAAGCTCGTCAGTAGTGTCTCCCAGGGCAGAAACTATCACTACTACCTTATGGCCTTGTTTTTTATACTTAGCGATACGGTTCGCTACATTTTTTATCCTGTCCGTATTCGCCACGGAGCTCCCGCCATATTTTTGAACGATTAAACGTTTTCCCATATCGATAAATATTACCACAAATGCCAAAAATAATCTATTAAAATATTTGAAAATAAGGGGCGGGAAGCGTAGTCGTTAATTCTTGATGTGCGAATTTTATAGTGAGTATTGGGTTTCTATAGCATTAGATCGACTAGGTAAGCTTGGGATATCGACTATTTTATCAACCTGAATCCAATCGCCTGCTATTGGGGCCTGAGGATTTCCGACAATTGCCCTAATCTGGATATAAAGTATGCCTTGATAACCTGGATTTTGATTAAGCCATGCCTGCATCCC
>Ga0172369_10002882_pt1 | contig 23127 bp, 15 predicted proteins | sample LakKiv25m_FD_114539 | JGI IMG/M metagenome (GOLD analysis project Ga0172369, IMG submission 114539) | Freshwater microbial communities from Kabuno Bay, South-Kivu, Congo - kab_022012_11.25m | ecosystem: Environmental > Aquatic > Freshwater > Lake | place: Democratic Republic of the Congo...
CCCGCGCGCGGCGCGTTTGCTGGACCAACTCGAGAATATGGGCGTGGTTGGACCGTCCCAGGGCGGCGGCAGGGAACGCGAAGTCCTGGTAAACGCGGAGGATGAATTTGAAGAGGGAAAGGACGAATAAGCCCCGGTTAATGCCGGGGGATTTCGTGGGGATACAAACGGGATAAGTATGTAAAAGCGGATTCGCAGGATTCCATCTGGCTGCGCATTACAATTTCGTTATTTCACCCATCTTCATGGGTAATTTTCAGGGATTCACGCCTGATTTTAGATTATGATATGCACCTCGTCGATATGGCGTTTCTACCCGCCTGCAGGAACTTCGAAAGGATTATGACCGGTGGATCAAACAGTTAACTCAAAACCTACTTTTACGGATCGTCTGCGAATTTTGTTCAAGGGAATTCTGGACCCCATCGCTGGTTTTTTGAATCGACTTGGCTTAACCCCCAATGCAATCACACTGCTGGGATTGGCAGGTACGACATTGGGCGCCTATTTTCTGGCGCGCGGCCAGATGTTGACCGGCGGCCTTGTGCTTCTCCTGACAGTTCCGATCGATGCGCTGGATGGAACCATGGCGCGCCTGCGCGGTGAATCGAGTGATTTCGGCGCGTTTGTCGATTCAGTCAGCGACCGGTATTCTGAATTGATTACATTCGGCGGCCTGCTCTACTACTTTGTGATGCGGGATGAATCCCTTGGCGCAATGTTGACCTTTGCCGCCGCGGCTGGCTCGGTGCTGGTTTCCTATGTAAAAGCGCGGGCGGAGGGCCTGGACTTTACCGCCAGGGTGGGACTGCTCACGCGCGTGGAACGCTACATTGTCCTGATCCCCTCGCTGGTATTCAATCAGCCATTGATTGGCGTTTCATTGATAGCATTGCTTGGAAATTTTACTGCTCTTCAGCGCATTTTACACGTCCGCGTACAGGGGCACGCGCGCATGAAAAAAGAGAAAAAATTGTAGTTTCGACTTCAGTCGAGACTTCCATGAGGAATCATGATTGACAGGTTTACGTTTGGCTTTTTGGAAATCAGGTTTTACGGGATCATTCTCATGCTGGGCGCGGTCGCGGGCGGCTGGCTGGCAGCGCGCGAGGCAAAACGCCGCAATTATGACCCGGAAATCGTCTGGGATTTGTTGATCTACCTGATTGTCGGCGGGGTCATTGGAGCGCGCCTGTGGCATATCTTCACGCCCCCGCCATCGTCGGTCGAGCAGGGTATTACCACGGCATACTATCTCACGCATCCACTGGACGCCCTCGCGGTTTGGAAAGGCGGCCTTGGGATTCCGGGCGCAGTGATCGGCGGCGCATTGGCATTATGGTTTTACTCACGGAAATACGGCCTTAACTTTGCCGAATGGGCGGATATTGCCGCGCCGAGCCTTGCACTTGGGCAGGCAATCGGGCGCTTTGGAAATTTCTTCAACCAGGAACTTTACGGCGCGCCGACGGACCTGCCGTGGAAACTTTATATAGATCCCGCCCATCGCCTGACTGGCTTTGAGACCGTTGAATACTATCACCCGCTTTTTGCCTATGAGGCCATCCTGAGTTTGGTGAACATGTTCTTTTTGATGTGGGTTGCGCGGCGGTTTGGGGACAGACTCAAACCCGGGGATGTGCTTCTTGTCTATATGATTTTCTACCCGATTGTCCGCCTCCTTCTGGACTTCCTGAGGCTCGATGCTTCGCAACTGGCAGGCATCAATGCCAACCAGACTTTCATGGCGGTGGTTGCAATTTGCGCCGTGCTGGCTTTGGGGTGGCGGCATCGCGCCAGCCAGTGAGGATTATGTGATCTCTAAGATACCCAAGCGCATGACCGTTGTCTGATTGACGCGTTTTCATTCGGCAGATACCCTGAGAAAGATTATGATCGAGACCAATGATCTGAGCAAGAATTTCAATGATTTTGTGGCTGTGGATGGAGTTAACCTCTCCATCCAGCCGGGACAGATCCTTGCCCTGCTGGGGCAGAACGGCGCAGGCAAAACGACCACCGTCCGCATGTTGACCGCGTTGTTAAATCCCACACGGGGTTGGGCGCGCGTAGCCGGGTACGATACCGTCCGCCAGGGACGCGATGTGCGCGCCTCGGTGGGCGTGCTCACCGAGCAGCATGGCCTGTACATGCGTATGAGCGGCGAGGAATACCTGGATTTTTTTGGCCAGGTCTACCGGCTCGACCCGAAGGCGCGCAAGGCGCGCAGTGATAATTTGCTTGAATATTTCGGCCTGGGCGAGGCGGCGCGCCGCCGGATTGGTGAATATTCCAAGGGGATGAAACAGAAACTGGCGCTGGCGCGTGCCATGATGCATGATCCGGGCGTCCTCTTGCTGGACGAACCCACCTCCGCCATGGATCCCGAGTCTGCGCGGCTGGTGCGCGACGAAATCGCCCGGCTGAAATCATCCCAGCGGACGATTGTCATTTGCACGCACAATCTCGTGGAGGCCGAGGCGCTGGCGGATATTATCGCGGTCATCTATCGCGGGCGCATCCTGATACAGGGTACGTTGAATGAACTCAAACATCGCGTGCTGGGCGCACCGGAGTATGAAGTGAAATTTTCCGATGCATGGGAGGCGGGGGAGGTGGATATGCCCTCGGGGGTGGTCCTGGCCGATAAAACGGCGACCCATTGGAGGGTGCGCGTGGAGCGGCCGCAGGAATCGAATCCTCAATTGGTGCGCGCCCTGTCCAATATGTCCGCGCCGCTCATGGCTTTCCAGGAGGCGCCGCGCACATTGGAACAGGTGTATCTCAAAGTGATGTCCGATATGAGAGGGGAAGCCCATGTGGGATAATTTATCGCCTGTGTGGCTGGTGACGCGCCGCGAGTTGAAGGACCAATTGCGCGATTGGCGCGTGCTGCTGCCGCTGTTTATTCTGACCTTCTTCTTCCCGATCCTGATGAACGAATTTGCCAGGATGACGGTGGAATTTCTGAACCAATACGATGCAAACCTGATCGAGGATCGTCTCGTACCCTTTTCCATTTTGATCATCGGTTTCTTTCCCATTACGGTTTCGCTTGTGGTGGCGCTGGAATCCTTTGTCGGTGAAAAGGAACGCGGAACGATTGAGCCGTTGTTGAGTTCCCCCTTGGAGAACTGGCAGTTATACTTTGGCAAACTGCTGCTGGGGACGTTCACCCCCCTGGTTGCCAGTTATCTTTCGATTGCATTCTATATGGTCATGGTTGCGCGCCAGCATTTGACCATGCCGCCGTGGTACACCGTGATTCAATTGTTGATCCTGACTTCCGCCCACGCGATCTTGATGGTGAGCGCGGCAATTGTGATTTCGGTGCAATCCACCTCTGTGAAGGCGGCCAATCTTCTGGCGTCTTTCATCGTGATTCCCGTCGCCATTTTGATGCAGGGGGAGGCGGTTATGATGTTCTGGGGGAACGAGGATGTTTTGTGGCTGGCTGTGGCCGGTGTAATTATCCTCGCTCTATTGCTGATCCGTGTCGGCATTGCCCATTTCCAGCGCGAATACCTGCTTGGCCGCGAAATTGACGTAATCAACCTGCGCTGGATCTGGCTCACGTTCCGGAAAAATTTCCGGGGCGATGCGCGTTCCATCGGCGCGTGGTACTCGAAGGCAGTTTTAACCTCCCTTCGCAGGCTCGCGACGCCGACATTGCTGGTCGCGTTGATTGCCGGGGTGGGCATCTGGCTGGGATACGACTTGATCATGGATAATCTGCCGAAGGCGTTGGAGCGCACTTCACCGGATGACCTGGCAAAACTTATGGAACGCGTCCAACAGTCTCCGGATATCATGCGCCTGAGGGAGAGTATCTCGGCGCCATTCCTGTTCATGAACAATACCCGCGCATTGTTGAGCATTTTGGTTGCCGGGCTGGTTTCGTTCAGCGTGCTGGGAATCGTCCTGTACCTGGTGAATATCGGTTTGATCGGCGGGCTGTTTGGCGCTTTTGAATTGCTTGGAATTCCGCCCTGGCCGCTCTTCCTCGCGGGGGTTTTGCCGCACGGCATTTTTGAGATCCCGGCCCTGATGATCGGCAGTGCCGCTGTCCTCTATATTGGAGTCGCACTGGTGACGCCGCAGACCGGTAAATCCATGGGGGAGGTAATACTTGAAATTCTTGCGGATTGGGCAAAAGTATTTATTGGGGTTGTCATGCCTTTGCTGGCGGTGGCGGCCGTGATTGAGGCATACGTCACCCCGCTTATCCTGGCGCTGACCATCAACAGGTGATTTCATGCCCAAAGTGATCATCCTCGGTTCATCCAATGCCATTCCCACCAGGGACAGTGAGAATACCCACATGGTCGTCGTGGGCGAGGAACGCATGGTGTTGATCGATTCGGTCAGCAATCCGATCCTGCGCCTCGAACAGGCAGGTTTGGATTTCAACGATTTGACGGATCTGATCGTGACACATTTTCACCCGGATCATGTCTCCGGCCTCCCGTTGTTACTCATGGATATGTGGCTGATGGGCCGCCGCAGGCCGCTCAATATCTACGGTTTGCACTACACACTGGATCGCGTGGAAGACCTGATGGGCTTTTACGGTTGGGCTGAATGGCCGAATTTCTTCCCGGTTGCCTTTTATCGCCTGCCCTCCAGCGAAATGACCACTGTGCTGGACTGCCCGGATTTCAGGATTTTTGCATCCCCGGTCCGCCACATGATTCCCACCATGGGGCTGCGAATCGAATTTAATCATACGCACAAGGTCATGGCCTATTCGTGCGATACCGAGCCGTGTGAAGAGGTGGTGCGCCTGGCCGCGGGCGCCGACGTGCTGATCCATGAAGCGGCCGGGCTTGCGCGCGGGCATTCCTCCGCCGCACAGGCGGGCGAAATTGCCAGCCGCGCGGAGGTTGGCCGGTTGTATTTGATCCACTACGCAACTGGAAAATACGCCAACGGCGACCTGGTCAAGGAGGCGCAAACCCGCTTTCAGGGTGAAGTTGCCCTTGCCAGGGATTTTATGAAACTGGATTTTAGTTGAAAATGAAAGCCCCTCTCCGTTTTTCAGGGAGAGGGGAGACACTGCCGGATCGGGTTGGCATGGCGCGGGGTAAAACTCATTGCCCGCGCGGCTTCCTTATCATTCACTTTACCAGCCTGCAATATACGGCTCCCACTCGCCATTTTCCGCAAGATGCCGGCCAAAGATGTACGCGGCATTCGCAGGCGGTTCCTTTGGGATGTGCATAAGGCGCATGTGAGATTCTTCCACTTTTCTTCCGCCTTTATGGTGATTGCAGGAGGGGCAGGCCGCCACCACGTTTGTCCAGATATGCTCGCCGCCGAGATGCCGCGGGAGAACGTGATCCACCGTCAAATTGCCGTCGCGCCTGCCGCAATACTGACAGGTATAATTGTCACGGCGGAATACTTCGCGGCGCGTCAACTTGACGCGGGGCCGCGGCCGATGGATCTGGCTTTCCAGGCGGATGACAGACGGGCGCGGGATCAACTGCGAGATCGTGCGGATGTGGCCGCGTCCATTCACGACCATGTCGGCTTTGCCTGCCAGAAGCAAGCCGATGGCCCGTCGTGTGGAGCAAACATGGATTGGCTCGAAATTCGCATTGAGCACGAGTACCGGCTCTTGCATTTTGCCTCGCAATCTGCATGATTATACTGCTACTTGCTTGAAATCGTAAAATCGCCTGCCATGGCCGATGGAGTCAATATGAAAATTTTAATTGCCGGGGGCGCTGGATTTCTGGGGCGGAGTCTCACCCAATCATTGCTTGCCGATGACCACCAGGTATGGTTATTGACGCGCCGCTCCAACGCGGATGTTCCCGCCGGGGCGCAGGCGGTAAAGTGGGACGCAAAGTCAACCGATGGGTGGGGGGATTTGGTGAATGAAATGGATGCGGTCATTCACCTTGCCGGAAAGTCCCTTGCCTCCTGGCCGTGGACTGCCGCTGTGAAACGCGCCTTCCTTTCATCACGCGTCGAGCCGGGACTTGCGCTTGCTTCCGCCATTCAAAAAGCGACCCGCCGCCCGCGCGTTTTCATCCAGCAATCGGGCATCAACCATTATGGATTAAGCGGCTCTCCGGCTGACGAAACGACCCCGCCGGCGGAGGACTTCCTTGCCCGGCTTACCGTGCAATGGGAGGACTCAACCAGGTCTGTGGAGGATTTCGGGGTGCGGCGCGTCGTTGCGCGTACGGCGGTTGTGATTGCAAAAGGGGAAGGGCTTATGCCCCTGATTGCCTTGCCGGTGCAACTCTTCGCGGGCGGGCCGTTGGGCAGCGGGGAACAAGCCATGTCGTGGATCCACATTAACGACTGGGTGGGCGCGATCCGCCATTTGATGGGGAATGAAAATGCGCGCGGGGCGTATAATCTTGTTGCACCCACGCCAACCTCCAATGCAGATTTTACGCGCGCCCTGGCGAAAACACTGCATCGCCCATATTGGTTTCCCGCACCGGCCTTTCTGCTGCGAACCCTTTTGGGCGGGATGAATGTCCTGGTAGTGGAAGGCAGGTTCTCTCAACCCAAAAGGCTGATCGAGTCCGGGTATCGGTTCCAGTTTGAAGGTCCGCGTGAGGCGCTGGCCGATTTATATGGATAATTATCAAAGGAGAAAAATCACCATGAAAAGACTGTCCCTGTTGTTCGTCTTTATCCTTGCGGCATGTGCGCCATCCACTCCGCAGGTTGAACTGCCCCAATTTCTGCCGACAGCCACGGCATATATCGATCCATCCTACCCAACCGCGCAGGCGGATGTTGCTTCACCGAATCAGGTGGCTGGCGGTATTGAAGTCCGCATGGAGAGTGTCTGGCTGGACGGTAAAAATGTGAATACGAATGTTTGCTTCACTTTACCGGACGCGTCAGACTGGTCCATTTGGACGGCGAGCCTTAATTACGCTGGAAATGTTTTGCAGGAATACGGGACCACCCTGGCGAGTTTGCAGGAGCCTGCAAATGGACAGCCCGGCCTGCGCTGCGATACCCTGACTTTTGTTGTCGCACCGGATGCGGATCTTTCGAACGCGTCCATCGTGATCGAAGCGATTGCGGCGTACCCGCGTGAGGGGGAGTATTGTTCCGTGTATATGCCCAAGATCCAGCAGGCAATGCTGGATCGAGGCATCGGCATTGTTCTGGAATGCGTGGATGTGAATGGCGTGCAGACGATGCAGATCACGAGTATCCCGCCGGAGATGACGCAGGAACAGGCGGAGCAAATTGTTTACAGCGATGAGTTCTACACCATCAAAGGCCCGTGGTCCTTTTCTTTTAATCTGGCTCATTAACTCATCTTATGCGGAACGTCCCGACCAAACCTTCGGGGCGGTTTGTAACATCAGTCATAAAAACAATTAATCGTCCCGCAGGCTGATGGAGTGTGAAATGCCAGCAATTCCCGCTATGGCTTCGCAGGATTGCCAAATCCTGCGAAGCAAAAGTGATGAAAAATTCTCATATAGGGAATTGCTGGTGAAATGCGCGGGACGTTCCCGTTTTTTATTCTTGTTGTATAATAGGCGCATGTTTGATGTAAACGCTTCCTGCAAGTATTATTACGCACACCCCTGATCTTTGCGGTGGTGTGTTTTGAGCGCGCCCTCACCATCGCGGGCGCGTTTTTATTTGTCATTTTACAGGGCGATTCATGAGTTTGTCCTGTTTTGGAGGATGTTATGAACATCGAAGAACAAGTCGAACTGCTTATGCAGGGTACGGAGTATGGCGATGAAGAATTGAAAAAAGCCATGACCGCCGAATTGCGCCAGCGATTACTCGATGCCGAAAAGGAGCATCGCCCCCTGCGCGTCTATTGCGGTTATGATCCCACTTCAACCGACCTGCATCTCGGCCACACGATCACCATGCAGAAACTGCGCCAGTTCCAGGATTTGGGACATGAGGTCACTTTTCTCATCGGCAGTTACACCGCGCTGGTGGGGGATCCCTCGGATAAGAACAAAGCGCGGCCGATTCTGACCGAGGAGCAGGTCGCCGAAAACGCGCGCACGTATGCCGAGCAGGCTTTCCGTGTGCTGGACCGCAAGAAAACGATTATTCGTTACAACGGCGAATGGCTCTCCAAACTCTCCCTCGTGGACTTGATCCGCCTCGGGCAGAATTTCACTGTTCAGCAGTTCCTCGCGCGCGAAAATTTCTCCAACCGGCTTGAAAAGGGCGAGGCCATCTACCTTCACGAGACGTTCTACGCCTTGATGCAGGGGTACGATGCGGTCGCGATGAAAACCGACGTGCAGGTGGGCGGCACGGACCAGTTGTTCAACATCATTGTGGCGGGGCGCAAGCTGCAGGAAGCCCTGGGACAGAGGCCGTTGGTGGGCATCATCACCGGCATCCTGCCCGGCACGGACGGCACGCAGCGCATGTCCAAATCCATCGGCAATATTGTGCCGATCAACACAGGCGCGAACGACATGTTCGGCAAATTAATGTCCGTGCCGGATTCGGCCATGGGCAAGTATATGCGGCTTGCCACGCGCTGGAGTCCGCATGAAATCGAGGCCGTTGAAAGGGAATTGGCCGGGGGCGTTCTGCATCCACGTGATGCCAAGATGAAGATGGCTGGCGAAATTACCGCTGTTTTTTATGGCGAAGAGGATGCAAAGTCCGCGCGGGAGAATTTCGTCAAAACCTTTCAGCAAAAGGAAGTCCCGGATGAAATCCCTGATTTTGAGTTGCAGCCTTCGCAAACTGTGCTGGAAGTGATCCTTGCTTCGGGAATGGCGGCCAGCAAAAGCGAAGCGCGCCGCCTGCTGGACCAGAAAGGCGTTCGCTTGGACGGTGAGACGCTTGAACGCGGGGACGTTTCATTCCCGCATCCCGGCGTGCTGCAGGTTGGGAAGAGACGTTTCCTGCGGGTCAGGTAACAACAAGGATGCGGTGACGTTGATCACCGCATCTTTTTTGTTTTGGCTCGTTTTGCCTTTTGCCTGTCATCGGCGCCCGGCCTTCTTTTTCTCGAATCATCGTCTTTTTCCACAACCCCTGGAGTTTGCCTTGCCGGGGGAGTATGTTTCTTCCCGTCCTTGTCGATCAGTTTCAGGAAGGTCTCGACGACATTTGGATCGAATTGCCTGCCGGAAAGGCCAACGATATACTGGATCACATCCTGTCTTTTCCAGGATTTCCGATAGGGCCGGTCGGACAACAAAGCATCCCAAACATCCACAATCGAGAAGATGCGCGCTGCAAGCGGAATCCCTTCGCCTTTAAGGCCATTGGGATATCCATTCCCATCCCACCACTCATGATGATAGTAGGGAATATCCAGCGCCAGCCGCAGGTAGGGGATTGGCTGGAGCATATCGTAGGCATATTGAGGATGTTTCCTCATTTCGATTGTTTCCTCCGCGGTGAGCGGGCCTTCCTTGCGCAGGATGCTGTCCGGCACGCCCATTTTCCCGATATCGTGCAGGAGAACGCCGCGGCGGATGTGGGTCAACTCGGCTTCGGGAATGCCAATTTGCCGCGCCAGTTTCAAGGTCAGTTCGGTGACGCGGCGGGTATGGCCTTCGGTTTCCTTATCGCGCAATTCCAGGGCCTTGCCCCAGCCTTCGAGCGTTGTGTCATAAGCCAGTGAGAGTTCCTGGTTGCTGTGCTGCAGTTCCTCGAACAGGCGCGAGTTATCTATGGCAATGACCGCCTGTCCGGCCAGCATGTGGATGAAATCAAGCCAGTCTGTGCCGGGTTTGAAGGGATGGCGGAAATACATCTCCAGCACGCCTTTAATGAGACCCTTGCTTTGCAGGGGCACGCCATAAAAACTGACAAAGCCTTCCCGCATTAATAGCCTGAAATCCGGCAGGCCGGTCTTTTGGTGCAGGTCAGCGATATAAACATGTTCCTCATTAAGAAGGTTGTGACCGGCCAGCCCTTCACCGCCGCGCACTGCTTTGCGAAGAATTTCCGGGTTGCGAAAACCAATTCCCGAGAAATAACTGAATGTGTGGCTGTCAGGATTGAAGGTCAGTACCGCGGCGGCGCTGACTTCCATTTTCGAGAGCAGGTGTTCCATCAAAATGTCGAGGGTCACGTGCAGGTCGAAACTGGACGAGATGGCTGTATCCATTTCCCTCAGGGTGGTCAGGCGGCGCACCTGCTCCTCGCTCCTTTCATAAAGATCGGAACGATAAATTGCATTGCCGGCAATCTCGGCAATCGTTGTCATCTGGCGGATGTGATGTAACTCGACGCGGCGCGGCAACTGGATGGCGGCTGCGAGCACGCCGATCGTTTCCGATGTGGTTTGAATGGGGACGGCTATTCCACCCCAGCCCCTTCCAAATGTTCCCTCGTTTTCGGGCGTTGTTCTTGGGTCATTGGAAAAATCATCGCGAACACGGGGTTGCCTGGTTGCAAATACATGCCCTGCAATGCCTTCTCCTGGTTTGAAATTCGGTTTGGGGAGATTCGCCAATCCGCCGCTTGCAACCTCCTGAACCAATTCATCGGTTTCGGGATGGTAAATCCAGATGGATGCAGTATCCGTCTCCATGCTTTTTTTGATTTCATTCAGGAGGATCGGGAGCATTTCCACGGAATCCTGCGCGGTCCGCAGGGCAAACGATATCCGGCTGACAATCTCCAACTCCTCGAGACGCTGGCGTGTTTCATTATATAAACGGGCGTTTTCCATGGCGGTGGCGGCCTGGTGCGCGAAGGTTTGAGCCAGGATCGCGTCGTTTTCATCGAAGGCCAACGGCTGGAGGCTGTCCATTGTGATGAAGCCGATTACCGTTCCCCGGGCGATTAGTGGAATTCCCATCCAGCCTCGCACATTGTCTGCGGCCGCCCACTTCTCGAAGCGGGTATCCTCCCTGGCGTCTGCCAGAATCAACGGCTGTCCTTCCCGGCGGACAATGTCCAGTAATTCGTTGTTTGCCGGGAAAAGCTGGTTGATGGCAAGTTCTGGTTTTGGAAGTCCCTTCGCGGCTGTGAGACGAACATAATCGCCTTCCAATTGGAAGATGGATGCGCTGTCAAATGAAATCACATGCTGGAGCGCGACCAGGATGGTCTCGAGCACCTGTTGCGGTTCAAGCGTGGACGTTAGAACTGTTGCCGCTACCCGGAGATTTTCCGCCTCCTGCCTGCGCTTCTGTTCGGATTGGAAGAGACGCGCTTTTTCAATTGCGATCGCGGCCTGGTTGGCAAATGTTCGAGCAAGGGCGGCGGCGTCATCGGTGTAATAATCCGGCAGGTCTTTGTCAAGGTTGAGATAGCCAATTAGTTTTCCTTCAGTAATCAGCGGTACGCCCATCCACCCTCGAATGTACTCGGCTCCGGCCAATTTCTCGAAGCGGTCATCCTGCTGGACGTCCGGAATGATGATTGGATTCCACAGATCAGTCCCCCATTTGCCTCGATGGAATGGATATTTTTTGCCGACGAATTCCCGGTCGCCGGGCAGGCCTTTCTGTGCGACGATTTCGACGTAGTCATTGTCGATCAATTCGATGGACGCGCTGGTGTAGGGGATGAGTTTTCCCAGGGATTGGAGGATGGTTTCATAGACCTTGTCCAAATCGATTGAGTTGGTCAGGGCGGCTGTTGCCTCCCGCAAGGCGTCGGCTTCCCGCCTGCGCTTTGTCTCCGATTCGAACAATTGTAATTTTTCCAGTGCTGTCGCAAGGCCGCCTGCAATGGTGTTAAGCAGTCTTTCGTCCGCATCTGTAAAGGCATCCGCCTTCCTGCTTTCCACATTCAATACGCCAAGGATACCCTGTGCACCGGAAATCGGCACGCACAGTTCCGATTGAATCCCCGGCGTCACTGCGTAGTAATCCTTCTCGCGGGAAACATCTTCGACGCGCAGGGATTTTCGCGTGGATGCAACCTTTCCGGCGATGCCTTTTGAAAGGGGCTGGCTGTTGGGCAGGTTCCTGGCGTCTACGCCTCGGTAGGAAGGATGTGTCGTCAAGATTCCATTGGCAGGATCCAGCATAAGGATCCCGCAATTATCGGGGTACAAAGTCTCGCCGATGATATTTGTTACGCGCTCGATTAATTCATCCGCGGATGTGGCCGAGGTCTCGGCCAGTGCAGTGGTATGGAGAATCGCCAGTTCTTTTAATTGTCTTTGAAGGGCTTCCTCGGATCGTTTACGTTCGGTAATATCCTGTGCAATGACAATAACGGATTCACGACCAAAATACATCCCCTTGAACAGGCGAACATTCTTTGGGAAAATCTCGCCGTTGTTTCTTCTGCCCCAAAATTCGAATTGTTGTGATTCGCCCTGTAATGCGCGTTGAAAAGCGCCCGCAACCTGCCTGAGGTCATTCTTGCCCGGGGCGCTGAGCGCGTCGGGCGTTTTGCCCAGGAAATATTCCCTGGGATATCCGTACATGCTGGCCGCGCCGTCATTGACGTCAAGGAAGCGTCCGTCCGTGTCCTGGACATAAATCGCGTCACGAACGCTGTTGAATAAGCCCCGATAACTTATTTCGCTTTTTTGAATGGTTTCTGCTGACGTTTTACGTTCTATCGCGGCGCCAAGCATGTTTACCGCGGCATGCAGCGCTTCCACTTCCACAGCCGACCATTCGCGTTCTTCGCGGCAATCGTCAAAACCAATGAATCCCCACCAGTCATCCCTGATTTCAATCGGAAAGCAGATAATGGACAGGATGCCTTCATTCATTAATTCGGTCTTTTCGCTGGGGGGCAGGTCTTTTACAATCCCGTAAACCGGGAGGCCGTCATTGAACAGCCTGATCCAGCGTTCGTTGCCGGCCGCTGAAAAATCCATATCCTGAAGGTTTGGATTCCCGATTTGCGGTTCGATCCCTTTGTCGCACCATTCGTGGATTTGTGAAATCAAAACCCTGCCTTCCGGCGAAAGTTGTTTCTTGAATAAATATACGCGGCTGGTCTGTGTTGTTTGTCCGAGACGTTCCAGGACCCGCAAAATACATTCCTCCCACCCCGGTGATTTCAGGAATTGTTCCGCCGTAAATGCCACAGCCTCGAGGATGGCTTCGCGTCGTCGCAGGGCTTCCTCCGCTTTTTTCTGGTCCGAAATATCGAGCAGAATCCCCTGCCAGAATTGCGGCGTCCTGTCATCCCCTCGAATGAGATATGCATCCTCCTTGATCCAGACATAATGCCCATCCCTGGCTTTCAATCGGTACTCGATTCGGAAAGGATCCCCTGTTTCGTTCGTACGCACATCCTCGGCCAGGACGCGCTCCCGATCTTCCGGGTGAAGCGCGTTTTCCCACATGTCATGGCCCGCCGCCCACTCTTCGGGGGTGTATCCAATCAGGTCTTTCAGGCGCGGGCTCATGTATTGAGTCGCCTGCGGGTTGTCGAAGTTGTCCATGAACACGACTGCCGGCAGGCGTTCCACGAGCGTGCGATAGCGCGACTCTGCAACCCGCAGGGCTTCCTCGGCATGTTTTCGCTGGGTCGTATCACGATAATTCGAGACGATTGCTTCGATATTCGGATCCTGGAGTTTATTGTTGGCAATGCTCTCCAGCCAGACCACATGACCGTCTTTATGGATGCAGCGCATTTCATACGTCCGGCTTTTCCCGGGCGATTCAATGATCTCTTTGAACTTCTGCCTGGCTTGCTCCTGCTCTTCGGGATGAATGAATTGAAATACGCTCCGCCCGATCATTTCGCCCGCGCTATAGCCCAGAATGCGGACGGATGCCGGGCTCTCATAGAGGATTTTGCCATCGGCTGAATAAAGCGCAATGGCATCCAGGCTGTTTTCGATCAGCGAGCGGAATCTCTGCTCGCTGCGGGCCAGCGTCGCCTGCGCGAATTTCCGCTCCGAAATGTCGCGGGCAATGCTCATCACCAATCCGTCCGGCAGCATTCTGGAACTGAGTTCCACCGGTACAAGCCTGCCATCCTTCCGAATCAGGGCGCGCTCGGTGACGATGGCGCGCCCGCTGGATAACTCGTGAAACTTAAGCGGGCGAACCGCCAATTCCTCGGGAGTCAATAATTCCCGCATCGAGAGATTCAGCAGTTCGGCGCGTGAATAACCCAGCATTGCACACGCCTGCTGGTTGGCCTCCACATATTTTCCCTGCGATTCGGAAAGGAAGATCGCATCGGACGCCTCTTCCACCAGCGCGCGGTAACGCGCTTCACTTGCCTGTATGGCCTTCTCGGTCTGTTTCCGCCGTGTGACGTCCAAAAGCACACCCTGCCATGCAAGTGGATTCCCCTCCTCGTCAAAGACCAGGGTGGCAACATCGTGGATCCACACAATACGACCGTCGCGCGTCGATATTCGATATTCGATATCGAACGGCTCGCGCGTCTGGTTCGTTCGCTCATTTTCTTCCAGGACCCTTTGACGGTCTTCGGGGTGAATTAGATTGATCCACAACTCTGGATCTTTTTCCCATTCCTCCGCTGAGTATCCGCTGATGGTGAGGATCTGCGGGCTTGTGAAAAAATTCGAACTGAGTTTGTTTATGGCGTCTGTATAAACTGCCGCAGGCATTTCTTCGATCAAAGCATGGTAACGTGCCTCGATTTCGCGCTGCGCCATTTCGGCAAACTTCCATTTTGTGATATCGGTTACGAAACCCTCAAAGTAAATAACTTTTCCCCCGGCGTCGCGCACGACGCGTGCGTTCGTGGAAGTCCAAATGATGCTTCCGTCTTTCTTCCGGTTTTGCGCCTCGAATTTTTCAACGACCCCGCTGGTGTTCAATAGATCGATAAAGTTATCGCGGCTTGCCTGGTTTATGTGTATTTGGCCGCCGATGTCTTTTACAGTCTCCAGCATTTCCTCGGGCGACGAGTAACCAAAGATGCGCGCCATGGCCGGGTTGACATCGATGAAACGGCCTTCGGGTACAGACCGGAAAATTCCTTCAACGGCAGTATCGAATAACTCCCTGTAGTCTTGTTGCGCCTTTTTTCTCGCCCCGGCCTCGCTTTTTATGAGGATGTAAAGGAAAACCGAGGTAAGTGCGATAAACAGCCAGCCCTTATAGGTTTGTGCGGTTGTCAATCTGGCAGGGTCGGCAAATAGGAACGCCGCGATTTTATCGGAAAGGAGAATCCACATTACCCCAACCAGGGCAAAGAGCAGGGAGACTTTAAGCGCAAAGGGCAGTCGCCGAATTATCATAAATAATCGATAAGCGGAAAATCCTCGAAGGGTTGCATGGGACAGTCCCGTAAATTGCAAAGGGCCTGAGATTATTATAGACTCCTTTGGGTAAAATTGCATACCAAATGTGTTGTTGTTTGGAGGGGGGTGGACTCCTTTTATTGTGGAATCATTGTGAGCAAACAAGAAAGCGAGTCCGCAATTGGACTCGCTTTTGCCTTGAAGAGGCGTCGACGGGATTTGAACCCGTGATCAGGGTTTTGCAGACCCTTGCCTTACCACTTGGCCACGACGCCATATACACACCGAGGATTGCAAATTGACACTTCGATCAACTTACAATCCTCCATTTTTTGAGCGGGCGATGGGATTCGAACCCACGACCTTCTCCTTGGCAAGGAGACGTTCTACCACTGAACTACGCCCGCAAATCGCCAGACTTGCCCACCTGGCCGAGAGTGCCGAGACCCAGGATCGAACTGGGGACACCGCGATTTTCAGTCGCGTGCTCTACCAACTGAGCTATCTCGGCCGATATTTGTTTGTTAAGCGTGTGGGATTTTACACGCACTTATATGGATTGTCAAGCAATGCCCCGCCGGTGTCGCCCGCCCCACCCCCGGCGCTTTTATTCTGAAAATTCCTTCTTGACTAATCAAGTTGGCCTGGCGTATAATGAACGGTCGCTATCCCTTTGGATAGTTATCGTTATTTTAAAAAGCCAGCCAAAAGTCAGGAGAGAGAAGAATGGCGTCTTCTTTGCCTCGGAACAGTTACGCCCGTATCCCCGTAAAGCTCGATCTTCCCAATCTAATTGAAATACAACTTGATTCGTTCGAACGGCTCAAGAAGGATGGGCTTGGCGATCTCTTCCATGAGATTTCGCCGATCGAATCATACAACAAGGGAATGAAATTATATTTTCCCAGCCGCAGTCCCGAGTCGCAGCAATGGGGGCTGAAGTATTGGTTTGGTGAGCCAAAGCATTCCATTGATGAATGTGTTGAACGCGATCTCACCTATGCAAGCCCGATGTACGTATCGGTCCTGCTGGCAGGCCCGGATGTCCCTGAGCCGATCAAACAGGATATCTTCCTCGGCGATTTTCCGGAGATGACCGACAAGGGCACCTTTATCGTCAATGGCACGGAGCGCGTTGTCGTGTCGCAATTGATCCGTTCCCCGGGTGTGTATTTTGAAGCCCCCTCCGACCGCGCCACCGGTCGCCCCCTGGCGATGGCAAAACTCATCCCGGATCGCGGCGCGTGGATGGAATTCGAAACCCGCAAATCAGATTACATTATATTGAAGTTCAATCGTAAGCGCACAGTGCCGATCACGGTTTTCCTGCGTGCCCTGGCTGCGGTGGATGACGGCATCATTGATTCCCCGATCAAATACGGCTCGGATGAAGAGATTCTTTCCATTTTTCAGGATGTGGATAACAACCTTGAGCGGATGTTTATTGCCTCGACGCTTAAGCAGGAACCGGACTGGGATCTGTCCGGGAAGCAATCGATCGCGGAAGCCGCATTGATCGAATTCTTTAAGAAGATGCGCCCCGGCGATCCGGCGACGCTTGAAAATGCCCGTCAATTCCTTGAGGAGCAGTTGTTCGACCAGCGGCATTATGACCTGGAACGGGTGGGCCGTTATAAGTTAAATCAAAAACTGGACCAGAATATTCCCATTCCGCACCGCACGGTTACCAAGAGTGACGTCGTCCGGCTGATTCGCCGCATGATCCAGATCAATAATGGCGTTGAACACGCGGACGATATTGATCACCTCGGCAACCGCCGCGTCAAGACGGTGGGCGAATTGATCCAGAACAAGTTGCGGATCGGCCTCCGGCGCATGGAACGTGTCATCAAGGAGCGCATGTCCATCCGCGACCAGGAGCAACTTTCGCCGGTTACGCTGATCAATATCCGCCCGATGGTTGCGGCGCTGCGCGAATTCTTCGGTTCCAGCCAGCTTTCTCAATTTATGGATCAGACCAATCCGCTGGCCGAGTTGCGTCACAAACGTACACTCTCGGCACTTGGCCCTGGCGGTTTGCGGCGTGAACGCGCAGGCTTTGATGTGCGCGACGTGCACCACTCGCATTATGGCCGCATCTGCCCAATTGAAACCCCTGAAGGTCCAAACATCGGCCTGATCGGACGTCTGGCCTCCTTTGCTCGCGTAAATGAATATGGATTTATTGAAACGCCTTACCGCAAGGTTCATAAGACTCTTCCGGCGGATGATCCCCGTCTTGAAGGCAGGACTCTGCGTGAGGATGTGCACGATCCAAAAACGGAAGAACTGGAATATAAATCCGGGACATTACTGGACTCCAGGGTATTGAAAAAACTGGCGAAATTTGGCGCGCCCGTTCCAATTATCCCGTTTGTGTCGGATCAAATTAATTACCTCTCGGCAGATGCCGAAGACAAGTACACCATTGCCCAGGCCAACGCGCCCCTGACGGAAACGCACGAATTTGTGCGTGAGCGCATTGCCTGTCGTTATCACTCGGGCTTCATCTTTTCCACGCCTGAAGCAATTGATTATATGGATGTGGCGCCGCATCAGGTCGTTGGCATCAGCGCGGCGCTCATTCCGTTCCTTGAGCACGACGATGCCAACCGCGCTTTGATGGGCTCGAACATGCAGGCCCAGGCTGTGCCGCTGGTTCGCCCGGAAATCCCCCTGGTTTCAACCGGCATGGAAGGTCATGCCGCGCTCGATTCAGGGCAGGTGGTTGTGGCGGAAGCGGACGGCGAGGTTGTTTCGGTAACGGGTTCAACCATAACGGTCAGGGAAAAGAAAAGTGGAAGCCGCGTTTACCAGTTGCGCAAATATCAACGATCCAATCAAAGCACCTGTATTGATCAGCGTCCATCCGTGGTCAAGGGGCAGTTGATCAAGACGGGCGATATCATTGCCGATTCATCCTCAACGGAGAGCGGTCAATTGGCGCTGGGGCAAAACGTGGTGGTCGCATTCCTTTCATGGGAGGGCGGCAACTTCGAGGATGCGATCCTGCTCTCGGAACGGCTTGTGCAGGAGGACCGCTTCACTTCCGTCCATATAGAGAAGTACGAAGTGGAAGCGCGTGATACAAAACTTGGCCCGGAAGAGATTACGCGTGACATTCCCAATGTCGGCGAAGACGCGATCAAAGACCTCGACGAGAACGGGATCATTCGTATCGGAGCGGAAGTCGGCCCCAACGATATTCTGGTGGGCAAGATCACGCCGAAGGGCGAGAAGGAACTTACGCCCGAGGAACGTCTGTTGCGCGCGATCTTCGGCGAAAAATCCCGCGACGTGAAAGATACATCCCTGCGAATGCCGCACGGCGAACGCGGAAAAGTGGTGGATGTGAAGGTCTTTACCCGCGAAGATAATTCTGATCTCTCCGCGGGCGTGGACATGATGGTGCGCGTCTCCGTGGCGCAACGCAGAAAGATCACTGCAGGCGACAAGATGGCGGGACGACATGGAAACAAAGGCGTTGTTTCCAAGGTTGTTCCTGTGGAAGACATGCCGTTCCTTGAGGACGGCACACCGGTTGATCTCATTTTGAATCCGCTGGGCGTTCCCGGCCGTATGAATATCGGTCAGGTTTTGGAAGTGCATCTCGGCTGGGCGGCGAAACGCATGGGCTTCCGCGCCATCACCCCGGTGTTTGACGGCGCAACCGAAGAGCAGATCGAGGCTGAACTCGCGCGCGCTTGGATCATGGATCAGGCGTGGAAGGAATCCGCAGAAAAAGCCTGGGAATGGATCAAGGAGCAGGAATACGATCCGAATACCATTCAGGATGATGATGAAGTCCGCCGTCTTTATCTCGAGGCCTGGCTTGGCAAGCGGAAATATGATGTATACAGCCTGAACGATCTTGACTATGCGCGTCACTCGACGGCCCGGGAATGGCTGCGCGAACACGGCTATACCAACGCGGACGAAATCCTGCGTAAAAACGACGAGGAATCCGTTCATAATATCGAGCAGGATGAAACCGCCGTAACAGCCTGTCTGCGCTTGTGGATGGAAACCAATGGCCTGACCCGCAGGGTTGCCGAGGATAAGGTCCATGATACGGCCCAGGAACTTGCCAAGGAGAAGGGCATACCCCTTCCCATTCTGGGCAAGCAACTTTTGCGAGACGGCAAAACCGGCCTGCCCTACGATCAACCGGTGACAGTTGGCGTTATGACAATTCTCAAATTACACCATCTCGTCGAGGATAAGGTTCATGCGCGTTCGACGGGTCCATACAGCCTTGTGACGCAGCAGCCGCTTGGCGGTAAGGCGCAGTTTGGCGGCCAGCGTTTCGGCGAAATGGAAGTGTGGGCGCTTGAAGCATATGGCGCGGCATACACACTGCAGGAAATGCTCACGGTCAAGTCCGATGATGTACAGGGACGCGTGAACACATATGAGGCGATCGTCAAAGGTGAGCCGATTGAAGAGCCGAGCATTCCCGCTTCATTCCGGGTGCTGGTCAAGGAATTGCAATCGCTTGGTCTCGCGGTGGAAGCCATTAATGAAGGCGGCGATGTCGTCAGGTTTGGAAAGGATGAAGAGAAGACTCATCCGCCAAAACACGACACCGGCCTGCTCAGTCTGGGCGAAAATCGTTCTCGCAAAAAGTAGTATTTTTCTTGACGCATCGGATATGGCGTGATAGAATAATCCGCCGTTGATTGATTGAAGCGAGTGGCTTCATTCCCACTCAACCCCCAGGCGGCTACAAATGAGGCCATCATTATCGTTGTTGATGGTCTCGTTTTTTGCGAATAAACTAAAGACATTGTGAAAGATTTTGTAATCGGAGGCTTACGTGCCGACAGTAAATCAAATGGTCCGCAAGGGCCGCAAGAACAAGAAAACCAAAAGCAAGGCCCCGGCTCTGCAATATACGCTGAATAGCAAAAAGCAGCGCCGCGTACGCCAGGACAAGGGTGCGCCGCAGAAACGCGGCGTCTGTACCGTTGTTCGCACCATGACTCCCAAGAAGCCAAATTCTGCGTTGCGCAAGATCGCCCGCGTGCGCCTGACCAATGGCATTGAAGTCACGGCCTATATCCCCGGTGAAGGCCATCAATTGCAGGAGCACTCTGTGGTTCTGGTGCGCGGCGGGCGCGTGAAGGACCTGCCGGGCGTGCGTTATCACATTGTACGCGGTTCCCTCGATACCACCGGCGTTGCCAATCGCAAACAGGGCCGTTCCAAGTACGGCGCGAAGCGTCCGAAGTAAGATTGATGGAGAAGATGAAGAATGCGTAGATCCAAACCAGAGACCCGGGAAATCCTTCCCGACATTCGATTTAATAGCATCCATCTGCAGACCATGGTTCAGCACGTGCTCAAACGCGGCAAGAAAAGCACTGCAACGACTTTGATCTATGATGCCATGGATTTGATCAAAGAACGCACCGAAAAGAATCCCCTGGATGTCTTTGATGCCGCGCTCAAGAACGTTGGCCCTGTCATGGAAGTCCGCCCGCGGCGTGTGGGTGGCGCGACCTACCAGGTGCCGATGGAAGTATCCTCGGATCGCCGCACCACACTGGCAATCCGCTGGATTCTGGCCGCGGCGCGGGATCGCTCCGGAAAGTCCTTCTCCGATAAACTTGCTTCCGAGTTGATTGATGCGTTCAACGAAACCGGCTCCGCCATTCGCAAACGCGACGAAGCGCACAAGATGGCGGAGGCCAACCGCGCCTTCTCCCACTACCGTATTTAATTATTTTAGAAATATCAAACCAAGGTAAACAGGTAACTAAAGAATGGCACGCGAGCATCCGCTGGAGAAATATCGAAATATCGGGATCATTGCCCATATTGACGCGGGCAAGACCACGACGACTGAACGTATCATGTTCTACACCGGCAAGACGCATCGAATCGGTTCGGTGGATGATGGTACAACCGTAACCGATTGGATGGTGCAGGAACGCGAACGCGGCATCACGATTGTTTCGGCGGCGGTTTCGGCTGAGTGGAAGGGATATCAATTCAACCTGATCGATACCCCGGGACACATTGACTTTACCGCTGAAGTGCAGCGTTCTTTGCGTGTCCTCGATGGCGGCGTGGTTGTTTTTGACGCGGTCCAGGGTGTGGAACCGCAATCTGAGACGGTATGGCGTCAGGCGGACCGCTACGGCGTCCCGCGCATTTGCCTGGTCAACAAGATGGATCGTGTCGGCGCTTCCTACGAGCGGACAATCGAATCCATTAAAGATAGATTGGGCGCCAACCCGATCCCGATGCAGATCCCGATTGGGTTTGAGGCCGCATTCCGCGGGGTGGTGGATTTGCTGACCATGACAGCCACCCAGTGGGACGACGACCTTGGAAAAGAGCCCAAGAGCATCGAGATCCCCGACGAACTGAAGAATCAAGCCGCGGAATCCCGCATCCAGATGGTCGAGAAAATTGCCGAACTCGATGACGAACTTACCATTAAATTTCTCGAAGGCAAGGAGATCAGCATTGACGAATTGAAGGCTGCTCTTCGCAAGGGTGTTATTGCCAACAAGGCTTACCCTGTGTTTGCTGGTTCATCCCTGAAGAACAAAGGCGTCCAGGTATTGCTGGATGCGGTCATTGATTACCTGCCTTCGCCTGCGGATATTCCCGCCGTGAAGGCGACTGATCCCAGGAATGACGATGCTGTCATAGAACTCCCGGCGGAGGACAGCGCGCCGTTAAGCGCGTTGGTTTTCAAGATCGTTACCGATCCTTATGTTGGCCGCCTGGCATATGTTCGTATTTATTCGGGTGTTCTAAGCCAGGGACAGACCGTACAGAATTCCACAAAAGGAAAGAAAGAGCGCATCGGCCGTTTGATCCGTATGCATGCCGATCATCGCGAAGATGTGACGGAAGTCCGCGCGGGTGATATTGGCGCGGTGCTTGGTTTCAAGGAAAGTTTTACCGGTGATACCCTTTGCGACACCAAGACCTTGATGTTGGAAAGCATTTCCTTCCCTGAACCCGTAATTTCAATTGCGATTGAGCCAAAAAGTTCCGCCGACCAGGAAAAGATGGGCGAGGCTCTTCGCAAGTTGGCGGAAGAAGATCCGACATTTCGTGTTAATTCCGATGAAAACACCGGCCAGACTGTTATCAGGGGGATGGGTGAACTTCATCTCGATATTATCGTGGATCGTTTATTGCGCGAGTTCAAGATCCAGGCAAATGTGGGCGCGCCGCGCGTGGCTTACCGCGAATCCATTACCAGGCCCGTAAAAGAAGTCAATTTCAAGTACGCCAAGCAGTCCGGTGGACACGGTCAGTATGGTCATGTGGTATTTTCGATGGAACCCGGAGAACGGGGAAGCGGGGTCGTCTTCGAAAACAAAATTGTCGGTGGCTCTATTCCGAAAGAATATATTCCAGCTGTTGAAAAGGGCGTGAAGGAAGCCTCGGAGAGTGGGGTGTTGGCCGGCTATCCCGTTGTTGATCTGAAAGTGACTTTGTTTGACGGTTCCTTCCATGAAGTTGACTCAAGCGAAATGGCCTTCAAAATGGCCGCTTCCATGGGCTTCAAGGAAGGGGTTCATAAGGGTAACCCCATTTTGCTTGAGCCAATGATGAAGGTCGAAGTCGTTGTTCCTGAGGAATATCTTGGCGATGTCATGGGACAGATTAACAGCCGCCGCGGCACCATCCAGGGCATTGAAGTCCGCCCTGGCAACGCGCAGGCCATCCGCTCAATGGTTCCGCTGGCTGAAATGTTCGGTTATGCAACCCAGTTGCGTTCGGCCACGCAGGGACGCGGTGTCTTCAATATGGAATTTGACCACTACGCGCCTGTGTCGCAGTCGGTGGCGGAAGAAATTTTGAAAGCGTAATGTTTTTTTCATAATTCAAGGAGTTTCATTATGGCGAAGCAAAAATTTGATCGTTCGAAGCCGCACTTGAATGTGGGGACGATGGGGCACATCGACCACGGCAAGACCACATTGACGGCGGCGATCACGAAGGTATCGCAGATGTTGGGGAAG